>Ga0081455_10003394_pt1 | contig 18343 bp, 13 predicted proteins | sample TabmetS3T2R1_FD_70207 | JGI IMG/M metagenome (GOLD analysis project Ga0081455, IMG submission 70207) | Tabebuia heterophylla rhizosphere microbial communities from the University of Puerto Rico - S3T2R1 | ecosystem: Host-associated > Plants > Roots > Rhizosphere ... | reverse complement strand
GCCGCCGGTCTCCATCACGAGCCCAGAAGCGAGGAGAAACAGCGGGGTCCAGCCCGGATCGGTTGAGGGAGCAACCAAAATCTCGCCAGGCTGGAGGCGTGTGCCTTCCTGGGGTGAATACAGAACACGGGCAATCCCCGTCACGCGGCCAGGACTGGACGGCAGGCCAGTAAGCACAGTGCCCTGCGTGGGCAGCGACTCAGCATACAGCGGGCGCTCGCCGACAAACAGGTCGGGCAGGTGCCGGGCGGCATCACGTTGGCGCTCCAGGCGGCGCTGCGTGATCAGATGCCGTACAGTCTCTGCTGGCATGGCACTGCGTAACGCCGTCCGCACCTCTTCGATCCGTAAGTAAAAGATCGTTTTAACGTCCTCCAGGAGACCGTCCTGCATCAAAAAATGGGCTGCCCGCAGGGCCATGAGGCGGCCAATATCAATGAGTTGCACCAGGTGCGACTTACTGTTTTCGCGTAGGCGTGAAAATGCCTGAGTGCGCCGCAAAGTGGCGCGGAACCAGGCGCGGCGCCAGGGCGTGAGCAGACGGCAGACCTCTTGTTCAGCGGCCTGACGCCGGCGGGCCTGCTCCTCGGGATCGAAAGGCGCGTGGGCTTGCGGCAGACTGGCATACGTCGTCAACACCTCGAAGAGGTAGTCTGGTTGCTCCCGCCAGCGTGGATTAGCCATTTCTACTTCATAAACAGCCCGATGTCCAAAGGTCTCTAAAAATTCTTGCCACGCTTTGGCGAAGGCCGTGCCGGCGAGTTCCTGTGGCCAGGTATCCCACTTGCCCTTGGCCAGAAAGGTTATCACCTGCGGCGACTGACGCGCCAGACGTGACAGTTCCCAGAGACGATAGCTGTGCTCTGCACTGCTCACATCCCCTATGCCCGTGACCAGCTCAGCTGCCAGGCTCGCCGACGTTGTCTGTGGTACAGCCCGTGCCACCATATCGCGCAGCGCGCTAAAATTGCCGCTCATGGCCCAGCTCAGATGCAGGTGCAGCTCGAGGAATGGCTGGGTCACATCCGCATGGTGCTCGAGCTTCTCCAACAGGGCAGCGCGGTCCAGATCGGGCAGGCTTTGGCGTTCCTCCCGCCAGCGTTGTTGGACCATGGCAAACTGGGTTGGCACTCCCTGGGCAGCACGATTAGCAATCTTGACAAAGCGCAGTATGTTGCTGAGCCAGCGCAGGCGTTGCCGGAGCGATGGGCTGGCAAGCGGACGCGCCCCAGGCGGCACTATGCCTCCCAACTGCGCTGCCTGCAGCTCTGGGGTTGTCCCATAGAGAGCATAGGCGGCTTCGTTAAACAGGGAGATGTTGAAATACGGGCGCCCCCAGAAGCGCCGGAGAAGTGGACGCTCAGGGGGGACCAGGTATCCAGCCCTGGCGTACTGCTGGCGCATGGCCCCTTCCAGTTGCGGCTGCATGAGTGACCAGGTAAACGGGGAGACCAGCCCTGGTATGACGTCTTTGAGATTCGCATTGCCCCAGACATCCTCCGTACCGTTGAGCGCGACATCTCCCAGGGTGGTAATAGGCCGACTCTGGACAATCCAGCACGCGGTGCCATCCCAGGCCCACTCGACGTCTTGCGGACTGCCACAGAGGGCCTCCAGGCGCTGGCAGAGCGCGCCGAGCTGGAGCACAACCTCCGGCGGCAGGAGCGGTGGACTGTTGGGGTGGAGGAGACGAGTCTCGAGGAGGCGCAGGTCTGGCGTTTTGGCGAGCGTGTATTGCTCGGGCTGGACAATGCCAGAGACCACCGCAACGCCCAGGCCCGGGGCAGCATTGATCACCATACAGGTGCGGTCGCCGTGGAGCGGCTCAGCCGTGAAGGCCACGCCAGCGCAGCGCGCTGGGACCATGTGTTGCAGGACCACAGCCATACGAGGCGTGGCATCCGTCTCGCCTGCCTGCCACCGATAGGCCACCGCACGTTCCGACCACCACGCGGTCCAGCAGGCCCGAATGTAGGCCCAGAGTTCCTCTGCTGGTACCTCTAAAAAACTCTCGTATACGCCAGCATAGGAGGTCGTAGCGTGGTCTTCCGACACCGCGGACGAGCGCACGGCCCAGCCGTGCGGTGCGGCCGGCACGGCTGCAAGAGCGGTACGCAAATCAGCCTCAAGTGCAGCCGGAAGTGGTGCCGTGCGCAGCACCTGACATATATCATCAGGGCTGCGCGTGGATGATATGTGCTGCGCTGCGAGGAAAGCGGCGCAGGACTCAGGACTGAGGACACATCCTGGTGGGACTGGCAGACCGGCCTGGAACAGACGTGCGAGGGTCGCCCCCTTCCCCCCTGCATAGGCCATCTCCGTTGCGCCTGGGGCACTGAAAGGCTGGACATACGGCATATCATGGTCAGCCATAGTTACAGGCGCTCCTGCACAAAAAAGCCTTGCTGGGCGGCAAGTGCCAGTACATACTGTGGATTGACGACCCGCGGGCCGGCGGGTTGCAGACGAATGGTAATGTGATCATGCCGTCGCATGACAACCTCGCGCTCACCATCCAGGGCAATAGTGCCTGGCCCACCGGTGACTTCGACCCGCTCACCCATGGTCAGTAGCGCGTGCCGTTGTACGCCGACCGGCACGATCAAGCCCGGGGCGATGGGCGCCAGGACGGTCGGCGCGGTGGGATGTATGTCGATCACCAGTCCACTGTCGGCTGGCGCCCCATCTAAGGGCAGATTGCCTGCCAGCGCCATAAAGCCAATCTGTGCAGGAAGACGCTGGGCTACGACGACCATACGGACCCTGGTGATATCCCAGATCGCCCGCGACGCCACGTACTGGTCCTCGCACACCACCGCGTCAATCAGGGCCAGATCGACCACGGTACCATTGACTTCAATATCCAGACGCGGACGTTGCACAACGGCCTCAGGCGAGATGACCACGCCGCGCGCCACAATGCCCGCTGCCAGACCTGCCAGGGTGCCCTCGAGCATATAGGGAAACACATTGTTGGTGCCCGTAGACAGGGGCAGGAGAGGCACTGCACCACATGCTTTGGCGAGGGCGCGATTGGTACCATCACCTCCCAGGCTCACGATGCAGTCCACACCCAGATCGCACATCTGCGCTGCCGCGCGTATCGTATCGCTCTGGTTAGACTCCACGAGCATGTCAAGCTCGTGCACCGCGGCAGCCAGTTTGAGATTGTCCTGGGCTTTCCAGCAAATGTTAAAAGCGTCTGGCATGGTCAGAACCGTATCCACACCAGCAGCGTCCAACCCCAGCAACACACGCCGGACGATGTTCACCTTCTCGTTATTGTTGAACACCGAGCCGTGCGCCACCAGGCGGCGGATATCCTTGCCTGAGGACGGATTTGCGATAATACCTACACACGCCACGTACTACCCCTCTTCCATTGCCAATGTCACCGGCACCTGAGAAATATACCCGACAAAGGAACATGACACGGGGACTTCATGTATGATCAGGCGCGACGCCTCAGGGTTTGCGTCATGGATGGTCCAGGCTATCATCCACACTTCTCGTCCAACACCCGTACGCACCTCGTCCCGATGGAGGGTGGCCCATGGATGACTGCTGGCCCCAACCGTGCTGTGCCACGCCTGATCCTTGGTGGCCTTGCCCTTGGGACCCGCCACAATAGCGATTGCGTCACAGGCCACTGCGTCGTTTAAGGAGGCGTCCGATACGTGGCGAGAAAGGCCTGGGCCTCCTCCGTGAGCATGGTGAACGCCACTACCGCTTCGCTGGACGCGTACGCCACGACTTTGGCGTAGGCCTCGTAGGTGGTGTGCCCCGGTCCCTCCAGCAGCACCTTGAGGTTGTCGTGCACCGCCACCTCGCCATCGAGCACCATGGTGGCCGACGAGAGGCCCACCGCCGTCATCTGCCCGGCCATGCCAACCGTCGACACGGCCTTGCCGTGCATACGATAGCAGGTCAGGGCGAGCGGGGCGCTGAGCGGGGTCAACACCTCCTGGAGTTTGTCCCGTAACGCCACCTGATACGGCCCCCCCATCGCATGGATGTCATACAATGTAAGAGGCTGCTCCACGCCCTTGAACTGCACCTCGATGGTTCCCTGCACGCTCACCATGTCGTGTACTCGTGCGTACAGCTCGGGACTGATCAGAATCTGTCCACTTACGGTATACGATTCGATCCGGTACGCGGTATTGATCGCACTCCCCATGGCGCCATACTTGGTGCGCTGTTCGGAGCCGATATTCCCGACAATCACCGCACCCATGTTGAGCCCAATCCCCATCGCTAGTTCGGGCAAGCCGAGGCGGTGCTGCTCGGCATTCACCTCGGCCATGGCATTTTGCATGGCAATGGCGCATGCCACGGCGCGTTCCGGGTCGTCCTCTGCCGCCAACGGGGCTCCAAAAAAGGCCAGGATGCCATCCCCCTGAAACTCGTCCACCGTGCCGCGATAGTGGGTAATGACGTCGATCATGCGCGCGAGGTAGCGATTCGTGATCTGCACCACCGTTGGGGGATCGAGACGCGCCACCATGGAGGAAAAGCCCCGCAGATCGGACACCAGCATGGTGAGGTCGCGGAGCGCGCCGCCGAGCCGCAAGCCGTCTGGAGAGGCGAGCAAGGCGTGCACCACGTCCGGGCTGAGATAGCGGCCAAACGTGGCCTTGATAAAATCCCGATCTTTCAAGCCCGCGGCCATGTGATTGAAACTCGCGGTCACCAAGCCGACTTCGTCCCGGCTCGGAATGGCGAGCCGGTATTCGTAATCGCCGTCCAGGATGGCGTTGGCGCCATTGGCTAGGCGCAGGATGGGACGGGTGATGATGCGGCTGATCAGGACGACCACCCCTCCCAACACCCCTAACGTCAGCAGCACGCCCCCCCCGAACAGGAGACTGAGCGTCTGCAACGGGTGTTGGACCTCGGCATACGGCAAGTGGACGAGCACAAACCACGCGGTGCTGGGGATACGACTGATCAGCGTATAGTGCGCCGCGGCCGGGTAGATGGCCGAGGGGCGGTCCGTGGCCAGAAAGGCCCGGAAGACCTCGGCGTCCGCGCTCTGGTGAATGGTGCCCGTCAGCACTATCTCGTGCTGGGGGTGCACAATGTAGAGACCAGCCCGATCGACCAGGTAGGCAGTGCTCGCCTCGCCGAGGCGCAGGGCGGTCACCCGTTGCACCAACACGTCAATAAACAGGTCAGCGGCAATCACGCCAATCAGGCGCTGTGCGTGCTTCACCGGCGCCGCCAGCGTCAGGATCAGCCGCTGCGTCCTGGCGTCGACGTAGGGCGCGGTGAAAATGAGGCGATCCTGGGCCACGGCGTCCTGGTACCACGGACGCTGGTGATGGTCATAGTCGGCAGGGAGGTCTCCCCCAGTCTTCGTACTCACAAAGGGCCCGTCTTCATAGCCCATATAGACCCCGGGCGGATCGCCAATCTGATGGCCTACCAGAGTAAATGAGGCGCGCTGGGCGGGGTGCGGTGCCGTGTACTGCGCTTCGACGTCCGCCAGCGCGGCGAGGGCCGCGCTCTTCTCCACGAGCCAGCGCTCCATGGAGGCCGCCACCACGCTTACCATAGCTTCACTTTTGGCGGTGATCTCTGCATGCAGCAGCTGGCGGGTGAGCAGGTAAAGCACCAGTCCCATCACCACCAGGACCAGGGAGGCCGCGGTGAGAATGCGGACGAGGATCCGGTTGCGGATCTTCGCATTGAAGACAACAGATCCTACGGTCATAGACACGTCCTCGCGTTGATGCGTCCTGGGCGCCCCCACGCACGCAGGCCGCGTCGGGCGCCGCCCATGGGCGGACACGGACGCCGAGGTCGGCGGGGAGCCCCGCGGTCACGCCCCACCAGGGACGCGCGGAATCGTTGGCGCGTCCGCACGCGCAGGGTGGAATCGCGTCGTGAGCATGCCCTGGAGAGCAACACAGGCACACGAATCGTTCTCGAACCCCAACAAGACTCTCATCCCCTATGGGAGATACACACGAAGTGAGCCACTATCCGCACCACGAGGATGGCCCGCTGCCCGTGCGACCGGCTGCATGCCCACTGCCAGCGCGCAGTGGCTCCTCTAATGGCGGTTGTGAGGCCATTCTGTCCTCATACCGGCCAAAAACTTCCTGGCCATACTCAATCTGGACGTTGAATGTTGTATGGAATTTCCGTATGCGTTTCGCTGGCATATCAGCAGTCCTGGCATCTTGTACCGATAACGGACGATTTCGTTGTCATCCTGGTCTATTGCGGTTTCGGTACATCTGTTTAAATGCACCCAGGCCTGGTACGCTACGGAGCGTACCAGATGTCCTCCTGGGAAACAACAGCGCAGGTTACGGACAGAGCGACGGTGCCTCGGACTCCTCGGAGCGGCTGATGAGGACGATGGCGGTTGCCACCAGTGTGGCCGCCGACAGGAGCCGGACTACGTCGGCGGCAATCTGCTGATTGAACCTATAGCGCTCAGGCTCGTCGAGGAGAATCGCTACCAGCGCGGAGGTATCAATCACCATGTTGGCGCATATAGAGATGAGGGTGTTTTGGCTGTTGGCATGTTCCAGGCAATCTTCGACGAAGGCCACATCCGCCGTGCAAACATAGGGACAACTGATCCTCACCTCTGGGTCGGCGCCTCACATCACTCTGTTGCGATATAGACCCGTCGTGTGCCTCGTGGTGTTCTGGTAGGCCGCGGGCGACGCCGCGTCGAAGGTGGAGAGGGCTCAGTCTCCGTGAGCAGCCGCAGCGGCTCTGTTGGCGGCGCGTTGAGCAAAGGGCGTAGTGTCTCAGCCAGTTGCTGAAAATACGCATAGGCATCGGCAAAAGCCGGGAAACGTTGGAGCCACTCGAGCAGCGCTGCTGAGAGCACTTCTTCCTGAAGCCCGATGCGCTGCTGTTGGCACCCTGTAGAGGTGGTGACTGACGCTTGCGTGTGCAGGCGCTGGTACACCAGGGGGGTGACGACTGCCCAGCGGGCCACTGTCGCCAGGATAGACACAGATGGCAGCAGGTCGGTTGTGAGCAGTGCTGACACAGTCCGAGAGGTCTGCTGAAGCACACGTGCATAGCGCCGCAGGGCCCGCGGCGCAGCGTGGAGCATAAACAGCAGGTCACGATTGAGTGCCAGGCGTTCGGGAAAGAGCAGGTCAAAAGCCGTACTCCCGCTATAGGCTGTGGGTGGCCAGGGCACAGCGGCCATGCCATGCGCTGCTACCAGGCGCTGGACCTCGCATTGATGCTGAGCGTAGAGGGTCATCTCTGACATACTTGGCGTCGGCACAGCACCACAGACGTTGGCGTTAAAGCACAGCCGTACGGTAACAACAAGTTCGCCGCTGCCGTCGTCGAGATCGACCAGCTCGTGCGGTTCCAACCAGGGCATGTCTGGCGCTTGCTCGGCCATCTCTACCTGAAACAATACACCGTAGCTGAGAAAGAGGCGACAAACCTGCTCGCGGTAGTCCAGCAAGGCCGTCACCCGCTGCTGGGCGGCGGTGAGGCTGTCATACTGTGCCTGGATGTGCTGCACAAGTGCACTCGTGCGCTGCCGGTGCAGAGAGCTGTGGCGGACCTGCTGCGCATACTGCAGGGCACGGCTACAGTCAGAGAGCTGGTCAGCGACTGACGTGGCCTGTTGACTGCGGAGAGCGTAGGCCTCCGCAAGATAATAGGCCTGGCGTGGCTGGGCTATGCGATCGTACAGGGGCACTAAAATCTCCAGCGCCCGCGCTGCATCACCCTGCTGCACGGCTATACAGCCAGAGATGGTGAGCACGTCCGTGACATCGGCGCGGCCCGGATCACACGGCGCGGCCTGCTGCAGCCACGTGAGTGCCGTGTGGGCTGTAAGTGGCGAAGGCTTGTGACGCGTGCCGGCAAACGCCAGGGTGAGCGCCTCAGCCAGAGCCTGGTCAGTCGCAGCCATGTCCTCTGTGGCCTGGCGCATAGCCGTAAGGAGGGCTAGCCCGAGGCGCGCGCGTCGGTCGTCGGGCCATTGCTGCAACACCTGCGTATACGTCGCGGCAGCGTCTTCAAGCCGCTGCAAGTGAGCCAGGGTTTCAGCCTGGCGATGCAGGGCCACGTGCCGGGTGGAGAGCCCCCCCTTGTCAATTGCCTGGGCGAAGAGGTGAAGTTGCTGCTCCAAGATCTCTGTTGTCTGAGTCATTGACGGTGCCAGAGCCAGATACAGGGCCTGAGACAGGGCATATTCCCCTTCTGACTCCCGCAGTCGCCGACGTTGGCTGTCATTGAGAGCAGAGGGCTCCAAGTCTGCACGGAAGCGCTCAAAGGTGGCAAGCCATGGGGGGAAATGCTCGTATTGATGTCTGGCACCCAATAATGTCAATAGCCGATTGAGCACTTCGAGGTGCACGACCTGCGGCTGCGGCGCCTGCGCCAGGAGACCATGCCAGGCCGCCTGGATATGCTGCCAGGCCGCCTGCTGTTGGTGTTGCCGACGACAGAGTTGGGACAGAAGGAAATGTGCTAAAGGGTGCGCGGGCTGCAGGTCAAGGCAGGCACGGGCACAGTCGCTGGCCCTGGCATGCAGACCCACGCGGGCAAACACCATAGCCAGGACATACCATATCTGCGCCTCTATAGCACTATCAGGAGAGGCTACATGCTGTGGTCGGAGGTGTGTCAAGGTGTCGAGCAGACGTGCCAGAGGTTGCCACCGTATGGGTTCCCAGGCTAGCGGGTCATGTGTGGTGGTGGCGGCGAGCGCCGGCGTCTGCAATGCCTCTTCCAGGGCGTGCCGCTGGCGTTGCGACAGCGGCACCTGGTCCAGAATAGTCCGCATGGCCACATGCGCGTCAGAGCACTGCCGTAACAGGCCCAGCAGGGCGCCTACCACCTCAGGCGCCTGTGTCCCCAGCGACTGATGGCGGATGAGCCAGGCACGCAGCACCTCCGGCAACGGCTGCCCTCTCGCCGTGGTATGGGCTGGCGCTAGCAGGTCGATGAGGCGAAGCACGCGGGAGGCCTCAGACGCACGCTGCCCTCCAGCAAGAGCACGGCGATCCTGGTGGCGCTGTTTCCGACGCTGAGGGGCATGAGGCGGCGGCGTTGGCACCGTGGGCTGGTCGAGTTGCAGCAGCAACGCAGCGATCCTGTCCAGCAGCGCGTCTCCGCCTAGGAACGCGGCTGCCTCATCGGCGAGCGCAGTATGGTCAGGACTGCTGAGGAGAGACACCAGCACCGTTGTCAGAGCCGTCTGGAGCTCTGTGGGGAGCGTGCCAGGACCACACAGACGGCGCAGGGCCGCGCCAGTATAGGACTCCGGCTGCGCCAGAAAGGGTACCAGCCAGGCTCGAATCGCTTCAGGAGCCGACGCCTCCACACTACTTGTCCAGGCGAGCAGCATCTCCAGAGCGGCAACCAGGGTATCTTCGGTCTGCCAGGGCAGTGGGGCTTTGCGGGCGCGCTCCAGAGCCTGCTCCAGCGTGCCCTGTCGGGCATGAGCCCAGAGCCACGCCGCTACACTGAGGGCCTGGACGGCCGGTGCTTCTGGCACGGTCGGCACTTGCCCAAAGCACGTCAGGGCCAAGGCCTCGTCACCCTGTAACAGTGCCTCAACGCCCCGCAGGGCACGCGCGAGCGGTGCATGAGTACAGTGGGCACGCGCTTGCTGCACCTCAAGCAGGACTTCTCCCCTGGCACATGAGGCCACTCCCAGATTGGACTGACGCGCTGGAGACGCAGTGGCTGCGAGCCAGCCACGATGCAGCCAGAGGTAGGCGAGCTGTTCCGGTGTAGTAGCCAGACGCAGAGCCAGGGCCAGCGCTGTATCAGCCAGGGTGCCATGCGCCTCGTGGTTATAGAGCCAGGCCAGTCCCTGGAGGAGTCGTAGCATCTCCCCCTGGATGGTAGCCGACCAGGTATGGAGGGGGAGATTTTCCAGAGCTGTGAGCAGGCTGGGACCGCGCAGCCAATCGCTCCGCTGGGGGTCATCCCAGATGCCCCACTGATGCAGGATGGCTTTCAGGCTATCTTCATGGCAGGCAATGGCGGCCTGGCGGTAGCCAATACGCCACAACGCCAGCCCTAATTCCTGGAATGCCCAGGAGCGCCAGGAGGGCTCCCAGGGGGTGCGTGGCACCAGTGAAGCGTTGAGCGCTACCTCCAGGCACGCCCCAACGGCAGCTGTGTCCTGGCGCAGGTTGGCGATACCAGCACACACCACGGCACATGGACCACGCAGAATATCGTGCACTCCTGGGGTGCGCGTGAGGGCGTGCAAGGCCCTGTCTGCGGCCTCTGGCTGGTGCAGTTGACGGTAGGCCAGACCCAGAAATAGTGCGACGTGACGAGTCCCCATAGCGGTCAGGGGAGGCTGCAACGTCTGTAAAGTCTGCACGGTCTGCTGCGGTCGGTGATAGACAAGATGGATGATACCGTCATAAAAGCGTGCCGTATTGCACAGATGGTGGAGCTGGGCGTCAATCTCGGGCGGGTGGGGAGCACGACGGTTGAGGGACATGCCGAGTATGAGTGCGATGGACTGACGAAACGCCTCAGCGGCCGCAGCAAAGGCGTGCTCCGCCAGATAACAACGGCCCAAGACTTGCCAAAGACCGACACGCGTGTAGGGCGCGACCTCGACGAGACGCACTGCAGGTTCGAGACACTGTTGGCGGGCTTCCTTATAGCGTTGCAGGTGAAAGAGTGCTTCGCCGGCGACCAGGAGGCAGGCGGCGCGCTCCTGAGCACTGCGGACGTGCAGCAAGTGAGTCCGGGCCAGCTCCAGGAGAGTCGGGTAATCCTGCAGGTGCTGATAGCCCAGCGAGGTGCGCTCGAACAGGCGCGTCTTGTCGGCAGGCGTGGTGGCCTGCTCGTATGCCTGCTGCCAGGTTTGCGCCGCTGCGGCATGGTCTTGCAGGCCGGTCTGCGCCTGGGCCAACACTTCGAGCAGCGGCAAGCGGGCCACGGAGGCGGCAGGGCCGACGAGTGCCTCGCCCGCCAGGGCTGTGGCCTCTGCAAAATGGCCCTGGTGCAGGGCTGAGGTACATTGTTCGATGACAGATGGCATAGACGTCTCCCCTCAGACGCTGTGCCTTGCCGAAAAATCTCCGACGCGACGGCAAGTGTGTTACGGCATTCAGTAGACCATGATCGCTCACAATAACCCTTATCTCTGCTTGGCGAATGTATATTATCATGGAATGACTCATAAGTCAGTACTCTAAACGATATTTCTCGAAACTCTCTCCAGGAGTTTTTGCTGCTGACACTATGGGAGCCTGAAGATAGGGAGACCTCCTCGGCAGGCGGTCTCCACGGGAAGCCCCAGGGCTCAGGGCATAGTTGTGCAGCTTGCTCGTTATGAATGAGTATGGGGCAGGACAATGCAAAGGCTCTTGGCTGCCGTGGGCACAGCCGTTGGGGCACGTTAGCGCGACAGAGCCTCTCGGCGCAAGGCACCATGGAGAAAGAAGTCGAGCAGTTGTTCAGCATCCTCCTCGACAGAAGTTTTGGCTTTTCCCTGGAGGCGCTGTCCCAGCACTGTACTCATCATCTCTTGCAGGAAAAAGGCGAGCCGTCTGGCCTCCATGGGCCGCAGCACCCCGGCGTCCATCCCTTCCTGTAACACATTTGCCAGCCTGTCGACTCCCTGCAGGTACATGTCCTGCAAAAGGCGTTTGTGGGGATCTTTGGGGGCCACTTCTAGACCGTGCTTCTCGTTGAAGTCCAGACCATGCTTCTCGTTTAAGTAGATGTGAAAAAACTCCCGTTCGCGCTCGTAAAAGGCCATCTTGCCGCGCACCATGCGCGCTAATTTCTCCAGCGACGTCCCAGGCGCCTCAGCGGCCTGTGCGGTCTCAGTAATGGCCGTCTCCACCAAATCCTCGACTACATGCAGGAAGAGATCGTCTTTATTCTTGTAGTACAGATAAATAGTCGCCTTGGACATGCCGGCGCGCTGAGCAATCTCCTCCAGCGTAGCCTGCTGGTAGCCTCGCTCGGCAAAGACTGCCTTCGCCACCCGAGCAATGGTAGTTTCCATAAAGGTACGGAGCATCGCTTGCTTCGCCTCGCGCATGCTCTTCTGGATCTGGATCATGCCTTCTCCTTACCGCATACAGTGCCAGTCATTTTGCCGTCAGTATACGTGAAGGAGGCGATGGTCACAAGCTGGAGATGGATGCCGAGGCAGTACCGTGCTGGGAGCACCAGGGATAGCGGTTTACAAAACTTTACATGCTCGACGAACTCCAGCAATAGAGCGCTCGTATGTTTGATGGGTAGAAGCAATTGGGCAACGAGGTCACAACGAAAGGAGTACAATATGCGTAAGCTCGATGATCCAAGGGCGGCAGGGGCGCAGCAGACGGCTCAGCCCAGATCACGCCGTCGCTTCCTCACGGGTGTAGTGGCGGGTGGCTTCCTGGGGAGCCTGCTAGCCGGGGGTATCAACTTATATTCACATGCACAGCCAGGACCTGGTTGGTGGTTCCGGGCCGGACACGGTCCCGGCGGCTCCTGGCGGCAGGGGGCCTATGATCCAGACATGGTACGGGCGCGCATCGAGTTCGCGACGGATTGGATATTGAGCCGCGTTGAGGCCAGTGACGAACAGCGCCAACAGGTCAAAGCGATTGTCCAGGCGACTGTGCAGGAGCTGGCGCCAATGCGAGAGCAACATCACCAGAATATGCATACGATGCTCCAGGCATTGACGCAGTCAACCATTGATCGTGCGGCACTCGGGGACATCCGTGATGCGGAATTGCAGCTTGCGGAGGAAGTCTCGAAGCGCCTGGTCACCTCTCTAGCGGACATTGCCGGGGTGCTCACACCCGAGCAGCGCACCAGGCTGGCGGAGTTCATGGGCCGTTGGCATCACTAACATCACCGGTAGCGCCCAGCACGTCGAGAGCGGTGGTATGCCAGAACATGTCCTGCTGATCGAAGATGACGAACATTTATCCTCCATGCTCAGCGAGTACCTCGGCACGCGTGGTTATACAGTGACGGCCCGCGCCACCGCGACCGACGGGCTCAAACTGTTGCGCCAGGGCGGCTTCGCTGCCCTGGTGCTCGATATCATGCTGCCGGACCTGGATGGCTTTGAAGTGTGCCGCCGGGTCCGTGCGGAGTCTGACATCCCTATTTTGATGCTGACGGCTCGCGGCGATGAGATGGACCGTATCGTTGGCCTTGAACTCGGCAGCGATGATTATTTGCCAAAACCCTTTAACCCACGCGAGCTGCTCGCACGCCTGCGGGCGATCTTGCGCCGCCGTGGGCCCACGGGCATGGCACGCACGGCGCCGCTGCGGTTCGGGCGTCTGGAGATCGATCGTGATGCCCGCGTGGTACGAGTCGACGGGGTGGAGCGACCACTGACGAGCTATCAGTTTGAGCTACTGTGTGTCCTGGCCGTCCACGCGGGGCGGGTCATGTCCCGCGAAGCCCTCATGGACCACGTCCGCGGGGAGGAACTCGAGGCGTTCGACCGCAGCATTGATGTGCATATTGCGCGTATCCGCGCTGCCCTTGAGGACGATCCTAGACACCCGCGCCGGATCATCACGGTGCGCGGCGCTGGCTATGTGTTCGCGAAGGATCAGGACGACGATCGGGAGAGGTAATGCGCCGGCTCTACCTGCAGATTTACCTGGCTTTCCTGGGCATTCTGTTGCTCTTCGGCGGGCTCGTGACGGTGGCCTCCCTGCTGCTCCCCCTGCATCCGCAGGAGCACCTGCTCTTTGATGGGATGGCTGCGGTGCTCAGCGAACTCTTGCCAGGGCCAGAACGCCCGGTGGGTGAGTTGCAAGCTGCAGTAGAGCATCTCAGGCACCTGTTGCCTATCGATCTCGCCGTACATAGTGCTGATGGCGCCCTCCTCGCTGCAGTCGGCCCCCCTCTGCCGGCACCTCTGCCACAGCATATGGCGCCTGGATGGATGCGGGCCCGGGGCGCTGCCGCCCACACGGTTACCCTGGCTCTGCCAGACGGACGGTTTGTGGTAGCCCGCTGGCAGCGGCCGCATCGCGCTGTGGGCTTGCTGGGAGCGCTGGGCCTGCTGGCCATTGCCATTGCGCTGGGGGCTTATCCCGTTGTGCGGCGTATCACACGACGTCTCGAACGGCTGCAGACACAGGTCGAGGCCCTTGGAGCTGGCGATCTTACCGTCCGCGTGGAGGTCGAAGGACGGGATGAAGTGACGCAGCTGGCGCGCAGCTTCAACCATGCGGCGGATCGCATTGCACGCCTGGTCAATGCGCAGCGCACTATGCTCGCCGGCGCCTCGCACGAGTTACGCTCACCTCTCGCTCGCATACGTATGGCCATCGAGCTCTTGCCACACGCTGAGCGACCCGAACTCCAGGGGCGCCTCACGCAAGATATCGCAGAACTCGACGCCTTGATTGGCGAACTCTTACTGGCGAGCCGTCTGGATACACTAGAGCACCTTGAGCATACCGAAGAGATCGATCTGCTCGCCCTGCTGGCCGAGGAGGGGGCACGCAGTGCGGCAGAAGTCAGTGGCTCCCCTGTCTGTATCCAGGGCGATCCGCGCATGCTGCGTCGGCTTCTGCGCAACCTGTTCGAGAACGCGCAGCGCTACGCGGCTGGCTCGCCCGTCGAGGCATCCGTCGTCCCCCTCCACCCGACCGGCGCCCGCCTCTGCATTGCCGACCGCGGACCTGGCGTGCCAGAGCAGGAACGCGAGCGCATTTTTGCGCCCTTCTACCGTCCTACTGGTATGCGTGAGCGTGGTGATGGCGGAGTGGGCCTGGGCCTCGCTCTGGTCCGCCAGATCGCGCGCCATCACGGCGGTGACGTACGGTGTGTGCCGCGCCCTGGCGGTGGCACCTGTTTCGAGGTGACACTCCACTCTGTCCCAGGCGTTGGCAAAGCGACGTGAGAAGCAGCAGGTGTCTTGGACTACAGGACGGGCAATTGCCGTGCGCAGCACCTTAGGCCGGAGCGTAGAGCAATCGTAACTTGTCGGCCAACTCCTTGTAGCTCTCCTGTATCCTTTGACTGGCCTGCTGGGCGATAATGCCTACCTGCTCAGCAGAGCGCAGGAGAACCTGAGCATTGCCCAGTTGAAGCTTGTAGACCTGTTCGGCGGTATCAACGCATGCCATCAGACTTTTCTGATAATAGTCCAGAGGTTGCTTGGGCGCGTCTGGCAGCTCGCTGAGACGCTGGAGCATATAGGACTGCCCCTGCTTGGCGGCCTCAAAGACGGAGGTCTGGAGCTCGGTAGAGAGGCTCAAACCTTCCCTGGCTGTGCTGGCGGAGCAATCCAGCAACTGGCCGAGGACCTGCATGTTGGTCTCACTCCAGAGGCTTATAGCCTCAAGGGTTTTGCGCGTGAACTGATTCCCTGGGTCTGCCGTACTCTGCATCGCTTCTCTCCTCACGGGTTGATGTGGTCAGCATACTGTTGAAGCAACTATAACGCATCGCGTTAAACATTGCCAAGAATTTCTGCAGCGCGTCATACAATAGGCGCGGCTGTTAGACGGCGTGGCAAAATTTGTGCAACAGAGCAGCCACGTCCCCAGGCACTTCCCAGAAGAAGCCGTGTCCTGTATTCGTCAGGATTTCCACGGAAGCCCCATGAATTCTCGTAGCGAGCAGGAGAGAGTTCGCCGGGGGCACAATGACGTCATCTGCACCGGTAATGACGAGAGTCGGGGTGGTGATCATGCCGAGACGTCCATAGGTATTGAAGCGCTGCAAGGCCATGAGGTGTCGGAGGCTGGTATACGGTGGGGCAGGATGGAGCAGAGCGCGTTGCGTCAGCATATCCAGAAAATCCTGCTGTGTCTCAAGAAACTTTGGGCTAAACATCACCGTCCATTGCCGACGTACGGCCTCTTCCAGCGACATGTCAGGCGGATGGATAAGCTTTGTCAGTACCTCCGGTGATGCCAAGGACGCCTGCGGACCACCACACGAGGTACAGCCCAGGACGAGTCGTCGGACCATCTGCGGCTGCCGGAGGACAAGCTCCTGTGCGATCATCCCGCCCATAGATACACCAAAAACGTAAGCCTGACAGATACCAAGGTGACGGAGGAGACCGGCCGCATCATCCGCCATGATCGGGATCGTGTACAACGTATCTGGCTTGTCGCTCAACCCGGTACCACGGTTATCGAAGTAGATCACCTGAAAGGAACGTGACAGCAGGGTAATCAACGCTTCTCCCCACATAAGACCGCTGCCACGGTACCCCATGATAAGGAGCAGTGGCTCTCCCTCTCCACAGGTGTCGTAATGGATGTTAAGATCGCCAATCCGTGCTATCGGCATCACCCTTCCTCAGCGCATGCGTCATTATCGGCGTGAACGGGTAGGTATTATATGCTGGACTAGTCTAGAGGAGCAATGAGTTTTGCCAGGCATGTAGTGCGGCGATAGTCTACACAAGGCATGTGGCACAATTGTTGCGTTATTGGCGAGGTAGACGCCGATAGGGCGATGGGAATAGTCGTACGAAAGTGGATGGCACCAGCGAGGCAGAGGAGGATGACGCATAGCGTCATGGCGAGCGTTGACCGGCATAGAGCGTGGGTAATGATATGGTCATAGCTGTGAGAATGCGTGGGGGCTATATCCCAGCCGAGTACAGGGCCACAAAGGCGTTCCTTCTCACGCTACTGTGCCAATCTCATGCACTCTGCTTTAGAGGTCCCCCTCTTTCGAAGCGTAGCAGAAGATGGTACAGTTGGTAGCCAATAGACAACCAGAAAACCAACTCCCACTATGCACGAAGGAGCCTCACATGCCATACGTCAACGTACACGGTGTGAATCTGTACTACGAGGAGTACGGCAAAGGCCCGGCGGTCATCCTGACCCCCGGCGGTCGTGTGGACCGGAACGGGTTGCGTCCCATAGCCGCGCTGCTGTCGCCGCAGTGCCGCGTCATCCTCCATGATCGCCGCAACTGTGGGCGCTCTGATGTGGTCATCGGTGGGGAGCTTTCGGAACAGCACCAGTGGGCCGAGGACATGGCAGCCCTTCTGAAGCAGATTGGCGCTGCCCCGGCGTATGCCGCCGGTGGCTCAGCGGGTTCACGCACCTCGTTGACCCTGGCCGTGCGACATCCTGAGGTCGTCAAAGGCGTGTTTATCTGGGAAGTCAGCGGCGGACCACGGAGTGGAGAGCTCATGGCCCCGGGATACTATGGACAATACATCGAAGCGGCAGAGCGGGGCGGCATGGCTGCTGTCGCAGAGACCGAGTTCTTTGCCCAGCGGATTCAAGACAACCCGTCGAATCGCGAGCGCTTACTAGGCATGGATGTGCAGGAATTTTGCGCGGTGATGCGGCGCTGGTCCGCAGCCTTTGCCGCCCCTAACCCGGTTGGGGATCTCACCGAAGCGCAGCTCAAGACTATCACCTGTCCTGTGGTCCTGTTCGCCGGCAACACGCCTGATGAAGTCCACCACGTATCAGCGGCGGAAAACGTGCACCGCCTGGTCCCCCACTCGGAGCTACGCCCCTCAGCCTGGACGCACGAGGAGTGGGATGTCATCGGCCAGCACGACCACACCTTCCCGGGTATTGCCGCCACCAACCGCTACTCGATGAAGGCGACGTTTTACGCGGCGGAGTTGCTCGATTTCATTCGCAAGGTGGAGGGGTGAGGAGAGCGCATATGCCCTACGTAGATCTTCCTGGTGTGCATCTCTGGTACACCGACACCGGTGGCACCGGTGTGCCCGTGGTGTTCATGCATGCTGCCTCAGGCACCTGCGAGAGTTGGGTGTACCAGCTACCGGTGTTCACTGCGGCAGGCTACCGGTGCATCCCCTATGACCGGCGGTACTGGGGCCGCTCGCGGCCTGACCTGACGGGGGAAGGGGCGCCGTTAAACTGGCGCCCCTCCGCCGACGCAGTCGCGGGGAACGGGCCTGAAGGCCCTGCGCCGACACAGTCGCGCCAGCAGCCTGGCTCCGTGAGCGATGACCTGCACGGCTTGGTGCATTACCTGGGCCTTGATCGCTTCCACGTAGTGGCGACGGCGGCCGGCGGGATCGGCGGGCTGGACTACGCGGTGGAGCATCCGGACCTGGTCCGCAGTCTTGTGGTCGCTAATAGCATTGGCGGCGTACAGGACCCAGCATACCTGGCAGTGCAGCACCGGCTCCGGCCACCAGAAATTCAGCAGTTGCCAATCGAGTTACGTGAACTCGGACCCTCGTACCGGGGCACCAACCCCGAGGGTACGCGCCGCTGGATTGAGATCGAGCACGGCAGCCGTCCAGAGGGGACCCAGGGACCAGGGCAGCAGCCACGGCTCCCGATGACGTTCGCACGGCTGGAGACCATACGGATCCCAGTTCTCGTACTCGTCGGCGAAGCTGACCTCCTGAGTCCGCCAGCCCTGA
>Ga0081455_10003393_pt1 | contig 18344 bp, 16 predicted proteins | sample TabmetS3T2R1_FD_70207 | JGI IMG/M metagenome (GOLD analysis project Ga0081455, IMG submission 70207) | Tabebuia heterophylla rhizosphere microbial communities from the University of Puerto Rico - S3T2R1 | ecosystem: Host-associated > Plants > Roots > Rhizosphere ... | reverse complement strand
CAAGAGCGCGGCGTCGATACCGACGTCCGCGTGGGTCTCAGCAAGGAAGAGCTGGAGAAGATCGTTGCCGGCTACGACGGGCTTGCGGTGCGCTCGGCGACCAAGGTGACCGAGAAAATCATCGCCGCTTCCGGCAATCTCAAAGTCATCGGTCGGGCTGGCATCGGTGTCGACAACATCGACGTCAGGGCTGCCACGGCCAAGGGCATCATCGTTATGAATACGCCCTTCGGCAATTCGATCACCACGGCCGAGCACGCCCTCTCCTTGATGATGGCGCTGGCGCGGCAAATTCCCGATGCCGATCGCTCGACGCAAGCCGGCAAGTGGGAGAAATCCAAGTTCATGGGGGTTGAGCTCTTCGCCAAAACGCTGGGCATCATCGGTTGCGGCAATATCGGCTCGATCGTGGCCGATCGCGCGCTCGGGCTGCGCATGAAAGTGATTGCCTTCGATCCCTTCTTGTCGGCCGAGCGCGCCATTGAGCTTGGCGTGGAAAAAGTTGAGTTGGAGGAGCTGCTGCGGCGGGCCGACTTTATTACGCTGCACGCCCCGCTCACGGACAAGACGCGCAACATCCTCGATGCGGCGCAGCTGCGCAAAACCAAGAGGGGCGTGCGCATCATCAACTGCGCGCGCGGCGGTCTCGTCGACGAGCGGGCGCTGGCCGATGCCATCACGTCGGGGCAGGTGGCCGGGGCAGCCCTTGACGTGTTTGAAGTGGAGCCGGCCAAGGCGAGCCCGCTATTCGGCATGTCCAATGTAATCTGCACCCCGCACTTGGGAGCGGCCACGGGCGAGGCGCAGGAAAACGTTGCCTTGCAGGTCGCCGAACAGATGTCGGACTACCTGCTCAAGGGGGCAATCTCGAATGCAATCAACTTCCCCAATATCACGGCCGAAGAGGCGCCGCGCTTGGCGCCGTGGGTGAAGCTCGCCGAACAGCTTGGACTATTCGCGGGCCAGCTCACCGAGACCAGCATCAAGGGGATTCGTCTCGAATATTCCGGTGAAGTTGCAACGCTCAATACCAAGCCGCTGACGGCGGCCGCCCTGGCCGGCGTGCTGCGGCCCCTGCTCTCCGACGTCAACATGGTGTCGGCGGCTAACAGCGCTAGAGAGCGCGGCATGCTGCTCGAGGAAGTAACGCGCGGACAGGACGGGGCCTTCGAGAGCTATATCCGGCTGACCGTCAGGACCGAGGCCTACGATCGCTCGGTCGCCGGCACGGTCTTTTCCGACGGCCGCCCGCGCATCATCCAGGTGCGCAACATCGACATGGAGTTCGAATTGGCGCCGCGCATGCTGTTCATCCGCAATTTCGACAGGCCGGGCTTCATCGGCAACTTCGGCATGCTGATGGGGGAGGCCGGGCTCAACATCGCCACCCTCAACCTGGGGCGCGACAAGCCGGGCGGCGACGCGATCTGCATGGTGGCAATCGACGAGCCGGTGAGCGAGGCGATCCTGGAGAAGATTCGCGCGCTGCCGCAGGTGGTGCGCGTGAACCCGTTGGTCTTCTGAGCCTTGCCTCTCTTAGGCAGCAGCGGCGCCTGAAGGTGCGTTCGCGCTGCGTCATGCCACGTCTTGGCGCCAATTTCGTCATATTTGCCACAGGCAGTTTTGCTAGCGCAGTGGGCTGCGGGCACGCCGGTCAGCGTGCGCAGTGAGCGGGAGAGAGCGCATGCTGTGGCGAGCGATAATCCTCGCAGTCCTGATGACGAGCACGGCCGCGGGGGCCGCCGAGATTGCGGCGACGTCGCGGGTCGCCGCCGTCATGGTTTTTCCATCCGGTGCCGAGGTGACGCGGCTGGGCAAGGTAACGCTCGAGCCCGGCGATCACGCCATCCTGTTCACCGACCTGCCGGCGCGGGCGCTTCCGAGCTCGATCCGCGTCGAGGCCAAGGCGAGCGGCAAGCTCGAGATCGGCTCGGTCGACAGCCGCCGCGTGTTCGTGCCGCGCAGCGACAGCTCGATCGCCGCCAGCGAACGCAAACGCCTTGAAGAGGCCATCGAAAAGCTGCGCGATGAAAAGAGCGCCTTGGAGGGCAGCATCAAAGCGGCCGAGGCGCAAAGAACCCTGATCAATAACCTGGCCCAGCTGCCGATGCGGCCGCTGCCGGGCAGCGCAGCGGCGCCCGCCGAGCCCGATTGGGGCCAGCTCTTTGTGTTGATCGGCCAGCGCAGCGGCGAGGCGCAAAGGGCGATCCTCGACACGCAGATCAAGCTGCGTGAGGTCGAGCGCCAGATCAAGGAACTGGAGGGAAAGCTTGCCTCGGTTGCTCCCACCCAGGACGAGCGAACCGAACTCAAGGTCTTCGTCAACGCCTCCAGCGCGCTCGAGGCCGACTTCGCCATCCACTATCAGGTCAGCAACGCCTCTTGGCTCCCCTTCTACGAGGCGCGCCTTGCGACCGGGACCAAAGCGCTGGCGCCGAAGCTGCAACTGGTGCGCCGGGCCAGCATTCAACAGAAGAGCGGGGAGAGCTGGGATAACGTCAGCCTGGCGCTCTCCACGACGCGGCCCGGGGCCGGCACGGCCGCGCCCGAACTGAAAGAGATAATGATCGACTATGAACCCGACGGCCCGCGCCCGCCGCCGGCACCCGTCGCTGGCTTGACGCGCTCGTCGGTGCAGCGCGAGGCGATGGGCCGCGTCGCGCCCAACGACGAGGAGCGCCTGGACAAGGCGCAGGCGCAAAGCGCCGCGCCCATTGCGGCGGAGGAAGCCAAAAGCTCGGTTGAGAGCCAGGCCTTCCAGGCCGTCTATGGCATCGGTGGGCTCGTCACGGTGCCGCCGACCGGGGAGCCCAAGCGCGTACAGATCGACATGGCCGAGCTCGACCCGGCCCTGATGGTACGCACGGTGCCGAAGCGCGATCCGAAGGCCTACCTTTACGCCAAGGTCACGATTGCGCGGGGCTCGCCGGTGCTGCCGGGCCAGGTCGCCCTATTCCGCGATGGAACCTTCGTCGGCAACGGCAAGCTGCCGCAGTTGGCGCCGGGGGAAGAGTTCGAGCTGGGCTTCGGCGCCGACGACCACGTGCGCGTGCGCCACGCCGTGGCCGAGGAAAAGCGCGGCGAGACGGGGATCATCTCGACCTCCAAGACCGATGTGCGCAACTTCCGCATTACGCTCAAGAACCTGCATGAGCGCGCAATTCCGGTGGCCGTCATCGATCAGATCCCCGTGTCACAGAACACCGAAATCAAAATTGAGTTCATCGGCAAGACCCAGCCCAGCAAGCGCGACCTCGACGACAAGCGTGGGGTTCTGGCGTGGGAGATAAAACTTGAGCCCGACGAGGAACGGGTGGTGGACTTTGGCTATCGCGTGACCTGGCCGGCGGCCAAGCGCCTGCTTTATAGCTATTGAGGCCCGCTGGGCTTGGGCGTGCGGCGATGCTGCAGGGCGCCCGGCCGCGCCAGTTCCTTCCGCGCCCGGCCTTTGAGCGCTATATCTCGCGGGCCGCCAGCTGGCATCGACCGCGCTGGCACCAGATGGGAGGCCGCCGGCGATGGCAAATGTTGTGGTGATCGGCGCCCAGTGGGGGGACGAGGGCAAGGGCAAGATTGTCGACTGGCTCTCGGAACGCGCCGACATCGTCGTGCGCTTTCAGGGCGGGCACAACGCTGGCCACACCCTGGTGATCGGCAATCAGACCTTCAAGCTCTCCCTGTTGCCCTCGAGCGTCGTGCGCACCGGCAAGTTGGGCGTGATCGGCAATGGTGTGGTGATCGACCCCTGGGCCTTGTGCGATGAGATTGAGCGCCTGAAACAGCAAGGCGTGCTCGTCAACGCCGAAAACCTGCGCATCGCAGAGAACGCCACCTTGATTTTGCCGCTGCACCGCGAGCTCGACCAGCTGCGCGAAGCGGCCGCGGGCGAGGGCCGCATCGGCACCACGGGACGCGGCATCGGGCCCGCCTATGAGGACAAGGTCGGCCGGCGCGCGATCCGCGCACAGGACCTCAAAAACCTCAATACGCTCGCGCCGAAGCTCGATCGCCTGCTCGTGCACCACAACGCGCTGCGGCGGGGGCTCGGGCAGGTTGAGATCAGTAAGGCTGAGCTGATGCGGGAGTTGACCGAGATCGCGCCGAAGATCCTGCCCCACGTCGACGTGGTCTGGGCGCTGCTCGATCGCGAGCGTCGAGCCGGCAAGCGCATCCTGTTCGAAGGCGCGCAAGGTGCGCTGCTCGACGTCGATCACGGAACCTATCCGTTCGTCACGTCCTCCAACACGGTGGCCGCGCAGGCAGCCACCGGCTCCGGCATGGGGCCCGGTGCCATCGGCTATGTCTTGGGGCTCGCCAAGGCCTACACCACGCGCGTGGGCTCGGGTCCGTTTCCCACCGAGCTTAACGACGACATCGGCGAGCGGCTCGGACAGCGCGGCCAGGAGTTCGGCGTGGTGACGGGGCGCAAGCGCCGCTGCGGCTGGTTCGACGCCTGCCTGGTGCGGCAGGTGGCGCGGGTGTCGGGCCTCGACGGCATCGCGCTCACGAAACTCGACGTCCTCGACGGCTTCGCCGAGATCAATGTGTGCGTGGCCTACGATCTCGACGGGCAGCGCATCGACAGTCTGCCGGCGGGACAAAACGCGCAGGGCCGCGTCAAGCCGATCTATCAGACGTTTGAAGGTTGGACCCAGTCGACCCGCGGCGCCCGCAGCTGGAGCAGCCTGCCGGCCCAGGCGGTCAAGTACGTCAAGGCCATCGAGGAGCTGATCGAATGCCCGGTGGCGCTGCTTTCAACCAGTCCGGAGCGAGAGGACACCATCCTGGTCCGTGACCCGTTCCAGGATTAGGCGCTCTTTATTCAAGGCATGGCCGGGCAGTGGCAGGTGGCAAATCCCTGTGCGGCGGCTTGCCAGCCGCGGGGATCGCGCTCAGGGTTGGGCCCCATGTCGCACTACACCTTCAGCGAGGGCTTCCAGGAAGCCGAGCGCGAGGAGATCGTCGCGCTATTGCACGAGTACGAACGCCAGATCGGCGTCTCGCTCTGCTTTCAAGATTTCGCCGCGGAGCTTGCGGGCCTGCCGGGCGCCTACGCGCCACCGCAAGGTACCCTCATTCTGGCGCGGCTGGCCGATACCGCTGCGCTTGCCGGCTGTGTCGCCCTGCGTCCCGTTCCCGCGGATGCCGGCACATGCGAAATGAAGCGCCTTTACGTGCGGCCCGAGACGCGCAAGGCCGGCCTCGGGCGCGCCTTGGCGCTGGCGGCGATCGCCGCCGCGCGTCGGCTCGGGTATCGAAGGATTTGCCTCGACACGCTCCCCAGCATGCTGGCGGCGCAGAGCCTTTATGCCAGCCTGGGCTTTCGTTGCCTGGGAGTCGGCAGCGGCGCGCCGCCCGTCATTCTGTTCGCGCGCGATCTTGCCGAGGATTGAGCCTTACGGGCCGGGGGAAAGATAGGGATTGATCAGCGGGCGCCCGCCGGGGCGCCGCGGCCGCTGACGCCCAGCATGGACCTGAACCAGTCGGTCACCTGCGAGGGGCGTGCGACCTGGACCGACGGAGGTGCCAACAGGCCCACCGGTTGTGCGGGTCGCCAGCTCGTCTCCAGCGCAGGCTTGCGCACGACCTCCTCATCGGGAGTATCGTCGGGCGCCGCCATGGCAAAACCCGCGGCGCGCGCAGCATTATTCAGTGCTTCGATTCCCATGACGCCAAAACTCTCAGCCCCAAACAAGCGTTCCAGGATCGGCTTTGGGCAGGGCCTTCGGCCCGCGTGCCACCAGCGCCTGCCCGTGGACGTGAGCCAAATTTTGCCTTGACTGTAATTAGCGGGACACAAGCGTCCCGCGTCAAGTCAGAATCGGAAACATTTCGTGATCACGTCTGCTTGATGCCGCCTTGGAGGCACAACAACGCTGCAGTGCACAAAACTTTCGGGTGCGCGAGCAACCCGGGCCCTCCGCGGGCATGGCTTGGCGGGTTGCGGCCTTGCCGCTTGCGCTTGCTAGCGGGCGGGTTCACGATACTGTCACGCGCCCCATGAAGCTCAGGCGCGGGCGCGCGAGCTTCGCGTTTCCGTTCGACCTGAGCTGTTCAGGAGGAACTTATGGGGCAATCTGGTGGCTCGGCCGCCCGCAGCTCCCGCTGCATCGCACTGGTGGGACCTTACCTCTCCGGCAAGACGACACTGCTCGAGGCGATCTTGGCCCGCACGGGCGTCGTCACGCGCCAGGGGAAGGTCGCCGACAGGAATACCGTCGGCGATGCTGCCGCGGAAGCCCGCGACCACGGCATGAGCGTTGAGGTCAATATTGCCGACGTTCCCTTCCTCGGGGATACCTTTACCTTTATCGATTGTCCGGGTTCGATCGAATTTCAGTATGAGGGCGCCCTGGCGCTTACCGGCTGCGATGCTGCCGTTGTCGTGTGCGAGCCCGACCCCAAGCGCGTCCCCGCCCTGCAGCTGATCCTGAAGCAGCTCGAGGACCGCGGCATCCCCCGCTTCCTGTTTCTCAACAAGATCGATTCCTTCGAAGCGCAAGTGCGCGACATCCTCCCCACCCTGCAGCCCGCGAGCTCCAAGCCATTGGTGCTGCGCCAGATCCCGATCTGGGAGAACGGTGTCGCATCCGGCTTTGTCGATCTCGCCTTGGAACGGGCCTTTGTGTACCGGCCGCAGGCCAACGCCGAGGTGATCGATATTCCTGCCACCGTGAAGGAGCGCGAAAGCGAAGCTCGCTTCAAAATGCTCGAGCAGCTCGCCGACTACGACGACGAATTGATGGAGCAGCTGCTGTCCGACGTGCAACCAACGCGCGAAAAGGTGTTCGCCGATTTGGTCAAGGAGGTGCAGGAGGGCTTGATTGTGCCGGTATTCCTCGGCTCGGCCGAGAACGGCAACGGCATCCTGCGGCTGCTCAAGGCCCTGCGTCACGAAGCGCCTTTCGTCGAGCGCACGGCGCGGCGACTGAAGCTGGAAAATGCCAAGTCCGCCGGACAGGTGCTCAAAACGATGTACACCGCGCATGGCGGCAAGATCTCCCTGGTACGCGTGTTGGCGGGTGACTTCGGCGAAGGCACCATTGCGCAAGGTGCGCGCGCCGAAGAGCGCGCAGCCTCCGCCTTTTCCATGCTGGGGCAGGAGGCGAAAAAGCGCGCGCCCGGCAAGCCCGGGGACACGCTCGCGCTCGGCCGTCTGGAGAAGATTCTCACGGGCGAGACGATTTCGGCCGATAAGGGCGGCATCACCCAGGTCAAGCTAGCCGAGCCGCCGGAGCCGGTGTTTGGGGTCGCCATTGGCGTCAAGGACCGCAAGGACGAGGTGAAGCTGACCGGTGCGCTCGGCCGGCTGATGGAGGAGGACCCCTCCCTCAGGCTGCAGCACGCCAAGGACACGCACCAGATGGTGCTGTGGGGCCAGGGCGAAATGCACCTGCGCGTGGCGCTGGAGCGCTTGAAGCGCAAATATGGCGTGGAGGCGGAATCCAAGGCGCGGCAGGTCCCTTACAAGGAAACCATCCGTAGGCCGATCGAAATCCGCGGACGCCATAAAAAGCAGTCGGGTGGCCATGGTCAGTTCGGCGACGTGGTCTTGGATATCAAGCCTATGCCACGCGGTTCCGGCTTCCAATTTGCCGAAAAGATTACCGGCGGCGTGGTTCCGCGCCAGTTCATTCCGTCGGTCGAAATTGGCGTGTTGGACTATTTGCAGCGCGGACCGCTCGGCGGCTTCCCGGTGGTGGATGTCTCCGTCACGCTGATCGACGGCTCCTATCATTCCGTCGATTCCTCCGACATGGCCTTCCGGCAAGCGGGTCGCGTCGGTATGGCGGAAGGCATGCCCAAGTGCAGTCCCGTCCTCTTGGAGCCGATCATGGAGGTGGAGATCGCGATCCCGAACGAGGCCACGGCGCGCATCAACGGCATTATCCCGCAGCGCCGGGGTCAAATCTTGGGCTTTGATGCGCGCGAAGGCTGGCCCGGCTGGGACGTGGTGCGCGCCCAGATCCCCGAATCGGAGATGGGGGATCTGATCGTGGAGCTGCGCTCGGCGACGGCGGGTGTCGGCACCTTTTCGGCAAAGTTCCACCACTTGGCCGAGCTGACGGGGCGGCTGGCCGACAATGTGCTCGCAGCCCACAAGGAGGCGGCCGAATAGTCCCCACGCCAGGTCGTTGCCACCCGAGCAACGCTGGCCAAGGGCCGGGCGACCGCTGCTCGGCCCGAGGCCGGCCTTGCGAGCCGCGGCGGCAAAAAAGGGGCGCGTGCCAGCTGGCGCGCGCCTCCCGGCGACACAGAGGGGCGGCTACTTGGTCTTGCTGGTCGTGGCCTTGCTCGCCGCCGTGGTCGCCGTCCCCGGCGTGGCATTGGCGTTGCCGCTCGCGAGCACCGCTTTGCAGGCAGCCGGGAGTTGCTCCAGCGTCAGCGCCGGCTTTGGCGGCGCCGGCGGCCCCGGTGGGCCCGGTGGTCGCTGCAGGAGCGCGATCCAGTCGGTGAGCTCCTTGCCGCAGCCGTCATCGCTCGGCGGCTCGGGCTGGGCCTCGCAATTCCCGCTGCCCTTGGGGCAGGCGATGCGAATGTGGAAGTGATAGTAGTGGCCCCAGATCGGGCGCACCTTGTGCAGCCAGGCGCGATCCTTGTCCTTGGCCGTCGCCTCGCACAGCGCCTTCTTAATGGCAGGGTGCACGAGCACACGCTCGACGGTCGGATAGGAGGCAGCCCGCTTCAGGAGCCGCACGTGGGCGTCGGTCCACACTTTGGGATCGACCGATATCTTGTCCTCCGCCAGCATGGAGGTGGCGGCGAGGTCCTCGCGCTCCTTTTCGCTCAACCGCCGGTTGGGCATGGGCGTCAACCAGACGTCGGCATCCAACCCGACCTGATGGCTGGCGTGCCCCGTCAACATCGGCCCGCCGCGGGGCTGCGACAGGTCTCCGACCAGGAGCCCTGGCCAGCCGTCATGGGCGCGCGCGTCGGTGGCAAGCTTCTCGACAAGGCCGACGAGGTCGGGATGTCCCCAGTTGCGATTACGCGATAGCCGCATCGCCTGCCACGCCGGCCCGTCGATGGGCAGGGCGGCCGCGCCGGCAAGACAACCCTTGGCATAAAAGCCGATGGCGCGTGCCGGCAGCGATGCCGGCTCCCGCATGGCCCCGAACAATTCCTTGGCTGGGGGCGAAGCGGGCGTGGCGCGCTTTTTGGCGCTCGGCTTTTTGGGCACCGGCGTCTTGGTCGTCGTGGCCTTGCCGGCGACTTGGCTCGCCTCCGTCTGCGGCGCCGGCTCGGCCGCCAGCAGGAGTGGGCTTGCGGCGAAGAGCATGAGGCCGCACAGCACAAGGCATGATCGCATCCCGCGCTCTCCGTCGCTTGGCTTCCCGCCTCAGCCATTTCGCCCGAGGGGCAGCAAATAGAAAAACGGTTGGACTCGAATTCTTTAGCACGATCGCCGCTCAAGACCGAACCCGCAAGGCTCGAGGGGCGGCAACCTCACAAAAAAGTCTTCTCGGTTGACCCACGCGGGGGGCGCGGCGGCGGTTGCTGCGCCAAGGCGAGCTCGAGCACGAGCTTTGCGGGGCTGGAACCGGCGCGCGGCCGCAGGGATGGGGAGGGCGCGGGCTCACGCTGGTCATGCTCGGCAAGGCTTGCGCGGCCTAGCGCCGCGCAGCGCGGGCGGCGGCGGCCGCGCCGGCGGCAAGGGTGAGGCAGATGAGGACGTTCCAGCCGGCCAGCGACAGGCCAAAAATGCGCAAGGCCGGCTCGTCGCAGCGCACCACGTGGGTCACCTCCAGCTCCTTCAGGAGGCCACCGCCGCCAGACGTCCCCAAGGCATCGCCCGCCGCCGCGCAGGTATCGGGCCCGGGCCAGAATTTCCATTCCGCGCCGGCGTGGTAGGCGGCAAAGCCGGCGTTGGCAAAAAAGATTGCAGCGACCGCCGCAAACAGCAGGGCTGCCAGGCCCTTGCGGCCGCGCGCGAGCAACCACAAGGCCAGCGCCAGGGCGGGGATCGAGACATAGTAGGCGTAGCGCTGCTCAAGGCAGAGTGGGCAGGGCGCATAGCCGCCGAGGTGTTCGAAGGCGAGTGCGCCGACAATCGTCGCCATCGCCAGGGCCAGGACCGCGCTAGCGATCGAAAAAGGGGAGCTCAACAGGGACGTGCGCATGGCAAGTGGGTGGCCTTTAGAACAGGTATTTGACGGCGATAAAGCCGCCAACGAGCGTGACAAGAAAGGCCGTCGTCACCAGGCTCAGGCGGCGCTCGATGAAGTCCTTGATCGGTTCGCCAAACCAGAACAGCAGCGCGGCAACAAGATAAAATCGCATGGCGCGCGCCACGATGCTGGCCAAAATGAAGGCCAGCAGGTCCATCTTGAAGGCGCCGGCGGCAATCGTCAGCACCTTATAGGGAAAGGGCGTCCAGCCCTTGGCAATCAGGATCCACACCCCCCAGTGCCGAAAGAGATCGGCCGTCTCCTCGAACTGGCCGGCATAGCCGTAAAACTCCAGAATTGGCCGGCCCAGGAATTCGAACAAGAAGTAGCCGATGGCATAGCCGGCAACCCCACCCAACACCGATCCCATGGTGGCGATGCTCGCGTACACCCACGCCTTGGCGCGCTGCGCCAGGACCATCGGAATCAGCATGACGTCGGGCGGAATGGGAAAAACCGAGCTCTCGACGAAGGACACCCAAAACAAGAGGTGCGGGGCGCGCGCGTGACGCGCCATGCCCATTGCCCAGTCGTACAGTCGCCGCATCATCGAGATCAGATATGCCGCCAGCAATTGGCACGCGTGTGGCGGGCCGTGGCCACGTCAGGAGCGCGTTATACCAGGCCGAGGGCCAACTGAACGGGTCGGAACGAGCGGCGGTGGTGGGGTGTGACGCCATAGCGCGCGATGGCGGCGAAATGCTCGGCGGTGCTGTAGCCCTTGTGGCGATCGAAGCCATGGTGGGGATAGGCCCGCGCCAGCTCGGCCATGATGGCGTCGCGCGCAACCTTGGCCACAATCGAGGCCGCGGCGATCGATAGGCAGCGCTGGTCCCCCTGCACGATGGTGCGCGTGGCACACTCCAGGTAGGGGGCCCGGTTGCCATCAATCAGCACTAGCTTGGGGCGGCTGTGGAGGCGGGCCACGGCCTGCGCCATCGCCCATAGCGTCGCATTGAGCACGTTGTCGGTATCGATGCGCTCGACATCGGCAATGCCGATCCCCACCTGGGCGCTCGCCAAAATCGCCTGGTAGATGCTGCGGCGGGCTTCCAGGTCGAGCAGCTTTGAATCGGCAATGCCGTCGGGAATATTGTGGCGATCGAGGATGACCGCGGCCGCAACCACGGGCCCGGCCAGGGGACCGCGGCCGGCCTCGTCGACCCCTGCGATCGGTCCCCCCGTCAGTTCCAGCTCAATGGCTTCGAGCTCAAAGCTGGCCTTCATCGCGCGAATCGCCCCCACGCTTGCGCGGGAGCTTCGCGTTATTGACCGTCCCTGTCAAAGAGCAGGAGTTGATCGCCCCGTGCCGCCGGTGGCTGGAACAGGTCCGTGCGCAATTTGAGATTGCGCTCATTCAGCCCCAACCTGCTGACGGCCAAGCGGAATCTGAGTGCGATCTGATCGGCGTAAGGACCCTTGCCGCGCTGCCGCGTGCGCCACTCGGGTGTGTAATCTTTGCCGCCGTGCATGCTGCGCAGCAGGTTGATGACGCGCGCGGCGCGCTCGGGAAATTCGCTGGCTAGCCACTCGCGAAAGAGGGTTTTGAGCTCGAGCGGCAAGCGCAGCAGCACGTAGCCCGCCTCGGAGGCCCCGGCGCCGCGCGCGGCGCTTAGAATGCTTTCGATCTCGCTGTCGTTGAGGGCGGGCACGATGGGCGCGACCATCACGGCGACGGGCACGCCAGCGGACGCGAGCGCCGTGATGGCCTCGAGGCGTTTGCCCGGCGTGGCGGCGCGCGGCTCCATTTTGCGCGCGATCTGCCGGTTGAGGGTGGTGACCGAAATCGCCACCTTGACAAGATCGCGCTTGGCCATGCGGGCGAGGACGTCGATGTCGCGCAGCACCAGCGCCGACTTGGTGACGATACCGACGGGATGGCTGGTGCGATCGAGCACTTCGAGCAGGGAGCGCGTCAGACGATGCTCGCGCTCGATGGGCTGATAAGGGTCGGTGACAGCGCCAAGCGCGATCACCTTGGCGCGATAACGCGGATCACCCAGTTCGCGTTCGAGCAAGTGGGCGGCGTTGATCTTGGCGTAGAGTTTGGTTTCGAAGTCAAGGCCGGCGGAATGGCCAAGATAGCAGTGCGTCGGGCGCGCAAAGCAGTAGATGCAGCCGTGTTCACAACCGCGGTAGGGATTGATCGACTGCTCGAAGCTGATGTCGGGACTGTCATTGCTGGCGATAATGCTCTTGGCCGTCTCGCGATAGACCTCGGTCTTGAAGGGCTCAAGATCGCCGAGGCCTTCCCAGCCGTCGTCAAAGGTCTCCCGCGCCTCCCCTTCAAAGCGCCCGACGCGGTTCGAGCGGGCCCCGCGGCCGCGCCGGCGCTGCTGATCGATGAGGGCGTCCTCCGCGCGCGCGTTTCCACCCCGCCCGGCGAGCGCGGGCTCAACAGGCTCAACGCCTGGGTGGGTGCTCGCCGCGGCCGCGCGGCGGTGCTCGGCGCGGGTCTCTTGGTGGGACTTGGGCATGACGCAAAGCCTAGGACAAATTCTGGAACAAATAAAGAACAAAACCGGTAAAGCCTTTGAACCCCCCGTCCCGCGGCGCTATCAGGGGCCTCACCCAACGCCCCAGGGCCCCAGCGATGATTTCGGTTGTCATTCCCGCCCTCAACAGCCAAGCGGGTTTGCCGGCAACGCTGACCGGCCTGGTGTCGGCTGCGGTCGATGGCCTGGTGCGCGAGGTCATTGTTGTTGACGGCGGCTCGAGTGATGCCACCGCGGCGATTGCCGAGGAGACCGGAGCGCGCTTGATCGCCAGCGCGCCGGGGCGGGGCCGCCAGCTGGCCTTGGGCGCCAAGGCGGCGCGCTTTCCCTGGCTCTTGTTTTTGCACGCCGATACCCGGCTGGGGGAAGGATGGGAGCGCGATGCCATCGCCTTCCTGCGGCGGGTCGACAGCGGGGAGGGCGCCTTGGCCGCGGCCGCCTTCCGCTTCGCCTTGGACGATCAAGGCCTGCGGCCGCGGCTGCTCGAGCACCTGGTGGCGCTGCGCTGCGCGCTGCTGCGCCTGCCCTATGGCGATCAGGGCCTGCTCATTCCGACGCGGCTCTATGAGGCCCTCGGCGGGTATCGGCCTTTGCTCCTGATGGAGGACGTCGACCTCGTGCGCCGGCTGGGACGGCGGCGTATCCGCATGCTTGCCGCCCCAGCCATCACCAGCCCCGAGCGGTTTTTGCGCGAGGGTTATGGCCGCCGTTCCGCGCGCAACCTCCTGTGCTTGGCGCTTTATTTTCTGCGCGTTCCCATCGGCACGATTCACAAGATTTACGGCTGACGGGGTGCGGCGGGCAGCCAATCAAATGTCCGTGACAGGGAATGCTCGGCGCCCGCGCAACGTCCGTAGGGTATCATGTTTCGGGCTAGGGAGAGTGCCATGCAGAGTATTTCACGCCGCGCCTTTGTGGTTTCGGCGGCGACGGCAGGGGTGGTGTTTGGACTGGACGGTCCGCTTGAGTTTATCGGCCCCGCTTTTGCGCAAAAACCCGACCCCAAGCTGATGGACAAGGGTGTCGTCAAATTCAAGGTCGGCGATATCGAAGTCATGCAAATGTACGACGGGCTTTGGGAGAAGGGACACGATCCCAACTTTGTGAAAAATGCCTCGCTCGATGAGGTCAAGGCCGCCCTCAAGGCCGGCGGCTTGACGGAGGAATTCGTGCCCATTTCCTTCACGGTCACCGCCGTCAAGAGCAAGGGCAAGCTCGTGCTGTTTGACTCGGGCACGGGCGGCCAGGTGTCACCCAAGGCGGGCTTGGTCGCCGCCAAGAACATGAAGGCGGCCGGCATCGATCCCGAGAAGGTCTCGACCATCGTCATTACCCACTTCCATGCTGATCACATCAGTGGGCTGATGGCCAAGGACACCAATGCGCCGATCTTTCCCAACGCCGAAATCCTGGTTCCGGCCGCGGAGTACAAATTCTGGACGGATTCCTCGACCACGGCCGGCGCGGCCAAGCGCATCCAAGCGGTGTTTCCCGGTTGGAAGAACATCAAGCAGTTTGAAGGCGACAAGGAGATTGCGCCGGGTGTGCGCGCCATCGCCAGCAACGGCCACACGCCAGGTCACACCAGCTACCAAGTGAGTTCCGGGCGCAAGCAATTGATCGTGCTCGGCGACGTCACCAATATTCCCGCGCTCAATTTGCGGAATCCGGGCTGGCACTTGGTGTTTGACATGGACGCGGCGCTGGCGGAAACCAATCGGCGCAAAATGTTCGACCGCGTGGTTGCCGACAAGATCACCGTCACCGGTTATCACTTCGGCTTCCCCGGTGCGGGCAGCATCAAAAAGGATGGCAAGGGCTACGCCTTCGTGCCGGTCAAGGCCTAGGCGCCCAGCGGCGCAAGCCACCGTGTCGGGGCGCCGCCGTCGAGCCTCGGGCGCAGCGGCGCCGCGACGGGCGGCGCCTTTTCGCTGCCGGCTCGTCATTATGACCAAGGCGCCGGTGGCGGGAGCCAGCAAACGCCGGCTCGCCGCCGAGATCGGCAGCACGCAGGCCACGCGCTTTGCGCGCTCGGCCGCCGCCGCCCTCATTGGGCGGCTGGGACGCGATGCCCGCTGGCAGACGATCCTCGCGGTGAGCCCGGACCATTTTGCCAACAGTCCGATCTGGCCGGCGACCAGCAAAACCTCAGGTCAAGGCACCGGCGATCTCGGCCAACGCATGCAACGCCTCCTCAAGGCCAACGCGCCGGGCCCGCTCGTCATCATCGGCACCGACATTCCGGCCATCCGGGCGACCCACATCGCCGCCGCGTTTCGCCTGCTCGGCAGCCGGGACGCCGTGTTTGGCCCGGCGATCGACGGCGGCTATTGGTTGGTCGGTTTGCGCCGGCGCCCGCGCCTGCTGCGGCCGTTTGCCCAAGTGCGCTGGTCGGGGCCGCACGCCTTGCAAGATACGCTGGCCAATTTGGCGGGCCACTCGATTGGCTTCGTTGCCACCTTGGGGGACGTCGACAGCGCCGAGGCCTACCGGCTCAGTGCGCCGCACTTTGGCCGGCGCCTGCTGCCAGGGGCGGTGCGGCGCAGCGCCGGCTAGCCTAGGTGCAGCGCCAGAAGAGGCCGCGGTCGAGATGAAAGTGATTGTGGTGTGCGGCATTAAACTCGGGCCCCAACACCACGTGAAAATAGCGGCAGGCTGCTGAGTGGACCGCCCGCAAAAAGCGCCCCTCCACGCCCGCTCCCTTCCAATGCTGGGCCACGCTGATCTGGCGCCCATTGGCCAAGGTGAAGCCGCTGATGTCGAGGGCGTTGGCGCTCGCGTGCTCGCTGCGAATGTCTTTCCAGAACGGATTGCCGATAATGTTGCGGCAGGCGTAGGAGCCAAAGGTCTGGATTGATGTCACGCGCTGGCCGAGCATGTCCTGCGCAAGGGGCTGCACGCCGTGCGTCAGCCACAGCGCCAGGGCTGCCGCGGCCTCGCAGGTCGCCTTGTCGAAGGCCGCGTGCGCGCCGCCCGCTGCGGTCATGCGCACGCTGTTGGTCCAACCGCACCCGTCTTTCGGCGGGTTGTCGGGGATCGGCTCGGCGCTGATTTGAGGTTGGGCCAGAATGCGGCGACACAGCCCGGGGTCGCGCCGCACGGCGGAAAGCCGCCAATCGACAAACCAGGGATCCGCCTGGCCGAGGTCGAGCGCCGGCAAAGGGTTAAGGACGGCCGGGATCATCCCCTGCCGAAACAGGAACGCCACGCCGAACCCGATCAGCACAAGGAGGAAGAGCCGGAAGAGGAAAAAGCGGCGCGGTCTGGGTTGGCGGGAGGTCGGCATCAACCTTCTATAAAGGGCGCCCTCTGGCCGGCCAAGCCGGGCTCGAGCGGCGTCCCCAGCGCTGCGCCGCGCGGGCCACAGGGAAGGGAGGATGTCGCGGCGCGCTGGCCGGCAAACGCGCGTTGCCGCGCCAAGCCTCACCACGTGGCTCAAAAGTCGGAGGCGATCCCGTTCTTTTCCCAATCCCCGTAGCGCGTTGGCTCCGGTCCCGGCGGCCCGCCGATCTCCTTGTCCCGCGGCGCGGGCGTGGTTTCTTGTGCCCGCTGGCGCCGGGCCTGGGCTTCCTTGAGCGCGCGTTCGGCTTGCGGCGTCAATCGCTTAGGCTGCGCTGCCGCGGATGGCTCCTCATGTCGGCGCATTGGCAACTCCTGTGCGGACGGCCCTTGTCCCGTGGGGGACAGCCCTTGGGTCCGCAGCGACCCCGAGCGGCCCGTTGCGGGGGCGCGGCGCTCGCGTCCGGCGCCGAGCATTCCCGCGCCGTTACCCGGGGGGCCGGCGGCGGAAATCAAACGTGGGAGCCAAACCTGGGGTTGATCGAGATCTGGCCCTTACCCCGGCGACACACCATATAATAGCATCCTTGACTGGCGTCCGCTCGGGCGATCCTCCGAGCTGCCGCCCAACCCGACGAGGTGGCTCTCCCATGCCCATGAATTTCGCCAGGACCGGCCTGCTGCTGGCGGCCTTGACGGGCATCTTTGTCGCCATGGGTGCCCTGCTGGGCGGGGCCACCGGCATGGTCATTGCCTTCGTGATGGCGCTCGGCATGAACGCCTTTAGCCTTTGGCAGTCCGACAAAATGGTGTTGCGCCTCTACGGCGCCGAAGAGGTCGATGCCAACTCCGGGGGCGAGTACTATGCCATCGTCGCCGATCTCGCGCACAAGGCCGGCCTGCCGATGCCGCGCGTTTACGTCATGCACAATCCGCAGCCCAATGCCTTTGCCACCGGGCGCAATCCCGCCAATGCGGCGGTGTGCGCTTCGACCGGGCTGATCGAGATGCTGTCGGCCGACGAGGTCGCCGGCGTGATGGCGCACGAACTCGCGCACGTGAAAAATTACGACACCCTGACGATGGCCGTCGCGGCCAGCATCGGCGGCGCCGTTTCCATGCTGGCGCAGTATCTGCAATTCGGGGCCATGTTCGGTGGCCACCGCGAAAACAACAACGTCGGTTGGCTGGGGACCCTGGTGGCGATCATCCTCGCCCCCATTGCCGCCATGCTCGTGCAGATGGCGATCAGCCGCTCGCGCGAATACCAGGCCGACCGGCTCGGCGCCATGATCTGCGGCGCGCCGCTGTCGCTGGCCTCCGCCCTGCAAAAGATCGAACACTACGCGCACAACATTCGCAACGAGCCGGCCGAGGCGGCGCCGGCAACGGCGCACCTCTTTATTATCAATCCCCTGACGGGGGAGGGGATGGACAATCTTTTCTCCACCCATCCCAACACCGCCAATCGCATCGCCGAGCTGGAACGACTGGCGCAGGAGATGGGCGCAGCGGGCCACGCACCCGGCGGAGCCACGCCGGCCTCCGGTCCCTGGGAGGGGAGGCCCACGGCACGGCGCGGGGGCCCTTGGGGCTAGACTTTTTTGCCGCCCAGCAGGCATCGCCCGAAGGCGTCCGACCCAGCCAAAGGAGCACGCAGGCGGGCCGCGCCGGAGGGCCTCCCCGCGCGGCGCCTCGCCGCCCACCTGGTGGGCGGCGTGTTGCGGCAGCGGCGTCCGCTCGAGCAGGTGCTGGCCGAGGTTTCGCGCCAGCCCGATCTTTCCTTCTTGCCGCCGCGCGATCGCGCACTGGCACGGCTGGTGGCCGCCACGGTTCTGCGCCGGCAGGGCGAGCTCGAAGAGGTGCTGAACGCCTTTATCGAGCGCCCGTTACCCCAGGAGCAGGGGCAGTTATGGCCGATCCTATTGTGTGCCGCCGCACAGCTGCTCTGCCTCGAGCTGCCTCCCCACGCCGTCGTCGACCTCGCCGTCGAACTCGTGCGCCGCGATCGAGGCGCCCATCGCTTCGCCAAGTTCAGCAATGCCGTATTGCGGCGGGTGAGCGAGCGCGGCGCCGGGCTGCTCGCCCAGCAGGACGGCCTCCGGCTCAACATTCCACCGTGGCTGTGGCAACGCTGGAGCGCCGCCTACGGACCCGATACGGCGCGGCGCATTGCCGAGGCCTCGCTCAGCGAAGCCGCCCTCGACCTCAGCTTGAAGCCTGAGGAGGATGCGCGCGCCTGGGCCGATCGGCTCGGCGGCGAGGTGCTGGCGACCGGGTCCGTCCGGCTCGTCGCATCCGGCCGCATCGAGGACCTGCCGGGGTATACGCAAGGCGCTTGGTGGGTTCAGGATGCCGCGGCCGCCCTGGTTGCCCGGCTGGCCGGCGATGTTGGGGGCCG
>Ga0081455_10003392_pt1 | contig 18346 bp, 18 predicted proteins | sample TabmetS3T2R1_FD_70207 | JGI IMG/M metagenome (GOLD analysis project Ga0081455, IMG submission 70207) | Tabebuia heterophylla rhizosphere microbial communities from the University of Puerto Rico - S3T2R1 | ecosystem: Host-associated > Plants > Roots > Rhizosphere ... | reverse complement strand
ATCGACGAGGAAGTTGTAGCCGATGTCGTTCCAGCCGTTTCCACGCACGTGGTACGTCTGGATCCCGCGGACGATCGCCGCCGACTGTGCCGGGGAGCTCCCGGCTGCGCCGGCGGTGTGGTGCACGACCGCCGCCTGGAGCGTCCGCGCATAGCTCGGTGAGCCGCGCCGGATGGCTTCATTCGCGCCCCAGGTGCGGCGAAGAATGATCCTCGGCTGATCCGCCGACTGGGGCGACCAGGCGGGAACGGGAGCAGCCTCCTCCGGGCTCCAGACGTAGTAGGCCCGCACCCGCTGCACGCGGCCGCGAGCTCGCACCTGAACGCCCTCTGCGGGCCCCGTCCACCACGGGCTTCCGATCCGCCAGCCGCGCAGCCGCCGGGCCTCGGCGGTCCCGCGATCAGGCAGGTCTCCGGGCTCCGCCTCCGCCTCGCGCCACGGGCTCCAGCCGGCGGCGTGGCGGACGCGGAAGAACACACGGCCCTGACCGCGCCAGTGGAGACCGAGCATGTTGAACTGCTCCGGCGCCTCCGCGGCGGCGAGCGTCCGGGCACCGTTCACGGGCAGCTCGCGGGCGACGATCGTCGCTTCACCCCATGCCGCAGCGGGAAAGGCGAGCGCTACAGCAACGACGACGAGCAGCTTCATCAAGAACCCCTCCTCAAGCGAAGCAGCCTCGACTGCCAGCCGCAAGCCTGTTGATACGATCTTTACACCGTGAAAAGCCGCGCTCTGCGGGGAGTTCTTGCCGCATTCGCGGCCGCGATCGTCGTTCCTGCGGCGCATGCGGCGAGCCCCCCACGGGTCCTTGCTGTCGAGTTCGACAACGACGTGAACCCCGTCACGGCGGACTACGTCGTCGACGAGATCCACCGCGCGAACGACGAGCGCTTCGACGCCGTCGTCATTCTCCTGGACACACCCGGCGGGCTTGCGGACGCGATGAAGGACATCTACGAGGCCGAGCTCGCCTCGAAGGTGCCGGTGATCGTCTACGTCTCACCCAACGGCGCGAGAGCGGCCTCGGCCGGCGTCTGGATCGGCGAGGCCGGCGACATCCTGGCGATGGCTCCACAGACGAACATCGGCTCCTCGACGCCCGTTTCGGCCAGCGGCGGTGAGATCCCGAGCGACCTCAAGCGAAAGGTCGTGAACGATGCCGCCAAGTCGCTGCGGGCGATCTCAGAGGAGCACGGACGCAACGGCGACTGGGCCGAGGCGGCGGTGCGAAAGGCCGACAACCTCACGGCGCGCGAGGCACTCGAGATGAACGTGATCGACGTCATCGCGCCGACGCTGCCGGCGCTGCTCAACCAGGTCGACGGCCGCACGACGAAGCCGAAAGGGATCGTCCTGAACACAGCCGGTGCCCAGGTCGAGACCGTCCAGATGTCGCTCTGGAAGCGGATCCTCGACACGCTCATCGACCCGAACCTGATCCTCATCCTGATGTCCCTCGGCGTGCTCGGAATCACGATCGAGCTCTGGAGCCCGGGACTGATCTTCCCCGGCACGATCGGCGCGATCTGCCTGATCGTGGGGCTCTTCGGCCTCCAGGTGCTCCCGATCAGCTGGGCGGGGCTGCTGCTGATGCTCCTGGCCGCCGGCTTCTTCCTCGCCGAGCTGTTCGTGACGAGCCACGGCGCGCTCGCGCTCGCCGGCGTCGTCGCGTTCGTGATCGGCTCGCTGATCCTCTTCGATCCGGCCGGCGAGACGTACCAGGTCTCTGTGCCGGTCGCCCTCGGCATCGCCGCGACGATGGCGCTGCTGGTCGCCTTCGTGATCACGAAGATCGTCCAGGTTCGCCGGGCGACGGTCGTCACCGGACAGGAGAACCTGATCGGACAGGTCGGCGTCGTCCGCCAGGCGCTCGATCCGGAGGGGCTCGTCTTCGTTCACGGCGAGCTCTGGCGGGCGAGGACGGATGGAGACGCACTGCCACCCGGCGAGCCGATTCGAGTCGAGGGTCTCGACGACGCCCTGACGCTGCGGGTCGCGTCCGCGTAGGATCAAATCGTGGTCGCCCTCATCGTCCTTGCGGCAATCGCGGTCGTCGTCATCGTGCTGCTCTCGGCGTCGGTTCGAGTCGCGCGCGAGTACGAGCGCGGAGTCATCTTCCGACTCGGCCGATTGCGCTCCCCGCCCAAGGGCCCGGGACTTTTCCTGCTGATCCCGGTCGTCGACAAGATGGTCAAGGTCGACTTGCGAACGGTGACGCTCAACGTGCCGCCGCAGGAAGTAATCACCAAGGACAACGTCCCGGTGCGCGTGAACGCCGTTGCCTACTTCCGGATCATCGATCCGGAGAAAGCGATCGTGCAGGTCGAGAACTTCATGGTCGCGACCTCCCAGATCGCGCAGACGACCCTGCGGAGCGTCCTCGGCCAGCACGTGCTCGACGAGCTCTTGTCCGAGCGGGACAAGATCAACACGATCCTCCAGCAGATCATCGACGAGGCCACCTCGCCCTGGGGGGTCAAGGTCTCGATCGTCGAGGTCAAGGACGTCGAGATCCCGACCGGCATGCAGCGCGCCATGGCCCGCCAGGCCGAGGCCGAGCGCGAGCGGCGCGCCAAGGTGATCGCCGCAGAGGGCGAGTTTCAGGCCTCCCAGAAGCTCCGCGAGGCGGCCAACGTCATGGCCGGCAACCCGATCACGCTGCAGCTCCGCTTCCTCCAGACGATGCTGGAGGTGAGCTCCGAGCGCAGCTCGACGCTCATCCTGCCGATTCCGATCGAGCTCTTCCGTCCGCTGACCGAGGCGATCGGCAACAGCGACCGCAGCAGCTGACCGACCTCCGCGTCGACCCGCTCACCGGCCGTCGCGTCGTCTACGCCCCCGGCAGGAGCGGACGCCCGGGCGCGTGGCTGCCCGAGCTCGAGCCGGTCACCGACGAGGAGCTCGAGCGTTGTCCCTTCTGCCGCGGCCGGGAGGACCGCACGCCGCCGGAGACGCTGCGGATCGGCGAGCCGTGGCAGGTGCGCGTCGTCCCGAACCTCTACCCCGCTTTTGACAGACAGGAGGTCGTGATCCACTCGCCGGACCACGTCCGCTCGTTCGCCGAGCTCGACGACGACCAGGTCGCGCTCGTCGCGGAGGCGTGGACGAGTCGCATGGACGAGGTCGGCGGCGAGGTCCTCGCGCTGATCAACGAGGGCCGCCTGGCCGGCGCCAGCCTTCCCCACAGCCACTCCCAGCTCGTGTGGACCGAGACGCCGCGTGAAGCACTCGAGGACTTGCCGGCTTTACTCGAGCCGCATCCGCTGGCGAGGCGCGGCGGAGTCGTCGCCGCAGTCCATCCCGTCGGCGCAGGGCCGTACGAGTGCCTGATCGCTCCAGAGGGATCCGGCGGCGAGCTCACTGACGGCCTCGTTCTCCTCCGCGACGTGATCCGCCGGCTCGAGAAGATCGAAGGCGCCAGACCCTGGAACGCATGGCGACATGCCGGTCCGCCGTGGCATCTGCACGTCCTTCCTCGCCTGACCGCGTTCGCGGGGATCGAGCTCGGCGCCGGGGTCTATGTCAACGTCATGCCCCCGCCAACGGCGGCCGAGCGGCTCAGGCCTGCGGGTTGACCAGCGCTGCGCCTCGCTCTCGCTCGCGGAAGCGCCGCGCGGCCTCGATGGCCGCGCCGAGGTTCAGCCCCTTGTCCTTTGCCTGCTTGATGAGCATGACCGTGACGACTGCATCCATGTCGTAGATGCGTTGCTTTCGGCCCTTGGTCGGGATCTGCGCCTTGTTCGTCCAGTAGTCGAGCTGCATCTTCGAGATGCCCGCGATCTGGCAAACCTGGCCGAGGTAGAGCTCGACCTTTTCAAGGTGCTCGGCGAGGTCAATCGGTTCGAGAAGGTCAGCTTGTGTCGTCGGAGACATACACCTCTCACTTGTTGGGAATAGGCCCCCGACTTCGGACGATAACGCGCCGCCTTAATCTTGGGAAGGGCGGAACCGCTCTTTCTCGTCTCGAAACCGCGCCAAAAGACCGTACGGCGCTACTCGGCGGACGCAGCCTCTGGAGCGACGGTTTCGGCGTCGCCGTTGCCGTTCGCCGACTCGACGACCGGGGCAAGCGCCGAGACGCGTTCACCCTCTCGCGGCCGCATGACGATCACGCCCTGGGTGGCCCGGCCCATCTGCCGGATGTCGTCCACCGGCATCCGGATCACCGTGCCGCCGGTCGAGATCAACATCACCTGGTAGCCGTCGCGGACGACCCGCGCGCCGGCGAGTTGACCCTTCGACTCGGTGAGCTGAACCGTCTTGACTCCGAGCCCGCCGCGGCCCTTGACCGGGTATTCGTCGATGCGCGTCCGCTTGCCGTAGCCGTTCTCGGTCACGACGAGCAGATCGGCGTCGTTCTCGGCCCGGTTGATCGCGATCACCTCGTCGCCCTTGCGAAGGTTCATGCCACGGACACCGCCGGTCGCCCGCCCCATCGGCCTGGCATCACCCTCGTGGAAGCGGATCGCCTGGCCCTTGCGAGAGACCATCAGCAGGTCGTCGTCGCCGTTCGTGTGGACGACTCCGATCAGCTCGTCTCCCTCGCGAAGGTTGATCGCGATGATCCCGTCGGCCTTGAGCGGAGTGTTGTACTCCTCGAAGCGCGTCTTCTTGACGACACCGTTCTTCGTCGCCGCGACGAGGTACTCGGCCTCGTGGAAGTCGCGGGTGGCGATGACCGCACGGGTCGTCTCACCCTGGCCGTAGGGCAGGAAGTTCGCGATCGCGCGACCCTTCGCCTGGCGCGTCCCCAGCGGCAGCTCGTGCACCTTGAGCCGATAGACCTTGCCGACAGACGTGAAGAAGAGGATGTAATCGTGCGTCGAGGCGACGAAGAGATGCTCGATGTAGTCCTCGTCCTTCAGATCCATGCCCATGACGCCGATGCCGCCGCGGCGCTGCTCGCGATAGGTCGTGACCGGTAGCCGCTTGATGTAGCCCGACTGCGTGATCGCGATGACCATGTCCTCCTCCGCGATCAGGTCTTCGAGCTCGAGCTCGCCCTCTGCAGCGACGATCTCCGTCCGGCGCTCGTCGTTCTTGCCGTAGATCGACGCGATCTCGAGCAGCTCCTCGCGGATCAGGCCGTCGATGCGGGCCTCGTCGCCGAGGATCGACCGGAGCTCGGCGATGCGCTCCTGGAGGTCGGAGAACTCGTCCTCGATGCGCTTGCGCTCGAGGCCGGTCAAACGCTGCAGGCGGAGGTCGAGGATCGCCTGAGCCTGGATCTCGGTCAGATCGAACTCACGCTGGAGGCCGTCGCGCGCCTCGTCGGGATCGGCCGAGCCGCGGATCAGCGCAATCACCGCGTCGAGGTTGTCGAGCGCGGTCAGGTAGCCCTGGAGCACGTGCGCGCGGGCCTCGGCCTTCCGTAGCTCGAACTTCGACCGGCGCGTGACGATCTCGCGCTGGAAGTCGAGGTAGTGCTGGAGCATGTCGCGCAGCGACAACGTCTTCGGGACGCCGTCGACGAGCGCGACCGCGTTGAAGCCGAACGTCGACTGCAGGCCCGTGTGCTTGAAGAGCTTGTTCAGCGCGACCTGGGGAATCGCTTCGCGCTTGAGCTCGATCTGGATCCGCATCCCCGTGCGATCGGAATGGTCCGCCAGGTCGGAGACCTCCGTCAGGACCTTGTCGTTGACGAGGTCGGCGATCTTCTTGATGACACCCGTGTCGCCGCCCTTCTTCACGCCGTACGGGAGCTCGGTGACGATGATCGCCGACTTGCCGCCACGAAGCTCCTCGATGTGGGCGCGCGCGCGCATGACGATCCGGCCGCGGCCGGACCGGTACGCCTCCCGAATCCCCTCGCGACCGAGAATGATCCCACCGGTCGGGAAGTCCGGGCCCTTGATATGGCGAGTCAGCCGGTCGACGTCGATGTCGGGCTCGTCGATCAGCGCGATGAGGGCGGCGATAACCTCGCCGAGGTTGTGCGGCGCAATGTTCGTCGCCATTCCGACAGCGATGCCGGCCGAGCCGTTGACGAGCAGGTTCGGAAACCGCGCGGGCAGCACGGACGGCTCACGCCGCGACTCGTCGTAGTTGGGCTGGAAGTCGACCGTGTCCGCATCGATGTCGCGGAGCAGCTCGGTCGCAATCCGTGAGAGCCGCGACTCGGTGTAGCGCATCGCGGCGGCCGGGTAGTCATCGATGTTCCCGAAGTTGCCCTGGCCCTGGACCAGCGGGTACCGCATCGAGAACGGCTGGGCGAGCCGGACGAGCGTGTCGTAGATCGCCGTGTCGCCGTGCGGGTGGTAAGACCCCATGACGTCGCCGACGATGCGGGCCGACTTCTTGAACGGCCGGTTCGGCTGCATACCGGCCTCGTGCATCCCGTACAGGACGCGCCGGTGCACCGGCTTGAGACCGTCACGCACGTCCGGGAGGGCGCGCGAGACGATCACGCTCATCGCATAGTCGAGGAAGCTGGAGCGGAGCTCCTGCTCGAGCTCGCGGGACTCGATCCGGCCGGCTCCCAGAGGCTCGACGTTAGACATCGAGGAAGCGAACGTCCCTGGCGTTCTGCTCGATGAAGATCCGTCGCGGCTCCACCTGGTCGCCCATCAGCATCGAGAACGCGAGATCCGCCGCCGCAGCGTCCTCGACCTCGACCCGAATCAGCATGCGGGCAGCCGGGTTCATGGTCGTCTCCCACAAATCCTCAGGATCCATCTCACCCAGACCCTTAAAGCGGCCGATCTCGATCCCTTCCTTCGCGAGGTCGAGAGCCCTCGTGCGGAGTTGCTCGAACGTGTCCGCCTCCCGAGTCTTCTTTCCGAGCGAGATGCGGAACGGAGGCGAGCCGACGATCTCTTGCAGCTTCGCGTACCTGCTCGCGAGCTGGGCGTAGTGCGGAGACGCGAGCAGAGCCGCCGGAACGGTGACGTGCTTCGCGGCGCCCGTGTCCTTCTCGACCACCTTGACGCGGAAGGTCTCGGCAGCCTTGTCGACCAGGTCGAGCTCGTACCCGTCCATGTCGATCGACGCGAGCGCGCGTTCGAGGTCGCTGCCTGCCTCGGTCGCCTCGAGCAGACGGTGTTCGATCAGGAAGTTCACCGTCGGGGCGCCGTGGTCGGCACGCAGCCGGGAGGCGTACCCCTCGAACTCGGCCAGCGCTCCCGACAGCCGGCGGTACCGCGCCTCGGTCAGCTTCTGGCTCTCGCCCGAGCGATCGACGATCTCCATGTCCTTGATGCGCTCGCGGACGAGCAGCTCCTCGAACTGCGACTCCTTCTCGACGTACGTCTCCTGGTTGCCGATCTTGACCCGGTACAGCGGCGCGACAGCGATGTAGACATGCCCACGCTCGACGAGCTCCGGCATCTGCCGAAAGAGAAAGGTCAGGATCAGCGTGCGGATGTGGGCGCCGTCGACATCGGCGTCGGTCATCACGATCACCCTGTGGTAGCGGAGCTTCTCGACGTCGTACTCGTCGCCGATACCGGTGCCGATTGCCGTGATCATCGCCTGGATCTCCGCATTCGAGAGCACCTTGTTGATGCGGTTCTTCTCCGAGTTGATGACCTTGCCCCGGAGCGGCAGGATCGCCTGGTAGAGCCGGTCGCGCGCGTCGACGGCCGAACCGCCGGCCGAATTTCCCTCGACGAGGAAGAGCTCCGCGGACTCCGGATCCCTGATCTGGCAGTCAGCCAGCTTGCCGGGCAGCGACGAGCCTTCGAGCGCGCTCTTGCGGCGCGTCAGCTCGCGGGCCTTCCGGGCCGCCTGCCGCGCGTTCCGGGCCGCGACGGCCTTACTGATCACCTGCTTCGCATCGGTCGGGTTCTCCTCGAGGAATTCGGCGAGCCGCTGGTTGACGGTCTGCTCGACGAGGCCGCGAACCCACGGGTTCCCCAGCTTGGCCTTGGTCTGGCCCTCGAACTGCGGCTCGCGGAGCTTGACCGAGATCACCGCCGCGAGACCCTCGCGGACATCCTCGCCCTCGAGGTTCTCCTCCTTCTCCTTCAGGAGCCCCTTGTCGCGCGCGTACTTGTTCAGCGTCCCGGTCAGCGCGGCCTTGAAGCCCGAGAGATGGGTGCCGCCCTCGGTCGTGTTGATGTTGTTCGCGAACGAGAAGACCGACTCGACGTAGGAGCCGTTCCACTGCATGGCCACTTCGACGGTGCCGTCTTCGATCTCGCCCTCGAGATAGACGATGCGCTTATGAATCGGTTCCTTAGCCGCATTCACGTGCGCGACGAAATCCCTGATGCCACCCTCGTAGTGGAACTCGTGACGGTCCTCGCCCTCCCGCTCGTCGGTCACGACGATTCGCAGCCCGCGCGTCAGAAATGCCGTCTCGCGTAGCCGCTGAAGCAGCGTCTCCATCGACCACTCGAACTCGTCCTCGTCGAAGATCTCGAGGTCGGGAAGGAACGAGATCGTCGTCCCGGTGTCCTTCTTGCCGGACGTCTTGCCTGCGATCTCGAGCTCGCTGACCGCATCGCCGCGCGCAAACTCCTGCCGGTAGACCTTGCCGTCACGTCGTACCTCCACTCTCAGCCATTCCGAAAGTGCGTTGACGACCGAGACGCCGACGCCGTGCAGACCGCCGGAGACCTTGTACCCCTCCCCGCCGAACTTCCCGCCGGCGTGAAGCTTGGTCAAGACGACCGTGACAGCCGGCAGGCCCTGCTCGGCCATGATGTCCACCGGGATCCCGGAGCCGTTGTCCGAGATCGTGACCGAGTTGTCCGGATGGAGCGTGATTTCGATGCGATCAGCGCGTCCTGCCAACGCCTCGTCGACCGAGTTGTCGACGACCTCGTAGACGAGGTGATGGAGCCCTCGAGAGCCCGTTGAGCCGATGTACATGCCCGGGCGCAGGCGAACCGGCTCGAGACCCTCGAGAACGGTGATGTCCTTGGCGGTGTAAGCAGCTTCAGCCATACAAAAAAGCCCTGCATATTGCAGCAATTCGGGCCGCAGTTAGTCTAGCAGACGATCCGGCCGGTCCGCCGAGCTCGCGAGACTCGCGGCTGCTGCTTTTGCAACAAGTTTGCGCAGATTTTCGTCGTCGATCGTTTCGGCCAAACGGTCGGCCTCCCGACGGTTTGCAGACGACGGCTGCGGCGCCCGTCGCCGCTGCGGACCGGGGATGTCCGACGACGGTTCAGGAAGCCGTCCGGGAGCGAACCGCAGCCCGCTCGGGGCGTCGTCTCCGAGTGCCGTCGAGAGCCGCTCGCGGATGTCGGCGGCCAGAAGGCCGAGCTCGAACGCCCATGCCGCAGAGCTTGTAGCGACGTGAAGCGTGCCGTCGCGGGCGACCCGCGCCGGCCAGGCGTTCCGCGCGATCACCTCGCCGACGACGCCCGGCCAGGCCGCGACGATCTCCGCCATCGCCCCACTCGGGCCGAAGCGTTTCAGCTCCCGCCGCACCTCGTCGCCGATCGGCTCCGGAAGCCCCGTCACGCAGCTCTCCGAGCCTGCCCCGGTCGAACCTCGATCAGCTCGTCGGGAGTGACGGGCAGCGCCGAAGGCGCGGTCGCGGTGACGAGAGCCTGAGTGCCGAACCGGCGCAGCCGGCCGGCGAGGCTCGCGCGCCGATCGGGATCGAGCTCCGAGAGAACGTCGTCGAGCAGCAGGAGCGGAGGCCCGTGCCCTCGCTCGACAAGCAGGTCGGCCTCGGCGAGGAGGAGCGCGAGGACGGCGAGACGCTGCTCGCCCTGCGAGCCGAAGCTGCGAAGATCGCGGCCTCCGGCCGTAACGGCGACGTCGTGAAGGTGCGGCCCGAGACCGGTCGAGCCGCGTGTGAGGTCCTGCTCCAGCCGGCGCTCGAGCTCTTCCCGCGAGGGCGCCTCGCCTTCATAGCGAAGCTCGCCGCCGTCGAGGCGCAGGTCCGCGGCAGCCTCGGCGAAGGCCGGTGACATCAGCGCGACGAGCTCGCGGCGAGCGTCGACCAGTCGTGCGCCGAGCTCGGCGACGCGTTCGCTCCACGGCTCGAGCGCCTCGCGCGACGAATACCCGCCGGCAAGTCTGCGCAGGGCGCCGTTCCGCTGGGCGAGGACGGCCGTGTACTCGGTCGGCAGCGACGAGCGGCTGGGAAAGAGCCGGCCCAGCGAGCGGTCGAAGTACGCGCGTCGCACCGCCGGCCCACTCTTGACGATCGCCAGCCGATCCGGCGTGAAAACAAGGGCCGGAAGCCGCGAGCGAAGCTCTTCGGCCGTCCGCAGCGGGGCGCCGTTCAGCCGCGCGCGCTTCGTCTCCCCGACCTGCAGCGCGACGTCCACCATCACCGAAGAGCCCTCGTGCTCACCGGCCACCTCGATGCGGGCGCTCTCCTGGCCGAAGCGGATCAGCTGCGCGTCGTTGCGCGTTCGCGGCGAGAAGCCCTGCGCGGCGACATGGAGGCTCTCCAGCAGGTTCGTCTTGCCGGCGCCGTTCGGGCCGACGGCGAGCACGATCCCAGGCTCCAGCTCCAGCTCCAGCCGGGGATACGAGCGGTAATCCCGAAGCGCGAGCGTCCGGACGATCAGCCGGCGAGCCGGATCGGCATGATCAGGTACGAGAAGTCCTCGCCCGCTCCTTGGAGCACAGCGGGCCGCAGCGGGCTGATCAGCTTCAGGCGCAGGTCGTCACCCTCGGCCGATTCGATTCCGTCACGAAGGAACTCCGGGTTGAAGCCGATTTCGAGCGCCTCGCCCGAGAACCCCGCCGCCATCGTCTCTCGCGCCTCGCCGACGTCCTGGGTCTGCGCCGAGACCGTCAGCTCGCCCTCGGCGAACCGCAAGCGCAGAGGCGCGTTCCGCTGCGCCATCACGGCGACCCGGCGGACGACCTCGAGCAGCTCCTCGCGCGGCATCACGACCTCGTACTCGAAGCTCTCCGGAAGCAGCTGCCGGTAGTTCGGGAACTGGCCTTCGATCCGGCGTGTCGTCAGCAGGACACCGTCGGTAGCGAACAGCACCTGGTTCTCCTGCACGCCTAGCTCGAGCTTGGACGAGCCTGCTGCGATCCGGGCGAGCTCGGCAAGCGCACGCGCGGGGACGATTGCATCGAGCTCTGGGCCAGGCCCCGAGAGAGCCGTCTCCTTGACCGCCAGGCGGTACGAGTCTGTCGCAGCCATGATCAGGTTCTCACCCTCGAACCGCGCAAGGATTCCCGTCAGAACTGGGCGCGACTCGTCTCGTGATGCGGCGCGGCTCACCTTCCCCGACGTGGCCAGAAGCGCCTCGCCGTCGACGGTAACCATCTCCGTGCCGGCCGGGTCGGGCAGCCGCGGAAAGTCCTCCGGGTTGTAAGTGTGAACCCGGTAGACGGCCGAACCGCTTGTGATCTCGACGATCCCCTCGCCGCCGCGGTGCTCGATCACAACCTCTTCGCCGGGCAGCGAGCGCGCGATCTCGACCAGCAGCCGGCCGGGAACGACGACCGCACCATCCGATCCGACCTCCGCCTCAAGCGAGCTTCGAAGCGAGATCTCCATGTCCGTGGCGCTCAGGTAGAGCTTCCCCTCCTCTGCGCGCAGGAGGACGCCGGCAAGGACCTGCACGGTCGTCCGGGTCGAGGCAGCCCGCGACACGATCGCGAGCTGGCGAATGAACTCGTCGCGGGGAACGGTCGTCTTCAGCGAAGTGTCTGTCACAGCTTCAGTTTCAATCATCTATTTAAATCCTCTTGTAGTAGTTGTAGGGAGTGTGGAAGCGGGGGAAGACGTCCCGGTTCGGCTCCCTGAGCCGTGACAGCCTGTGGACGCTCGCTGGGGGCGGATGCGGGCTTTGCACAGGGCTCATGCAGGTGGGTCGAGAGTTCCACAGATTCAGTCCGCGTGCTTGATACGCGCAGTGAGGTCTTGCACAAGGTTGTACACAGAGCGGTCCTCACGAATCAGGCGCGCGATCTTCGAGGTTGCATGGATGACGGTCGTGTGGTCGCGGCCGCCGAAGTGCCGGCCGATCTTGGGCAGTGACGAGTCTGTCAGCTCTCGTGAGAGGTACATCGCGACCTGGCGGGGATAGACGATGTTCTGAGAGCGCCGGTCACCGATGAGCTCCTCCTTCGAGAGCCCGAACCGCTCGGAGACCTCGTCCTGGATCCGTTCGATCGACACCTGCGCCGCCTCGCCCTGCGGAAAGACGTCGCGGAGGACGTCCTGGGCGAGCTCGACCGTCATCGGCCTGCCGGTGAGGGATGAGAACGCGACGACTCGTGTCATCGCACCCTCGAGCTCGCGGATGTTCGTCGAGACACGGCCGGCGATGAAGGCCATCAGGTCGGCGTCTGCAACGTGAATACCGTCGGTGCGAGCCTTCTTCTGAAGGATCGCGATCCGCGTCTCGAGATCCGGCGGCTGAATGTCGGTCATGAGGCCCCACTCGAACCGGGAGCGCAGGCGCTGCTCGAGCGTCGCGATCTGGCGCGGCGGCCGGTCGGACGAGATCACGATCTGTTTGCCGGCCTCATAGAGGGTGTTGAACGTATGGAAGAACTCTTCCTGGATGCGTTCCTTGTGCTCGAGGAACTGGATGTCGTCGATCAGGAGCACGCCGAAGGTGCGGTAGCGCTGCTTGAAGCCTTCGATCCGCTTGTCCCGGAGCGAGTTGATGAAGTCGTTCATGAACCGCTCGCTCGTGACATAACAGACCGAGAGGTCCCGTAACTGCTCGCCGATGTAGTGCCCGATCGCCTGCAGCAGGTGCGTCTTTCCGAGCCCCGTCAAGCCGTAGATGAAGAGCGGGTTGTAGGCCTGGGCTGGAGCTTCGGCCACGGCGAGCGCCGCTGCGTGGGCGAAGCGGTTCGAGGATCCGATGACGAAGGAGTCGAACGTGTACTTCATGTTGAGCCCCTCGACCCGTGGCGGGGGCTCCGGCTCCGAGCTCGACGACCGGTCACGTGCTCGCTCGCGAACGGCGAACTCCACGCGCACGCCTTCGCCGGCTGCGTCTCGCACTGCGGCACCGATGAGACCGAGGAAATGGCCCTCGATCCACTCTCGCGTGAAGTCGTTCGACACACGGAGCACGAAGAACTCGTCGGAGAGGTCGACACCCTCCGCGTCCGAGAACCACGTGCGGTAGGTGGACTCGTTGAGCGCACCCCGCAGCCGCTCGGAAACCTCCGCCCAGAGTTTCTCTGCTGTGAGCAGCTGCTGTCGCTCTACGCCGACTTGGAGGCTCCTCGCTCGCGCCCGGGAAAGTGGCGAGCATAGCAGCGTCTCCACGGCGGCTCAACGCCTGTTCGCGACCTGTCACCGCGGGAAAAAGTAGCCAATTTGCAGGGATTTCCATCATGTCCCCAGCGTCCTCCACAGCTGTGGAGAACTGCATCTCGACGCGTGTAGCCACTGGGGAAAACACGCTCGACGCAGGAAATTTCTCGGTGTCAGGGACCCGACGACGGGTGTGGAAAAGCCTGTGGCGAGACGGTCTCTATACTGGCGCAGCACCCTCGTCGAGGGCCCTCGATTCTTCTCTCGCCTCGTGAAACGCACCTATCAGCCCAACGTACGCAGACGGAAGCGTCGTCACGGATTCCGGGCGCGGATGTCCACCCGCGGCGGCCGGGCCATTCTCAAGCGCCGCAGAGCGCGTGGCCGCAAGCGCCTCTCGGCCTGAGCCGGCGCTCGCACTCCGACGCCGTGCAGCGCCGTAACCGTCTGTCCCGCTCGCGCGACTTCGACGCGGTCTATCGGCACGGCCGCTCGGTGTCGACCCGGTTCCTCGTCCTCTATCGCTTCGATCGCGAGGGCGAGGGCGGAACCGAGGCCCGCCTCGGGATCGCGGTGCCGAAGAAGCTCGGCGGTGCCGTCGTCCGCAACCGGGTCAAGCGGCGGCTGAGAGAGGTGTGGCGCCAACTCCTGCCCGAGGTGCCGGACGGCTCGGACTACGTCCTGCTCGTTCGCGCCCCGCTGGCGGAGGTCGTCGAGGAACGCGACGAGGCGTGGCTGCGCGAGCGGGTCGAGGACATCCTCGGGAAGGCGCGCGCATGAAGTACATCGGGATCGGCGGGGTGTACCTCTACCGCTTCACCTTTGGGGCGCTGTTCCCCGCGACCTGCAAGTACCACCCGTCCTGCTCTCAATACGCGATCGACGCGCTGCGGCGCTACGGGCTCATCCGGGGCTCGATCCTCGCCGGCTGGCGGCTGCTGCGCTGTAACCCGTGGAGCCACGGCGGGGTCGACAAAGTCGAGGACCAGAGGCTCTTTCGGTGATTGAGCTCAGCATTCTCACTCCGATCGAGGATGTCCTCACGTGGGTCCTCGAGTGGTTCCACACGTCCATCGGCCTCACTTGGGCGTGGTCGGTCATCGCGGTAACTCTCGTCGTGCGGATGCTGCTCGTCCCGCTGACCGTGCGCCAGATCCACTCGATGCAGCGCATGCAGCAGTACCTGCCGCAGATGAAGGAGATCCAGAAGCGCTACAAGGCGGACAAGCGCAAGCAGAACGAGGAACTGATGAAGTTCTACCGGGAGCACCAGATCAACCCGGCCTCCTCGTGCCTCCCGATCCTCCCGCAGATTCCGATCTTCTTCGCGCTCTACTTCGTCCTACGCAACTTCGACGACGAGATCTACCCGAAGTACCCGGCGTCTTCGCTCGACTGGCTGCATTTCGTCCCGAACATCACCGCGAACATCACCTCCCACTGGTCGGGGTACGTGCTGCTCGCGGTCTACGTGGCGAGCCAGGTGGCCTCGACCTGGTTCATGCCGATGGCGACGACGAGCCAGGCGCAGCGGTACATCTTCCTCGGGCTCCCGTTCATCCTGGCGATCTTCATCGTCAACCCGCCCGGCGGCGCCACGTTCCCGGTCGGGCTCCTGCTCTACTGGATGACGACGAACCTCTGGACCGTCGGCCAAGGGATCGTCACGCGCCGTCTGCGCGGCCAGCTGCAGCAGGTGCCGGCCAAACGCTCGTCGCGTACGCCGCCCAAGAGCGAGCAGGCGCCGGCGACCGACGGCGCTCCGGCGGCCGAGGCGTCGCAGAGCCAGAAGCCCGCCGCCCCCAGGCGGGTCAAGCGAAAGAAGAAGCGGGCACGAAGGTGACCGACGAGCTTCGCGTCGAGACGGAAGGCGAGACCGTCGGCGAGGCGAAGTGGACGGCGCTCCGAGAGCTCGAGAAGCTGAACCCGGCGATCGACAAGGCGGCGGTCCGCTTCCAGGTCATCTCCGAGGGCGAGCGCGGCATTCTGGGCGTCGGCTACACACCGGCGCGCGTCATCGCGACCGTTGAGCCCGACGGCGCTCCGGAGCCCGTCTCCGGCGACGAGTCGGAGCCGGCCGCGCTCGTCCGAGACGTGGTCACGAGGATCACGTCCGCGCTCGGGATCAGTTGCCGGATCGACATCTCCGATCAGGACGATTCACTGCTCGTCACCTGCTCCGGCCGCGATCTCGGCCTCCTGATCGGCCGGCACGGACAGACGATCGACGCGATCCAGTACCTCTGCAACGCGATCGTCGCGCGTGAGGGCGCGGGGTTCTCCGTTGTGGTCGACGCTGCTGGGTACCGGGCCCGCCGGGAGGCGACGCTCGGCACGCTCGCGACCAGCGCCGCGGAGCAGGCGATTCGCACGGGCGAGCGGGTCGAGTTGGAGCCGATGACGGCCGTGGAGCGAAAGATCGTCCACGTCAGTCTCCAGGACTTCCCCGGCGTCGAGACGGAGAGCGAGGGAACCGAGCCGAACCGCTTCGTCGTTGTCGTCCCCGCTGGTGGTGAGTAGCCAGGGAAACCTCCCGGTTTCCCCAGACCCCTTCCACCTGTCCGCTGACGCGGACGAGCTCCTTCAGAGCTGGCTCGCGGCGGTCGTCTCGACGCCTGGCCTGACCGCGCTGCGCGAACTCGACGAGGCACGGCGCGTGCTCCTCGACGACAGCCTGCGAGGCGTCGAGCTCGTCCGTAGCCTTGGCGGGCCGATCGTCGACGTCGGCTCCGGCGGCGGCGCTCCAGGGATCCCGCTGGCCGCGGCGCTCCCGGAGCGCCAGGTGACGCTGCTCGAGGCCGAGGAACGCAAGGCCGAGTTCCTCCGCGGGTGGGAGGCGCGCCTGCCAAACGTTCGGGTTATCCGTGGCCGGGCGGAGGAGCAGGAGACGGACGTCTTCGGGGTTGCGCTGGCCAAGGCACTCGCGCAGCCGCCGGTGGCGACCGAGTGGTGCCTGCCGCTGGTGCGGGAGGGCGGGGCGGTCGTGCTCTGGGTCGGCCCATCGGTCGACCTCGACCACGTCGCGCGTGTTTCCGAACGACTGTCCGGCGGCACGCCCGAAAACAGGGCCGGTCTGCTCTTGATCCCCAAGCTCGGCCCGACGCCTGAGGGGTTTCCGCGCCGCCCGGGGATGGCCCGAAAACGTCCGTTGCCCTGAGTACGGTGAGCCCTGGCCAATGGCCATCTACGCGCTCGCGAACCAGAAGGGCGGCGTCGGGAAGACGACCACCGCCGTCAACCTCGCTGCCTGCCTCGCCGAGGCGGGCGAGCCGACGCTGCTCGTCGATCTCGACCCGCAGGCGAACGCGACGTCGGGCCTGGGAGAGCGCGCGAATGGAATCTCGAGCTTCGACCTACTGGACGGAGCGCCGGCGGACACGCTCGTCTCGAGAACGCGGTTCGCCAACCTCGCACTGATCCCGTCGAGGCCCGACCTGGCGGGCGCCGCCGCCTCTCTGGCCCTGCGCGGCGACGGCGAGCGCTATCTCGCCGAGGCTCTGCGTCCGGCCGCTCCGCAGTACCGGTACATCTTTCTCGACTGTCCGCCGTCGCTGGGGCCGCTGACCGTGAACGCGCTGGCGGCCGCCGATCGCGTGCTTGTCCCCGTTCAGGCCGAGTACTACGCGCTCGAAGGGGTCGCGCAGATCCTGGAGTCGATCGAGGCCGTGCGGGCGCGGCTCAACCCGCGGCTGACGCTCGCCGGCGTGCTCCTGACGATGGTGGACGGCCGGACACGGCTCGCGGCAGATGTGTCGGAGGAGCTCGAGCGACACTTCGGTTCGCTGCTGTTCAAAACCCGCGTCCCGCGGTCGGTGCGGATTGCAGAGGCACCGAGCCACGGACTGCCCGTAATCGCGTACGACCGGCGTTCCGCCGGTGCCGACGCCTACTGGAAGGTGGCGATGGAGCTTGTCGAGCGCAACTGATCCCGCCCGCCGGAGAGGCCTCGGCCGGGGCCTCGAGGTCCTGATCGGCGGTGCGCCGTCGTCGGAGCTGGCGCAGCTTCCGGTCGACGACGTACATCCCAACCCACGGCAGCCGAGGCGGCGCTTCGACCACGAGTCGACGGCGGCGCTCGCCGAGTCCGTGCGTGTCCAGGGGCTCGTCCAGCCGGTCGTCGTGCGGTCGAGGGCTGCGGGGGGATACGAGCTGATCGCCGGCGAACGGCGCTGGCGCGCCGCCCGTGAGGCCGGCTTCGAGGTCATTCCCGCGCTCGTCCGCGAGACGGGTGATCGCGATGCGCTCCTGCTCGGTCTGGTCGAGAACGTCGCCAGGGAGCAGCTGACCCCGGTCGAGGAGGCCCGCGCGTACGCTCTGCTGATCGACGAGTTCGAGCTCGGTCTGGGTGAGATCGCCGAGCGGGTCGGGCGCTCCAAGCCGTCCGTCTCGAACCGGATGCGGCTTCTGGACCTACCGGAAGACGTGCTGGCGATGCTGGAGCGCGGCGAGCTGACCGAGGGGCACGCGCGCGCCGTTCTCGCCGTCCCCGACCACGAGGAGCGGCGGCGCCTTGCGCGGGAGATTGTCCGGCGGGGGCTCTCGGTGCGCGAGGCGGAGCGTGCGGCGAGGTGGGCCGGCGCGCGGCGCAAGCCGAGACGGGCGCGCGCACCGATCGACCCTGCGCTCGCCGATCGGGTCAGAACGGCGGCCGAGCGCCTGACCGGCCGTCCGATCCGGCTCGCTTCCAATCGCCTGGAGATCTTCTTCGCGGACGAAGTCGAGCTCGCGGAGCTCGCAGAAGCGTTGGAAAACCGCCTGTCCTAGCGCCTCTACCGGAGGCCGTACCCAATGACTGGGGTCATTCGTTGGGACCACGATGCTCGGACTCTGGCAACACGACCTCGAGTGGCTCGAGACGATCTCGCAGGACGCCGACGCGCGTGCTCTGTTCCTGCGCATGGCCGCCCTCTCGCAGGAGGGCCGTCTCGAGCCGTTTCTGACCGAGCTCCACGGTGACGACGAGCTCGACGACCAAACGAAGGGCACGGTCGCCGAGCTGGCCCAGGACCAGGCGTTCCTGTTCGCAGTCGCGGACTACCTGTACACGACCCAGCAGTTGCACTAGGCCTGTCCGGGAATTCGCCGCCGATGCCGGCTAGCCGGCGTCGGCCCACAGACGCTCTGGGACAAGCCGGGAGTGGGCGATCGTGGATTCGAACCACGGACCTCCGCCTTATCAGAGCGGCGCTCTAACCAACT
>Ga0081455_10003391_pt1 | contig 18347 bp, 16 predicted proteins | sample TabmetS3T2R1_FD_70207 | JGI IMG/M metagenome (GOLD analysis project Ga0081455, IMG submission 70207) | Tabebuia heterophylla rhizosphere microbial communities from the University of Puerto Rico - S3T2R1 | ecosystem: Host-associated > Plants > Roots > Rhizosphere ... | reverse complement strand
TCGGGTTGGTGATGCAAATAGTGGAACTCGGCCACCGAGGTGAAGCCCGCCTCCAGCATCTCCATGTAGGCAAGGGCGGCAATTGCCTCCAGGCCGTCGGGCGTCAGCCGCTCAACGAAGCGATACATCTGCTCGCGCCAGGTCCAGAACGAGTCGCTTTCGCCGCCGCGCCGCTCGGTCCGGCCGGCCATCGCGCGCTGGAAGGCGTGGCTGTGCAGATTTGGCAGGCCAGGCACGACGATGCCCGAAATCCGTTGGGCGCCGGCAACATCGACTGTGCCGACGTCTGAAATGATGCCACGCTCGACGGTGATGATTACGTCGTGGTGCCATCCATCGGCCAGCAATGCCGTCTCGAGATGAAACTTATTCGGCATGCGATGGCCACCAGGTTATCCGCCAGAAGCGGAATAGTCGCCATGAAGTTTATCGACCCGGCATCGGAGAGCCCCTGGGCGCGACGGCGCAGCATTTTTGTTGCCTGCTTGCATTGCACGGCGCTGAAGAATGCGTCCGCTCAGCGGAGCGTGCATCTTTGGCGCGCAAGGCTTTCAGGAGCTGCTGATGAATCGCGCCGCGCGCTCGGCGATCATGATCGTCGGCGCGTTCGTGTTGCCGCTGACGATCGTAGGCATTACCGAGGCGTCGGCGACACGCAACCCGACGATGCCATGGACCCTGAGGTCGGGACCTCGATCACTGCAACGAAACTTCTTACCCGATCGAGATCGATCATGGGAGCACCGGACATCGCGGGAACGACGGGCGGTTCACCGCGCCGCTGGGAACCTCGCCGCAACGCCTGCAGTATGCTCTCTGCACGAGGCCCTTGGATGACGCCATGTCCATGCCGGCGATGTCGAGCGCTATCGATGCTTGGCAAGCGTGGCCACAAACTCCGCTTGGGACATGGCCAGATCGGGCCGGTGGCCGCGCTCGCGATAGAAGACCTCGTAAAGCTTGAACTCTTCCAGCACGCGGCGCAGTTCCCGGATGGCCTCCGGGTGAAGGTCGACGCGTGCGTCGATGTCCGGATGGTCCGGCTCGGAGACGACGTAGAGTGCCGCCGAGCGTTCCGGCAGATGGCCGTCCCGACCGATCTGACCACCGCAGTCACGGCCGCATTCGAGGGCGGCCAGAAGCCGGAATTCGAGCTCGTCTTCCGGGTTGGCGAGAAAGCCCTTCACGATCCCATCAATCACGTACGGGCCCGCCAGCACGTTGCCGAACGCCACGAAGCCGTCGCCCACATGATGCCCGGCCCACGGGCGCGGGCCGCTGCCGGTATGCGCGCAGGCGTTGCCGTCGCGGTCGATGATGGCGATCTGCCGGAATTCATGCTCCGGATCGTTGGCTGCCAGCGACTTTATGACCCCCACGGGGCTCATGCCCTGTTCCAGCATCTGCAGCGCCAACAGGTCGTTGCCGCGATTGATATAGGCTTGCGTCTTGCAGATGCCGACGCCGTGGCGGATTCCTTCGCAGGGGCCGCCTGCGGCGATGGAGAAGGTCGCAATGCCGAGTCCCAGCCGGCGCGTTTTGGGGCAGCGGGCGATGATCGAGAAGGTCATGTCAGTTTGCCGCCTGTAGGGTCGCCATGAAGGCCTCTTGCGAGGGGGCGCCGCGTGGATGTTCGCCACGCTGGCGGTAATAGCCCTCGTACTGCTTGTATTCGGTCCAGACCCCTCGCAGCTCGTCGACGGCTTTCTCGTGCAGATCGACGCGCAGATCGATGTCGGGATACGGATCGCGTGAATGGACCAGCAAGGCGGCCGACCGTTCGGTCCGGTGCACCTCGGCGGTGCCCTGGCCGCCGGCATCGCGCCCGGCCTCGATCGCCATCAGCAGACGATGCTCGAGATCGGCCTCTGGCTCGGCAAGGAAGCCCTTGGCGATCGCCTCGACGACATGCCGGCCGACGAGACCGTTGCCGTTGGCGACATAGTTCTCGCCCACGACCTCACCGCACCAGCCGCGCACGCCGGGGCCGGTATAGCCCACTGCCGCGCCGCTACGATCGATCACGCCGATCTGGCGGTAGGTGTGGAAGGCGTCGTTGGTCTTGAGATGCTCCAGCGTCGCCTTGGCGCTGAAGCCCTGGTCGAGCAGGCGCAGCGCGATCTGGTTGTTGTTCTCATTGGGGAAGGCCTGGCTGATCGCCACGCCGGTCATGGATCGCACGCCCCGCGCGTAGCGCCCAACGGTGATCGAGAAGGTGGCGATGCCGATGCCGAGCCGGCCGGTCCGCGCGCAGCGTCCGAGGATCGTATAGGTCATGCGCGCCCCCGCCGCTTGGCGTCGAGTTCCTTGGCGAACACGTCCTGCGGGATCGCCTTGCCCGGGTCGTTGTCGCGGCCGCGGTAGAATTCCTCGTAGAGCTTGAACTCCTCGAGCACGCGGCGCAGCTCCGCGACGGCCATGGGATGGACGTCGACCCGGACATCGATGTCCGGAAAGTCGCGCCGGTCGACGACCTTGATCGCGGCCGACCGTTCAGGGCGATGGGCGTCGTGCGTGCCCTGGCCGCCGGCGTCGCGGCCGCCTTCGATGGCACGTATCAGCCGATATTCCAGCGCGTCGTCGGGATTTGCGAGAAAAGCCTCGAGCATGCCATCGAGCACATGCGGTCCGACCAGCCCGTTGCCGAAGGCGACGCAGTCCTCGTCTTCCTTGTGGCCGGCCCAGCCGCGGCAGCCGGCACCGGTATGGGCGGCGATGCGGCCGTCGCGATCCATGATCGCAATCTGGCGATAGTCATGCTCGGTGTCGTTGATGGCGAACATCTCCATCACGCGCCCCGGTTGGTAGCCCTGCGCAAGGAGCTTGATGCCAAGCGGATCGTTGGTCCGGTTCGGGAAGGCCTGCGTCTTGCAGGCGCCGATATTGGCGGCGACGCCTTCGCAGCGTCCGCCGACCGCCAGCGAGTAAGTCGTGATGCCGAGGCCCAGCCGGCCCGTGCGCGCGCAGCGTCCGATCAGGGAGAAGGTCATTGCGCGGCCTCCTGCTGCTTGTTGAGTTGCGCGACGAATTGATACTGCGGGATGGCGTCCTTGGGGTTCTTGCTGCGCTCCTTGTAGTAGGCGCGATAAGGCTCGTATTCCTCGAAGGCCCGGCGCAGTTCTTCGATGGCCGTGTCATGCAGATCGACCCGCAGGTCGATCTCGGCGTGGTCGTAGTCGCCATAGACCATCAGAGCCGCTGAACGCTCCGGCAAATGGCCATCGACGCCCGATTGTCCGCCGGCATCGCGACCGGCCTCGATCGCTGCCAGCAGGCGCCGCTCGAAAGAGAGCGAGGCGGCAGCCTCGTAGGTCTTGGCCATGGCCGTGACGGTCGTCTCGCCGGTGAGGACATTGCCCATCGCAACATAGCCGTCGCCGACCTGGTGCCCGGCCCAGGCGCGATTCTTGGCGCCGGTGGACGCCGCAACGCGGCCGTTGCGGTCGATAACTGCGATCTGCCGGTATTCGTGGTTCGGGTCGTTGGCCCTGAGGTCGTCGAGCACCCGCTGCGGCGTGTAGCCCTGGGCCAGCAGGCGCAGCGCCAGCGGATTGTTCCCCTGGTTGACGAAGGCCTGGCTCATGGTGGCGCCGACATTGCCGCGCAGGCCGTTGCAGTAGAGGCCGACGCAGATCGAATAGGTGGCGATGCCGATGCCGACCTGGCCGGTCTTTGGGCATCTGGCAAGCAAGGTGAACGTCATGAATTCCTCCGGAGATTGTTCGTGAAGTGCGTCGCCCGGGTCTCACTCGGCAAGGCGAATGCAATGGGCCCAATGATCGGGCGCAAGGGCGTGGCGCGGCGGCTCGGTGCCGGCGCAGGCCGGGATCGCAATCGGGCAGCGCGTGCGGAAGCGGCAGCCCGACGGCGGGTCCGCCGGGTTGGGCAGGTCGCCACTCAGGATCGTCCGGCGACGCCGGGCCTCGAGATCGGGATCGGGAACCGGCACTGCCGACATCAGGGCCTTGGTGTAGGGATGCGCCGGCACGCTGTAGATCGCTTCCTTGGTCGCCATCTCGGCGATCTTGCCGAGATACATGACGGCAACGCGGTCGCTCATGTGGCGCACGATGCTGAGGTCGTGGCTGATGAAGATGTAGGTGAGCTTGAGCTGCTCCTGCAGGTCCTGGAGCAGGTTGACGATCTGCGCCTGGATCGACACGTCGAGCGCCGAGACCGGCTCGTCACAGACGATCAGCTCGGGTTCGACGGCAAGCGCCCGACAGATCGCGACGCGCTGCGCCTGGCCACCGCTCAGCTCGTGCGGGTAGCGCTCGGAGAGATGGCCGGCGAGCCCGACCATGTCGAGCAGCTCGCGGATGCGGCTACGTCGTGCACGGCCGGTATAGAGGCTGTGGATGTCGAGCGCCTCGCCCACCAGATCGCCGATCGGCAGGCGCGGGTTAAGGCTGGCATGGGCGTCCTGGAAGATCAGCTGCAGCTTGCGTCGAAGGCGACGCATCTCGCGCGGCGACTGTCGGCAGAGGTCGGTGCCGCAGTACAACACCCGGCCGGCGGTGGGCTTGATGAGTTGCAGGATCGCATAGCCGGTCGTCGACTTGCCGCAGCCGGACTCGCCCACCAGACCGAGAGTCTGGCCGCGGTCGACCGAAAAGGTGAGGCCGTCGACGGCCTTCACGGTGCCGCCGGGCGCCTTGAAATGGACCCGCAGGTCCTCGACTTGCAGCAACGCGCTCATGCGCCGAGGTCCGCGTGGCAGACGGCCGTGTGTTCCGGTCCGAAGGAGCGTTGGTCGGGCGGGCGCCGACGGCAGGCGTCGACCGAGACCCGACAGCGCGGCAGGAACGGGCACAAGGTCTGCGGTTCGGCGAGGTTGGGCGGCAAGCCCTCGATCGGCGTCAGTCGCCGTTGCATGCCGTCGACCCGGGGCGTCGAACCCATCAGGCCGAGCGTGTAGCCGTGGCGCGGATGCTTGAAGAGCTCGCGGATCGGCGAGGTCTCGACCACGCGGCCGGCATACATGACGTTCACGCGGTCGCAAAGGCCGGCGACGACACCGAGATCGTGGCTGATCCAGATCACCGAGGTGCCGCGTTCGTGCGTCAGCTTCTTCACCAGCTCGACGATTTGCGCCTGGATCGTGACGTCGAGGGCGGTGGTGGCTTCGTCGGCGATGAGGAGGCGGGGATTGCAGGAGAGAGCGACGGCGATCATCACGCGCTGGCGCATGCCGCCGGAGAACTGGTGGGGATAGGCCGACAGGCGCTTCTCTGCCATCGGAATGCCGACCATCTCGAGCAGTTCGATGGCGCGCTTGCGGACCGCCGCGCCGTCGATCCTCTGATGGCGCTGCAGCACCTCGGTCAGCTGCCGGCCGATCGTCAGGACGGGATTGAGCGACCGCATCGGATCCTGGAAGATCATGGCCATGCTGGCACCGCGTATCTTGCGCATCTCTGCCTCGGAGAGTGCCAGGATTTCCGTGCTGTCGAACACCAGGCTGTCCGCGGCGATGTGGCCCGGCGGCTCCGGTACCAGGCGCATGACCGACAGCGCGGTGACGCTCTTGCCGCTGCCGCTTTCGCCCACCAGCCCCAGAATCTCACCTTCGGCCAGATCGAAGGAGACGCCGTCGACAGCGCGCACCACGCCGCGGTCGGTCGCAAAGCGGGTGCGGAGATTGCGGACGCTGAGCAGGGCCACGACTCAGTCTTCTCTGCTGACGCGAAGACGCGTCCGCCAGGATCGTGGATCGAGGGCATCGCGCAGGCCGTCGCCCATGAAATTGATGCTGAGAACACAGAGCGCGATCATCGCGGTCGGCGCCAGGAACATCCACGGCGCTTCGTTGAGGAAGCGACGGGCTTCGCTCATGTCGCGGCCCCAGCTGGGATTGGGCGGCTGCGTGCCGAAGCCCAGGAACGACAGCGACGCCTCCGCCACGACGGCGGCCGAGAAGACGACGGTGAGTTGCACGACGATGGGCGAGATCATGTTGCGCAGCAGGTGGGAGAGGACGATGCGTGTCGGCGTGGCGCCAAGGGCGCGTGCGGCGGTGACATAGACCTCTTCACGGACGGCGAGCGTGCTGCCGCGCACCATGCGCGCGAGGATCGGCGCCTGCACCAACCCGAGCGCCAGCATGACGTTCTGGATGTCCGGGCCGAGCAGGCCGACCAGAGCGACGGCGAGCAGAAGCGGCGGGAATGTCAGGAACGCGTCGACCAGCCGCATTAGGAGATTGTCCACCTTTCCGCCGAAATAGCCGGAAGCGAGGCCAAGCGGCACGCCGAAGGCAAAGGCGAACCCGACCACCAGCAACCCGACCGACAGCGACGTGCGGCCGCCATAGAGCATGCGCGAGAAGACATCGCGGCCGAAATGGTCGGTGCCCATCAGGTGCTCGAACGACGGCGGCTTGAGCTTCATCGCCAGCTTGATCTGCACCGGGTCGTAAGGAGCGAGCAGGGACGCGAAGACCGCGCCGAGACAGACCACACAGAGGAAGACGGCGCCCACGGTGGCGGCCCGGTTGCGCGGGAACTGCCGCGCCGCCAGCACGAACGAGCCGCGGAACTGGAAGGGCATGGACTGCGTCGTCTCGGCCATCGCTCAGTACCGGATCCGCGGGTCGATCAGCGAATAGAGCATGTCGGCGAGGATGTTCGTCACCAGGAAGAACATCGCGATCACCAGGGTGAAGCCCTGGATCACCGGGAAGTCGCGGTTGATCACGGCGTTCAGCACGGCCGACCCCATGCCGGGTACGGCGAAGATGTATTCGATGGTGACCTGGATGCCGATCATGTAGCCGAACTGCACGGCGGCCATGGTGACAAAGGGGATCATGGCGTTCTTGAGCGCATGGACGATGACGATCGTGAAGGGCAGCAGGCCCTTGGCCCGCGCCGTGCGCATGTAGTCCTGCGAGAGCACGTCGATCATGCTCGACCGCAACAGGCGCGTCAGCATCGCCGTCTGCAGCGTTCCCAGCGCGATGGCCGGGATGATGAACGGGCTGACATGTTTCCAGAAGCCGCCGGCCGTCGCCTCCGCGGACCCGATGCCCGTCACCGGCAGCCAGTCGAGCTTGATGGAGAAGACATAGATCAGGATGAGGGCCAGTCCGAAGTTCGGCACGGCAAAGCCCAGAACCGTGTAGCCGGTGCAGAGATAATCGATCCAGCTGTTGCGCCGCAGGGCGGCGATCACGCCGAGCGGGATCGAAACCACCAGGGCGAAGATCATGGCCGCGGCGGCGAGCTGCAGGCTGATCGGCAGGCGTTCCCCGATCAGGCTGGTCACGCGATCGTTGAGGCGCATCGAGCGGCCGAGGTCGCCGGTGACGACCTTGCCGAGCCACAGCGCGTATTGAACGGGCACCGGCTTGTCGAGATTGAACTCCGCCCGCATGGCCGCCACCGCGGCCGGCGACGTCTGCATGCCCAGCATGATTTGCACCGGATCCCCCGGCGTCGCGCGCGTGATGAGGAAGGTCATCAGCGACACGACGAGGAGGACCAGCGGGACCTGGATCAGACGGCGTCCGAGATAGGTCCACATGTTGCCCGTCAGGACCAGAAGACCGTGTCGAGTTTCTCGGTGTACTCCAGTGGCGCCGGCTGGAAGCCGACGAGCTTCTTGTTGTAGACCTGAATGTTGTTCGTGTTGCAGTGGAAGATCATCGGACATTCTTCCAGCGTCAGATCGACGACGTCGTGGTAGATCTTCTCGCGCTTGCCCTGGTCGAGCTCGCTGCGGCCGCCGTCGAGCAGGGCATCCATCGCCGGGCTGGTGAACCCGGAGAGCGAGCCCTTGCTGTTGAGGAACCACCACGACGTCGCGTCCGGATCTGGCGCCACGAGGGTAATGTCCTCCAGGACCTGGTCGAACTTGTTGTTCAGCCAGAGATTGTTGTAACCGCCCATGTCGAGGTTGCGGATTTTGTAGGTGATGCCGATCTGGCTCACCATCGCCGCAACGAGCTCGAGCTCCTTGCGCAGCCAATCCTTGTCGGAGGTGATGACCTCGACCTCGTAGCCCTTGACGCCGGCCTGGGCCATGAGCTCCTGGGCCTTCTTGAGATCACCGTTCTTCGGATACTTCATCAACGGCTTGCGATGGCCGAGGTAGCCGGCCGGGATCTGGTTGTCCGTCGTCAGGGCCTCGCCGTAGTAGATCTCGTTGACGATCGCCTCGCGGTCGATGGCGTAGGAGATCGCCTGGCGCACCAGCTTCTTCTGGTAGGCCGCATCGGGCTTGGTCTTGAGGTTGAACTGCTGGTAGTCCCATTCCCAGCCCGGCGTCGACTGGACGGTGAACTGTCCCTCCTTGCGCAGCGCCTTGATGTCCTTCGGATCGGGATGGGTCACGAAATCGAGCTCACCCTTCTGAAGGGCCTGCAGGCGCGTCGTGGAATCGGGGATGGATCGATAGACGATGCGATCGAGCTTCGGCAGGCCGGGCTGCCAATAGTCGGGGTTCTTGGCGAGGACGACTTCCGTTCCGCGCTTGCTCTCGATCTGGAAGGGGCCGGTGCCGATCGGCATGGCGCTGTAGGCGTCATTGCCCATCTCCTTGTGCGCCTTCTGACAGATGGTGAGGCCGCCATAGCCCAGGGTAACGCCGGGAAAGGCGCCGAACGGCGACTTGGTCTTGATCTCGACCACGTACTTGCCATCGGCTTTCACCGTGTCGATCGGAAAGAGCGCCGTGCCGACCTGGAAGCTCTTCGATTCGAGGTGGTACTTGATCGTGTAGGCGACGTCCTCAGCGGTGAATTCGCCGAAGCCTTTGTGCCACTTCACCCCCTCGCGCAGCTTGATGCGCCAGGTCAGCGGATCGGGATTGGCCCACTCCAGAGCGAGCATCGGCGCCATGGCGTGCTTGGCGAAGTCGATCCGCACCAGCAAGTCGAAGATGTTGTAGACGACCAAGCCGCCCTGGATGTCGTAGCGGATGACGGGGCTGAGATTGCCGAACTCGCCGCCAAACACGCCGACCCGCAGGTCGCGTTTGCCCTGCGCAATCGCGGGCGCCCGGCCCGTGCCGAGCAGAAGGCCGGTGCCAAGCGCACCGGCGCCAAGGCCACGGCGTGTGATGCGTCGGCCGCTTGATGTCCCCAAGATCTTGCTCATTGTGCCTTCCCCCTCTTCAGAAGCCTCGGTCGTATTCCTTCAGTCCGTTCTCGACGATCTGATGCAAGGTCGTGATCAGGGCGGCCTGCAGTTTGTCCGACGTACCGTCGACATACGGGATGAGACGGGAATAGGCGCCATCCATTGCACCGCCCGCCACCGAGGCGTGAACGATGCGCAGCTCCGTCGCCTCGTCGTGCAGCACCTCGCGGTCGCCCAGCAGGCCCGCGAGGGCGGCGGCGATTCCGTATGCTCCCCAATTCGACACTGCCGCGAACACCAGAACATCGCACTCGGTTACCGTGCCAACGCCGCCGTGGCAGGGGCAGCCGCAATCCTTGCCGAAGGGCTGGATCGTCGCGACAGCTTCCTTGATGACACCGCAGCCGATCTCGTTGCCACCGTCGCCGATACCGACCGTGGGTATGCCGGCGGCCTTCCCCTGTTCGGCCAAGTGATAGGCGCTGGCGATCTTGTCTGGTGTGCGCGGCGTTCCCATGATCGAGTGGTAGACGCCCTTGGTGTTGGGCCCGACCTTCTCGATGAACACCATCGCGGCAGGCTTGTACTTCTTGATGAGCTGAGCGGCGGCCTTCTTGCCGGCCTCGTCCCCGAGCGGGAAGTTGATCGCCATGGCGCAGGACCGGCGCTGCTTGAACAGGTCCTCGTCGTAGACGGCGAGACCGGCCGCCTCGGTCGATTTGATGACGGCCGGCATGTTGCGCTCCTCGCTGATGAGGATCGGCTTGCCGCCGAGGCCGAACTCGATGGCGCGGGCGATCGCCGCTGCACCCGGAGGGCCGTCGGTTTCTCCGGCCGGCAGGCCAGGAGGCGTGCCGGCGCCGGTGACGACGAAGACGTTCTGGCCTGGCTTGATCGAGCCCTTCAGCAGCCTGGCCGCCAGCCAAGTCAGTGGCTTCTTTTGCTTCTTGCGCGCCGCCTCGTACAGTGGATAGGTGACGCCGCGCGGCAGACCGACGCGGAACCGCATCTCGATGTTGATGGCGCGGTCGATCGAATCGCCGACAATTTCGTCGATAGCCATTGAATCGCTTCCTCCGGGAAGGCTTTTGTCAGTGCGTGAGGCCGGCGTCGGCCGGCTCGAGGTTCTTGCGCACGATGTTGGACAGGAACTGCATGCAGGCCATCGAGGTCTCGCCGTCGAGGCCGTCGACCATGAACTCCGTCGTGCAGTACATCGCTTCCAGTCCACCGGCATCGAGGCAGGCTTGCACGATGCGCTTCTCCATCTCCGGCGAGTGGATGAGCTGCGGCTTCTTCAGGAGATAGGCGAGGCAGGCTTCGATGCCGTAGCAGCCCCAGTTTGACATCATGGCCGGGACGACCACGTCGGTCTTGACCACGGTTGCCATCTGGTCTCCCTTCGGCATGGTCTTCACGACCGTGTCGTAGATCGTGCCGAAGCCCAGCTCGTTCCCATGGTCTCCGATGCCGACCGAGAAGATGCCGCGCTTATTGGCCTCTGTGACCACCTCGCCGATGTCGATGCAGCCCTGGAACTTGGCGTTCGGCCCCGTCAGCGGCAGCGCGGTCGCGCTATGGACGATGCCATTGGCGCCAGCGCCCAGCCGCTCGGCGGCGACGACCGCCTTGGGCTTGTACTTGGCGTAGATCTCCTGGACCCAGGCCGGGATGCTGGGTTGATCGGTCGGTGCGTTCTCGATCGCTGCGCCAAGGTGGCGATCGCGGGCCTGCTCGAATGGCTTCACCATGAGGTGCGCGGCCTCACTCGAGGCGATGATGGGGTCGGCGTGGCAGGTCTCGTTGACGTATACCGGCACCGCGCCCAGGCCGCGATAAAGGATGCGCGCCAGAGAGGCCGCGCCGGGCGGGCCGTCGCTCTCGCCCTTGGGCATGGTCGGCTCATAGCCCGCGCCGGTCATGATGAAGACGACGTCGCCCTTGCCCAGCGCCTTCATCAGGCCCTCCGCCGCGGTCATGGTCACCGGCTTGTTGCCGGCCGCCCTGCGCGCAGCGTCGTACATCGGCTGCAAGATACCGTGCGGCATGCCGTGGTTCTTTGCTTCGATGGTGATGAGCTTGTCGACAGCCTCACCCACATGGTCGATCACGATCTGCTCTCCTCAACTCAACCTCGGTGAATTGGGCGCGCCGGCAGCTGATCGCGCAAGTTCAATTTTGGCGTTGAAGCGATGCCAAATCAGCATCAGTCTCCCGACGGAGGTTCGCACATGATCAATGCCGGAGTGCGTTATTTCGCGGCGGTGGCGCGCCACGGCTCGATTCGAGAAGCGGCTGAGGAATTGCATGTGGCTCAATCCGCTCTCAGCCGGCAGATCCAGAAGCTGGAGGAGGAGCTGGGCGCTCCGCTGTTCCAGCGTCACGCGCGTGGTGTCGAGCTGACGTCCGCCGGGGAAATCCTGCTGAGCTTCGCGCAGACGAGCCTGCGTCAAGTCGACAAGGTGCGGTCGGAAATCGACGCTCTCAAGGGCTTGCGTCGCGGCACCGTGCACATCTACGCCATCGAGTCGCTGGTGCCTCACTTGCTGCCGCACGTAATTGCGCGTTTCACGCATCGGTACCCCGGGATCAACTTCGTGATTTCGATCGAAGGGTCGGATCGCGTGCTTGCCGCCGTCAAGGAAGGCCGCGCCGACATCGGCTTCACCTTCTATCCGCCGCCGGATTCTGAAGTGGCGACGGCGTTCAAGGTGCGGGCGCCGCTCATTGCCGCGATGTCGACACAGCATCCCCTGTCGGGGAAGAGCAAAGTGTCACTGGCGGAGTGCACCGCCTATCCGATCGCCGCACCGATGCAGAATACCGGCAGCCGTCTGGTGATCGACATCGCCTGCAAGGCGAGTGGCGTGCATTTGAAGCCGGTGCTGGAGACCAACTCGATCCCGCTTCGTTACGAGTTCCTGCAGACAAACAACGGCATCACCTTCATTCCGCGCATTTCAATCTGGGGCAAGCTGCAAGCGGGAGAGCTGAGCGCCGTTCCGATTCGCGATCGTGTGGCCAATACCTCGACCATCGACGCTGTGACACACGTCTCTCGGCAGCTGCCCATGGCGGCGGAAGAATTCCTCCGCGCCGTTCAAGGCGATCTGCAGGCGCTCAGGACCTCGCAGGCTGCGTGATCGGCGGAGACTCGGTTCGTCGACCTGCTCCGCCTGCGCGGGCGCGCGGCTCACGCCCGCTACTTTTCGCCTTTGTCTGCAGCGGCCGCAGGCGAACCGCCGCCCTGAGCCTGGGCCGCCATCCGCTCCCTTGTTGCCCTGGACTTTGGCCATGACCGTCGAACTCAACCCGGCCACCGCGTTGGGCGAATTAACTTCAATCTGCCCAGGACCCGTCTTGCGAACATTTCTGGTAACCTCCGCAGAAGAAGCCCACTGTTACTTTAGTGCTTTGTGAACTTTGCTCGATTTTCGGCACACGCAAGGGCCACGGAGCGCCCTTGCCTGTAGGCAAGCGTAGGTCTAGCCACCAAACCCAAAGGAGATGATTCCAATCGAATTCTTCACGGCATTGCGAGGCGCGCGCCCATCGAACGACGTGCAACAAAGGGTCAGTTACAGCACAAAAAGTGGCCTGAAACGTGCGACGTTGAACGACCAAAAGCCTGAAATATCAAAGATTTAGCCATTTCAGGCCTTCTAGCTACGGATCAGAAGGTTAGGAGTTCGAATCTCTTCGGGCGCGCCACTATCTTCCGTTCTTACGCGCCACTATCTTCCGTTCTTATGAGCAAGCTTCATCCGGCCCGGACCGTCCCGTTTCGCGAGCTCATTGAGGCGCTGAAAGCGGCGCGCGAGGCGCGATTGGTCTCACAGCATGTGGGGCCCGACGGGCTTCGGCTCTATTGCTATACATCCTCGTGCGTCTATGACGCGCAGTGGAACGATGCGACATTGATTGCGCGCGGGCTGATCCTCGACATTGCGAAAGAGGCAGTCGTAGCGACGCCATTCCCGAAATTCTTCAATGCCTTCGAAAGCGGCGGGACCTTTCCCGACCTGCCGTTCGAGACTTTCGAGAAGGTTGACGGAAGCCTGATCATCATCTTTTGGCATGCTGGCCAGTGGAGGACCACGACCAAGGGGGCATTTGGATCGTCGCAAGCGCAGTGGGCAGCCGAAAAGCTGAAAGCGTGCGATCTTTCCGCACTCCGCCGTGGCACGACCTATCTGGTTGAGGCGGTCTATGCAGACAACCGCATCGTTGTTCGTTACGCGAAGGACGAGCTGGTGCTGCTGGCCGCCTATGACGAGTCCGGTGCCGAGTTGTCATACCCCTCTTTGCGCGAGACCGCCGACCGGTTGGGTTGGCGGATCGCCGTCCGGCACAGCTACGAATCGTTGTCGCAACTGATTGCCGAAGCCGACCATTTGCCAGCGGATGCCGAAGGCTACGTCGTTCGCTTCGATGATGGTCAGCGCCTGAAGATCAAGGGCGCCGAGTATCGCCGGCTCCATGCCCTGGTGTCGCGCATCACGCCACTGGCGATGTGGGAGATCATGCAGGCGGGCGACGATCTTGCGAAGATACGCAAGGACATCCCGGAAGAATTCTGGGGCGACTTCGACTCGATCTGCGCGATACTGACACGAAAGCTCAAGGTGGTTGTCGAAGATGCCGAACGCACGGCGGCGTCCGTTTCTCACTTGAGTGACAAGGAAGTTGGGCTGCGGCTCAATCAGTTCCCGGCCGACATCCGGGGACTGATATTTCCCTATCGCAAACAGAACGGCGCCCTGCTGTCCGGCCGCTCGCGCCAAGCGGTTTTTCGCTTGATCCGGCCAACGGCAAATGAATTGCCGGGTTATGTGCCTTCCTACGCCATCAATCGCCTGCTTGACGAGGCGATGTGATGTCTCGCCAGTGTGTTGTGGATTTCATCCACGCGACAGCGATTCGATCAATCAATAGCATCGCCGGCAATCCTCGGAGGCTTGAGATGGGGACAGCGCCACAAAGCAACAGCAACGTCGGGCGGAAAGACACGCCGGCGAATCGGCACGCCAGACGAATTGCGCCTGCGATTCCATGACACGCGTCATCCTGATCACTGGTGGCTCCTCTGGCATAGGTGCTGCGACAGCACGGGCTCTCGCAGCACCGCAAGTCGCCATTGCCGTGCATGCGCGCAGGAACCGAGCCGGCGCCGACAAGGTTGCCGAGCAGGTGCGCGCCGCCGGCGCTGAAGCCTTGGTGCTCGAAGGCGACCTGGCTGTACCGGAAACCGCGCGCCGCCTGGTCGATGAAACGGCAGCCAAGTTCGGACGGCTCGACATCGTCGTCAGCAATGCCGGGTTTGCCGATCGCCGACCGGTAGGCGAGCTCGACCGCGCCGCGTGGGATGCGAGCCTGGCTGCGATGACCTCGGCCTTTTTCGAGCTGGCAAGTGCGGCCAAGCCGTGGCTGGCGAAAGCGGGCGCGGCTGGCCGCCTCGTCGGCGTGTCGTCATTCGTGGCTCACGCCTTCGCCCGCGGGCTGATGACGTTTCCTGCGTCGGCGGCCGCGAAGGCAGGCATGGAAGCGCTTGCCCGCGCGCTTGCGGTAGACTTGGCGCCGTCAGGCGCGACGGTGAATTGCGTGGCGCCTGGCTTCATCGAGAAGGATGCGGCTGCGCATGCCGCGGTGCCGCGCGAGCGCATGACGGAAGTCACCCGCTCGATTCCAATGGGTCGCTATGGCAAGCCCGATGAAGTCGCGAACCTGATCGCTTTCCTGTGCTCACCGGCGGCAAGCTACATCACGGGCCAGACCATCCATGTGAATGGCGGCCTCACGCTGTAAATTAGAAGAAAACGGCGGAGCTTTCGCCCCGCCGCCAATCTCGCCGCAGCTGTCGCGTGCCTACAGGCTCTTCAGCACGTGCTCGGCCGATGACACCTCGAAGGCGCCCGGCTTCTCGACGAAGAGCTGCCTGATGACGCCGTCCTCGACGACCATGGCATAGCGCTGGCTGCGCGTGCCGAGGCCGAACTTCGAGCCGTCCATGGTGAGGCCCATCGCCTGGGTGAACTCGCCATTGCCGTCGCCCAGCATCATGACCTTGTCGCCGACTTTCTGGTCCTTGCCCCAGGCCCCCATCACGAACGCGTCATTGACGGAAATGCAGGCAACGGTGTCGACACCCTTCTTCTTCAGCGCATCAGCTTCGGCCACGAACCCGGGCACGTGCTTTGCTGAACAAGTGGGGGTGAAAGCACCAGGCAGGGCGAAGGCCACAACCTTCTTGCCGGGCGCGAACAGTTCTTCGGTAGTGACCGCTTTGGGCCCCTCCGGGCCCAACATACGCAACGTGGCGCTGGGCACCTTGTCGCCGACTTTCGCCATTATTTGCTCCTTAAATTGCCTGCCCGCCGTGGGCTGGCTGACGAACCGCCGGGACCCTAGGCGAGGGGTCGTGATTTGTCCATTGGCCGCGCGGACTTGACCTTTCGCCGGACAATCCCCATGGATTTGGAGGAACATAGCACCATGTCCGGATCAGGTTCCCCCGCTGCCTCCTTGGCCGGCCGCTTCCTGGTCGCCGCGCCATCCATGCCTGATGAACGCTTCCAGAAGAGCGTCGTGTTCATCTGCAAGCACGATAACGACGGGGCCTTGGGAATCATCGTCAACAACAAGGTCGAAGACCTGCCGCTGGGCCACGTCTACAAGCAGCTCGGTATCGAGGTGCCGGCTGCAGCCGCCGAGCGGCCTGTCCTGTTTGGCGGGCCGGTCGAGCCCTCGCGTGGGTTGGTGCTGCACTCGGCCGACTACAAGCGGGAGGAGACGCTGCTGATCGAGGGTGGCATGGCGCTCACGGCATCGTTGGAGATTCTGAAGGACATGGCTGGCGGTACGGGGCCCCGGCACGCGTGGCTGGCACTCGGCCACTCCGGCTGGGAGCCGGGGCAGCTCGACCACGAGATGCAAGACAATGCCTGGTTGGTGGTTGATGGCGATCCGGCGCTGGTGTTCGACGCGGACTTCCCCGGCAAGTGGCAGCGCGCGCTCGATCGCTTGGGCAGCAAGGCGAGCTCGGGCGGCAAGTTCGATCCGGCGTACTTTTCCAATCAGGCCGGACGGGCCTGACACGCTCTATTCAGCGGCAACGAACTGCGTCGCCGGGCTTCTGTAGGCGGCCAACAGGCTTGCTTCTCGTTCCTTCGCCGCCTTCACATTCTTTTCCTTGATGTGACCGAAGCCGCGCATGGTCTCGGGCAGCGACGCGATCTGCACAGCCATCGCGTGATTGTTCTGGTCGAGCGTGGCGAGCAGCGTCTCGACAGTGCTCCTGTACTCGCCGATCAGGTGGCGCTCCATGCGACGCTCCTCGGTATAGCCGAAGATGTCGAACCGGGTGCCGCGCAACCGCTTCAGCGCGGCGAGAAAGCCGAACAGGGTCATCACCCAGGCGCCATATTCGCGCTTCTTGAGCAGGCCGGTCTGCGGGTCGCGCTCGGCAAACAGGGGCGGCGCGAGATGGAAGGTGAGCTTGTAGTTGCCTTCGAACTGGCCGCTGAGCTTCCTGAGGAAGTCGCCGTCGCTATAGAGACGTGCCACCTCGTACTCGTCTTTGTACGCCATCAACTTGTAGAGTGACTTGGCGACTGCCTCGGCCAGACCATGCCGTCCGGGTGTCTTGGCCTTTTCGGCCGCAGCAACCTTGTCGACGAAGGCGCGGTAGCGCTCGGCATAGGCCTTGTCCTGGTAGGCCGTCAGAAGATCGACGCGCCTTGACACGATCTCCGGCAAGGTCCGCGCTACCGGCTTCTCGACGCGCAGCGTCGGCTTGGCGGCAGCCTGCACGGCCGCAAGATTGTGAGCGGCCAGCCGTCCCCAGGCGAAGGTGCGCTTGCTGGTGTCGATGGCCACGCCATTCAGCTCGATGGCGCGCTCGAGCGCCTCGAGCGACAGCGGCACCAGCCCTTTCTGCCAAGCATAGCCCAGCATGAAGAGATTGGTGGCGATCGAATCACCCAGGATCGCGGTGGCAAGGCCGGTGCCGTCTACGAAGGAGGTCGCCTCGTCGCCCGCGGCATCGCGGATCGACTTCATCATCGCGTCGGCGCCGAGATCCATGTCGCCGTTGGTGACGAAGGCGGCGACCGGGGTCATGTAGCCGTTGATCACCGCCTTGGTGACCCCGGGCTCGATGCGCGACAGCGCCGCTGGCGACGCCGCCACGACCATGTCGCAACCCAGCACTAGGTTGGCGCCGCCGGCGGCGATGCGCACGGCATGCAGGTCCTCCGGCGCAGGCGCGAGCCGGACATGGCTCATCACTGCGCCGTTCTTTTGCGCCAGCCCCGTGAAGTCGAGCACGGTGCAGCCCTTGCCTTCGAGATGGGCTGCCATGCCGATCAGCGCGCCGACCGTGATGACACCGGTGCCGCCGATTCCGGTCACCAGGATGCCATAGGCTTCACTCAGAGGCCGCATCGTCGGCGTCGGTAACGAGGCGAACGGATCATCCTGCACAACTTTGAGCTGCGGCCGCTTGGCCTTGGCCGGCGTGCCGCCGTGCACCGATACGAAGGACGGGCAGAAGCCTTTCAGGCAGGAGAAGTCCTTGTTGCAGTTGCTTTGGTCGATCTGGCGCTTGCGCCCGAGCTCGGTCTCGAGCGGCTTCACCGACACACAATTGCTCTGGTCGGAGCAGTCGCCGCAGCCCTCGCAGACGGCGTCGTTGATGAAGACGCGCTTGGCCGGGTCGGGGAACGTGCCGCGCTTGCGCCGCCGCCGCTTCTCGGCGGCACAGGTCTGGTCGTAGACCAATACCGTGAGGCCTTCGATTTCGCGCAGCTCGCGCTGCACGGCATCGAGCTCGTCGCGATGGCGAATCGTCACGCCGGGGGCGAAGTCGGTGTTCAAAGGATACTTGTCCGGCTCGTCGGTCACCACGACCACGCGCTTGGCGCCTTCCGCCGCGACCTGCTTGGTGATCTCGGAGACGGTGAGCGGTCCGTCGTGCGGTTGGCCGCCGGTCATGGCGACGGCATCATTGAACAGGATCTTGTAGGTGATGTTGACGCCGGCCGCCGCCGCCTGGCGGATCGCCATCAGGCCCGAATGATAGTAGGTGCCGTCACCCAGATTCTGGAAGATGTGCTTGTCGGAGGAGAAGGGCGCCTGGCCGACCCAAGGCACGCCTTCGCCGCCCATGTGGCTGATCAGCGCCGTGCGCCGCTCGGGCATCCAGATCGCCATGCCATGGCAGCCGATGCCCGCCATGGCGCGGCTGCCCTCCGGCACGCGCGTCGAGGT
>Ga0081455_10003390_pt1 | contig 18347 bp, 13 predicted proteins | sample TabmetS3T2R1_FD_70207 | JGI IMG/M metagenome (GOLD analysis project Ga0081455, IMG submission 70207) | Tabebuia heterophylla rhizosphere microbial communities from the University of Puerto Rico - S3T2R1 | ecosystem: Host-associated > Plants > Roots > Rhizosphere ... | reverse complement strand
TTTGATGCCGCGCACGATCTCGTCGACCGGTACGCCCCAGGTCTGCGGCATCTCGCCGCCGAAGGTGTTGAACATGTCCTGCAGCGGCTGCGGCACCGACGAGGACCCATGCATCACCAGATGAGTGGTCGGGAGCCGGCGATGAATCTCCTCGACCACATTCATCGCGAGGATCTCGCCGTCAGGTTTCCGGGTGAACTTGTAGGCGCCGTGCGAGGTGCCCATTGCGATCGCAAGCGCATCGACGCCGGTCGCGCGGACGAAATCGACGGCCTGATCGGGGTCGGTCAGAAGCTGATCGCGGCTAAGCGAGCCTTCCGCGCCGTGCCCGTCTTCCTTTTCGCTCGCGCCATGCTCGAGCGAGTCGCGCGCGAGCTCGAGCCGGATCGCGCGCAGGTAGTTGAGCGGCGAGACGCCGGCGTTGCGCAGGAACAGGCGCAGCAGGTGGCGCTCGGTGACGTGCCCGACGCGCGCGAGCGTCGCCATGTCCCAGTCCTTGCCGGGTGACGCGCTGATGGCGTTCTGCACGCGGTGCACCGCGCCGTGCAGGTGCCGTCGATGCGCGAGGAACGGCGACAGCTCGGGATCGTTCGGCGAGCGGCGCACGTAGACCACCATGTCCTCCGCGACGCTCGCGGCCAGGGGCTCGCCGCATTCCTCGCCGATCAGGTGCAGCGCGAGATCGATGCCCGCCGTGATGCCCGCGCTCGACGCGAAGCCGTCGTCGACGACGTATACGCGGTTGTTCACGATGTGCGCGCGCGGCGCGAGCTTGCGCAGCTCGCCCAGGAGGTCGTGGTGTGTCGTGCAGTTGCGGCCGTCGGCAAGTCCGGCGCGCGCGGCGAGCAGCGTGCCGGAGCAGATCGTCGCGAGGCGGTGACGCACGCCGTTCACGGTGGTGCCGTTGGCGAACATGCCGCGCAGCCAGCGCGCCGTGTCGATGATCGGCCGGGTCACGTGACGCACCTGGGCCGCGGGCTGCCCGGGCAGCATCACCCACGTCGGCGTCGAAAGCTCGCGCGGCAGCGGCTCGAGCTGGCTCATCGCGAGACCCACGGATGCGTGCGTGTCCGACACCGGGCCGGCGAACCGCAGGCGGAATTTCGGCGGCAAATTGCGTTCGGCGCGATGCAGGTTCACGAGACGGAAGGCCTCGGCCGGTCCCGCGATGTCGAGCAGCAACGCGTGTGGAACGATGACGAACAGGACGTCGACGGGCGCGGAACGCGAGTGGCTCTTGACCATGGGTGAATCCGTTGGGGCGGGAACGCCGCCTGATGTCTGAATTTGATCCAATCAGGTCGGCGCGCAACGCGGATCGGCCGCACGCGCCGCCTATGATGTGGCCGGAATCATAGCGTCAATCCGTCTGCTTGAGACATGAGTGAATTATCGGCGTCAGTTTCAGAGCGGGTCCGGTTCCGATCGCGCGTTCCCGCGCCCGCCGCGCACGCCATATGCCATCCGCGGCTCGCGCGACACCGCGTGTTCGCGACGCGCAGCGAGCCCGGATTGCGCGCATTCCTCGATGCGAACCGGTTCGGCGTCGACTTCCCGGCGGACGACGCAACGGCACTGGACGTTCACATCAACGGCCTGACGCTGCGCAGCGCGTGGCTCGGCCACGTGAGCTACGGCCGCGCGATCACGCTGACGGCGGCGCCCGCGCGCGCGGAGTACTGGCTGCAGCTCGCTACGCAGGGCGCGTTCGACGTGAGCGTCGCGGGCCGGCGCGTACGCTGCGATGCGCATCGGGGCATCGTGCTGTCGCCGCTGCATACGAACGTCATCGCCCCCGGGCGCGGTTGCGGCCGGTTCGCGCTCGCGCTGTCGCGCGACGCGCTGGTACGCGAGCTCGCGGCGCTGCTCGGCCGCCCGGTCGTGGATCCGCTGCAGTTCGCGACCGACGTCGATCTCGATCACGGGTACGGACGCAGCCTCGCGCGCTACGTGCGCGCGGCGATCGACGACTTCGAAGAGCTCGATCCGCTGCTGCGAGCGCCGCCCGCACTGGGTGCGTTCGAGCAGTTCGTCATCAACTCGCTGCTGCTCGCGCATCCGCACAACTACACCGGGGAGCTGCGCCGCGACGAGCCGCGGGCCGCGTCGCGCGACGTGCGCCGCGCCATCGACTACATCGAGGGCAATCTCACGGCGCCGATCACGCTCGCCGACATCGTGGAAGCGGCCGGCGTCGCGGGACGCGTGCTCTTCAAGCACTTCAAGCGAACGACCGGCACATCTCCGATGGCCTACCTGCGCAACGCGCGCTTCGCAGGCGTTCGCGCCGCGCTGCACCGCGCGCGGCCGACCGACCGCGTGGTCGACGTCGCATCGCGCTGGGGCTTCGACCACATCGGGCGATTCGCCATCGAATACCGGCGCCGGTTCGGCGAGAAGCCGTCGGAGACGAAGGCCGCGGCGCTCGCGCGCGCCTGATCAGGGCACCGGGCGCCGGATCACGGCGCGTCGAGGTGGAAGACCTCGGTCATGTTGCTCCACCACTCCTCCGCCGTCGCCGTCGGCCATTTCTCCTGCATGGGCTCCATGAACGCCCACCAGCGCTGCGTGGCCGGGTCCGCCGCCATCGCGCGCATGTCGGCCGCGAAATCGGCGCCGACGTATTCGAAGTACGCGAACAGGATCCCGTCGCGCAGGAAGATGGAGTAATTGCGGATGTTCGAGCGGCGGATGCGCTCGAGCACGTCCGGCCACACCGCCGCATGCTGCCGCACGTATTCCGCCGCGTGCTCGGGCCGCAGCTTGAGGATCTGGCCGTAGCGCTTCATGCGCGGAGTATCCGCAAAATCGCGCGCCTTGTATGCAGGCGCGCCCGGGCTCAGCGATGCTTGATCTTGTCGGAGGCAGCGAGGCCGTTGACGATCTCGATGTTGATGCCGTCCGAGAGGCCGGTCTTGATCTCGCGCTTCTCGAACTTCTGCGGCGCGGTCTCGACTTCCACGAACGTTTTCTTGTCTTCGATGATGAGGTCGCCCTCGTTGATCGCGAGCACGTTGTCGCGCTTGTCGAGCACGATGTCGGCGTTGGCGCTGTAGTTGGAGCGCAGGTAGAGGTCCTTGTCGAGCACGACCGCGGCGCGGATCGTGAACTTGATGGTGCCCTGGTCGGTGACGCCCTTCGGCGCGATGTATTCGAGCGTCGCCTTGAACGGCTTGCCCTGCAGCGCGCCCACGTTGAGCACGAGCTCCATGCCCTGCTTGAGCTTGCCGACTTCCGATTCGTCGACGAGGCCCTCGAAGATCATGTCGTTCATGTCCGCGAGCGTCGCGAGCGACGTGCCGGACTGGAACGTGCTCGACTCGATGATGAATGCGCCTTCCTTGTTGGGGACGTCGAGCACGGTGCCGTCGATCGTCGCGGGGATCATGTTGGACACCATGCCCTTGGTCGCACCGGTCCGCAGCAGCAGCAAGGCGTTTTCCGCGGAGGTCACGGCCTCCTTCTGCACGTCGTAGGTCGTCTGATACGTGTTGAACTGCGACTGCGAGATGACGCCTTCCTTGACGAGCCTGCGATAGCGCTCGAGATCCGCGGCCTGGTTCTGCAGATTGAGCTTCGCGGACTGCAACTGCGACTCGGCCTGGCTGACGTTGAGCATGTTGGGCCGCAGCGCGATGCGCGCGAGCACCTGGCCCTTTTTCACGACCTGGCCCGGGTCGACATAGAGCTTCTCGACGACACCGGAGACCTGCGCCTTCACCTCGATCTCGCGCCGCGGGATGACCTTGCCGATGGCGACCGTCTTCTTGACGATGTTCATCGTCGCCGGGCTGTCGAGCGTGTACACCACGGTCGGTGCCTGCGACTTCTTGTACAAGAAGACGATGGTGCCGACGAACAACACGACGACGGCGGCGAGCACGATCCACTTGATGATCTTCTTCATTATTCGTCCTGGAGAGCGGTGATCGGATTGACGGCGGCCGCCTTGGCCGCGGGCATGAGCGATGCGAGCAGGCCCGCGATGACGAGCACCGCCAGCGCGAACAGCGCAGTCTTGAATTCCACTTCGGGCGTGCCGAAGAATCCGGCCTTGCCACCGCCCGCCTGCATCATCTTTGCGATGCCTTCGATGAGGAAGGCGCCGACGACGAGGCCCGTGTATCCCGCAATGGCCGTGAGGAACAGCGACTCCTGGATGATCATCGCGACGATCGACGCCGGCGTCGCGCCGAGCGCCTTGCGCAGCCCGATCTCGCGCACGCGCTCCTTGACGACGATGAGCATGATGTTGCCGACGCCGATCGCGCCCGCGAGGATGGTGCCGATCGCGACGACCCAGCTGAACACGCGGATGCCGGTGAACAGGCCCTCGATCTTGTCGTACTCGTTCTGCAGGTTGAAGCTGCCGAAGACGCCCTTGTCGTCGGGGCTCACCTTCTTGCGCTGCGCGAGATAGCGCTTGACGTCGTCCTCGACGACGCGCGCATGCAGCCCGGCCTTCGGCGTGAGCACGAAGCTGCCGACGTTCGCCACCTGGTTGAACGCGTAGCGCAGCGTGTCGTTGGGTAGATAGACGCGCTCTTCCTGCTGCTGCGCCTCGCCCGTGAACTGCGACTTGAACACGCCGATGACCTGGAAGCTGATGCCGTTGATCGTGATGTCGCTGCCGACGACCTTCTCGCCGGGCACGAACAGCTGGTTGCGCACGCGGTCGCCGATGAGCGCGACCTTGCGGCGCTCGCTATCGTCGAGCTCGTTGAGCGGACGGCCCTCGACGATCTTCATGCTGTCGATGAGCTCGACGCCCGCGAAGCCGCCCTGCACGCTGAACACGCCGTTCTTCGACTTGTGCACCGTGTACGGCGGACTGCCGCCCCAGATGCCGACCGAGTTGACGCCATGGATCATCGCGACGCTCGGCACGTCCTTGGCGATCGCGGTGACGTCCTCGGGCGTGAACTGCAGATTGCGGCCCACGGGCATGCCCTGGTACGGGATCTGTGTCGCGCCCTGGTTCCACATCCACACGACGTTGAAGACGCGCGGGAAGCCGTCGTCGACGCCGTTCTCGAGGCCCTTGCCGGCGCCGAGCAGCACCGTAAGCATGAAGATGCCCCAGAAGACGCCGAATGCGGTGAGCGTCGTGCGCAGCTTGTGCCGGCCGAGCGTGTCGAAGATTTCCCGCCATTTGTCGACGTCGATGATCATCCGGCTACTCCGCCTTCATCGCTTCGATGGGAGTGATCTTCGCCGCGCGCAGCGCGGGCACGAGTCCCGCGAGCAGGCCGACGACGACGAGCAGGACGATCGCCGTGATCGCCACGCCGAAATTGACCTCGGGATTCTCGAAGTACGGCAGCTGCGCGCCCGACTTGCGGATGCCGAAGGCGATGAGCTCGATGAGCCCGATGCCGCACACGAGCCCGAGATAGCCCGCGAAGCCCGTGACGAGCAGCGACTCGAGCAGCAGCGTGCTCACGATCGAGAACGGCGTGGCGCCGAGCGCCTTGCGGATGCCGATCTCGCGCGTGCGCTCCTTGACCGTGATGATCATGATGTTGCTGATGCCGACGATGCCCGCGGTCAGCGTGCCGAGGCCCACGAACCAGATGAATATGCTGATGCCGACGAACAGCCCGTTCACGCGCTTCGCCGGCTCCGCCATGTTGAAGGAGCTGACGCCGCGCGTGTCGTCGGGCGACACGTCGTGCCGGCGCTTCACGAGGTCGACGACGCGCTTCTCGAGCTCGAAGGGCTCGACGCCGGCATTCGGACGCAGCCAGATCGCATCGATGCGACCGCCGTCGCCGTACAGCTTCTGGTAGGTTGACTGCGGGATGAAGGTGTTCTCGGAATTCCGTCCGCGATTGCCCTTGTCGTGGAAAACCCCGACCACTTTCAACACCACGTCCTTGAGGCGGATGTTCTGGCCCACGGGCTCGGCGCCGGGCGGAAACAACCGCTCGGCGACCGTGGTGCCGATCACGGCGACCTTGCGAATGTCGTTCACGTCGAACGAATTCACCTTGCGACCGAGCGTGAACGGCACATCCACCTTGATGCCGTCGAAGAACTCGTCGGGGATGCCATGGATCGGCGTGCTGGCGTTCTTGTCGTTGAACGTGACGGTCTCGCCGTAGCGCTGCGTCTCGCCCGCGATCACGCGCACGCCGCTCACCTGGTTGCGGATCGCGTCGATGTCGGCCTGGTCGAGCTTGATCTTGCGCCCCAGGCCCATGCCCTTGTACGCGACGCCCGTCTCGCCCGAGTTCACGATGATGAAATCGAGCACGTCCGAACCGAAGTCCTGCCAGATGCCGTTTTCCATGCCGCGGCCCGCGCCGAGCAGCAGGATGAGCATGAAGATGCCCCAGAACACGCCGAACGCCGTGAGCAGCGTGCGCAGCTTGTTCTGCTTCAGCGTGAAGAAGATTTCCTGGAGGCCGTCGAGCATGGTCAGCTCAGCTCGCCACCGGCTCGCGCAGGGCCTCGGCCTTCTGCGAGGTGACCACGCCGTCGCGCAGGATGATCTGCCGCTGCGTCTGGTTCGCGACGTCCTGCTCGTGCGTGACGATGATGATCGTATTGCCGCGCGAGTGCAGATCCTTGATGAGCGTCATGATCTCCTGCGTGGTCTTGCTGTCGAGCGCGCCCGTGGGCTCGTCGGCGAGGATCACCTTCGGCTTGCCGATCATCGCGCGGGCGATCGCGACGCGCTGCTTCTGGCCGCCCGACAACTGATTGGGCATGAACGTGCGGCGGTCGGCGAGGCCCACCATGTCGAGGTACTCCTCCGCGCGGCGGTTGCGCTCGCGGCGGCTCACGCCCTGGTAGTAGAGCGGCAGGGCCACGTTCTCCGCGGCGTTCTTGAACGGCAGCAGGTTGAACGACTGGAAGACGAACCCGAGCATGCGATTGCGCAGCCGCGCGGCCTCGGTCTCGCCCATACGGGTGACCGGCTGTCCGTCGAGCAGATAGGTCCCGCGGTCGAACCCGTCGAGGATGCCGAGGATGTTGAGCAGCGTGGACTTGCCCGAACCGGACGAGCCCATGATCGACACGAGCTCGCCTTCGTGGATGTGGAGGTCGACGCCCTTGAGGACGTGCAGGGACTGATCGCCAGTGCGGTAGTACTTGTGGATATCGCGCAGGTCGATCATTTCAGTGACGGTCTCTCAGGCGGCCGAATGGGCGGTTCTCACGGATTACGAACGCAGGGCGCTGGTGTTCGGGGTCTCGGATGGCATTGATTTTTCTCGATTTCTGCTCGCGGGCCCCGGGGCCCACTCTTATATATGGCGCGCGCCGCCGGGCGCAGCCTCTTTCTCGCGTGATCTCCCCTGCTCATACGCATACCCGCACGCTTTCGTTGCGCCTACTTCGACTGTTCGAGGGGCTTCCGGGTTGCATGTCGGGCGCATTCCACGGTCGACACGAATTCACCGCTCGCACCGTCCTGGCCATGCTACTACCATTGTCGTAGTACGCGCTACAGGTGTAGTGGACGGCGCCTACCGTAGTTGGACATGATCAGCGCGCAGATCCCTCGGAGGCGGCGCCCCCTTCGATGAAGCTGCCCGCGAGATCGAACCCCGCCGCGCGGATCGACAGCAGGCCGAGCACGCTGTCGAACACCTCGGGCTGCTGGTACTGCGCGCGCGGCGCGATCGACATCGGCACCGATGCCTTCACAATCAAGGGTATCTGCGCCTGCTCGTCCGGCAATGTCATCCCCGGCGGCATGCCGTGGAACATCACGCCGTTCTCCATGAGCGACTCGCCATGGTCCGATAGATAGATGAACACGTACGGCACGCGCGACTTCTCGAGCGCGCCGATCGCACGCGCCACGACGTGGTCCACGTAAAGGATCGTGTTGTCGTACGAGTTGTAGATCTGCTCGAGCGAGCACGCATTCGCGACGTCGGCGTCGTCGCAGGTCGGCGTGAACCGCCGGAACTCGGGCGGGATGCGTTCGTTGTAGGCCGGGCCGTGACTGCCGCCGCCGAGATGAAGCACGATGAAACGATAGCCTTCGCGGTAGGCGGCGAGGTCCTTCTCGAACAGCGGCAGCACGTCCTCGTCGAAGCATTTGCCGCCATGCGCGCACGGGCCGACCTTCGTCTCGCCGACGGCCTCGCAATTGTCGTAGAGCGTGTAGTTCACGTAGCAGACCGTGGGCACGCCCGCGCGCGATGTGATCGTCGTGAGCTTCACGCCGTTCTTCTCGAGGATCTTGGGCAGCGCGTACAGCGTCGACGCGCGCGTCGCCACCGCGTTCAGCGCATGCAGACCGGCGATGCCCTTCAATTCCGGGTTCGTGTCGCGCCGCGTGTAGCCGAAGAGGCTGAAGTTCTTCCGGCGCGACGACTCGCCCACCGCGAGCACCACGACGAGGTTGCGCGGCGCCGTGACGCTCGCCGTAACCGCGACGTCCTGCTGCTTGCGCCGCAGCCAGGGCCGCAGCGCCTTCGTCGTCGCGTTGACCGACCCCGAAATCACGTTGATGGGCACGAGCTGATACACGATGTACTTGTTGGACACGTTGCCCGCCCGGAAGATCGCGTCGTACTTCGAGTACAGCGACGCCGCCGCGAGGCCGACCGCGAGCACGAATATCAGCAGCGAGACGAGCAGGTAACGCGGCCGGAACACGATGTCCGCCGCCAGTATCGCGGCAACGGCGACCAGGATGCCGAGCAGATACGGGATCATCTGCGCCGACAACAGCTGCCCCACTTCCACCGCATCGGTATGCACGGTGTTGCGAACCATGGAGCTGTCGATCGCGACGTTGTACTTCGCGATGAAGTACGTCGCGGCGCCGCCGAGCACCGTGAGCAGGATCGCGAGCGGCTTGATCGTCCAGCGATGCGCGAACAGCACGAAGACGGCGACGAACAGGCACAGCCCCGCGAACAGGTATGCACCGAGGGCCGCGTGATCGACCGCCCCGCCCGAGCGGAACCACGGCGCCAGCCTCCCGAGGTTGACGGCATTGCAGACCGCGAAGAGCACCCCGCAGAACGCGAGCGTGAAGCCGGCGTGGGTCATCCGGTAGCGGAACGGGAAAAAGGTCATCCGGCGACTATAGCCCGCCTTTTCAGGTGCTTGGAGGATCCCGGCGCCCCTCGGCACTCGCGGGGGCGCCCCGCTCGGCCCGCGGCGGCGGCCCGGGCACGTGCCTCGTTTGCGATGGATTTCTCGTTATGTCGCCGTCTAACGGTACTGACACACGGTTGCAGCGATGGGCGCGTGCAATCGTATGTGCGACAGTAACCGCATCGAGCCGTGGGGAGGGGGCGTACGGGATGGCATATCTCAAGTTTCGGCGCAGCCGGCTGATTCTCGGCGCGTTCGCCATCTTCGCGATCATCATCGTTGCCTTCCCGGGCATCGATCTCGCCATCTCCCGTTTGTTCTTCCATGCCGGCTTCCCGCGCGACCAGTGGTGGCAGACGTTGCTGCACAACGCGCTCAACTGGTTCCTGTGCCTCTCGATGGGCGGAGTCGTCGCGCTGTACGTCGCGAACCGGCTGCTCAAGCGCCATTACCTCGGCGTCGATGCGCGCCGCGTCATCTATCTGCTCCTCGTCCTGGTCGTCGGCGGCGGTCTCATCGTCAACGTCGCGCTCAAGGACAACTTCGGCCGCGCGCGGCCGCGCGACGTCGCGGAATTCGGCGGCACGAAGACCTTCACACCCGCGTTCGTGCCCAGCCACGAGTGCAGCACCAACTGCTCGTTCTCGTCGGGCGACGCGGCCGGCGGTTTCTTCTCGATCGCGCTCGCGCTCGCACTGACTCGCCGGCGCGCCGCCTTCGTCGCCGCGCTCGCGCTCGGCGCCGGCGTGTCGCTCGGCCGCATCTCGTCGGGCGCGCACTTCTTCTCCGACACGGTCGTTTCGTTCTTCGTGATGCTCATCGTGTCCGACGCGCTCTGGTACTACGTCGTGCTCACGAACGCACGCCGCCGCGCCTTCCGCCGCCTCGACGCGCTCAAACCCACCTTCGCGTTCGTCGCCAACGCCCCCCGCCGCCGCGCCGCCTGAAAAAGGGGACAGATTTATTTTCCGCGGCCTCGCTCACCGCATGGACCATCCGCGCTACCCCCAACGAAGGATGAGCGCACACCCGGCGCAGTGACACTCTGGGCCCTCGCAACCGAGGAAGCCCCCATGCCTCTCACCTACAGCATCCGCCGATTCACGTTCGCGCTGATGGCAATCTTCTCGTTCGCCCGTCCGCGCTGAATTCCCGAGCTCACGTCGCGGCGCAATGCTGCGCGATGAACTCGGCATGCGTGGGCATCGCATCCACGCAGGCCGAGATCACGCGCTGCGTGTCGGCAAGGAAGGCGCGTACATCGTCGGGAGACCGCAAGTCGGCGAACGGATGGTAGCCGCGTGCGCGAATACGCTGCCCCTCCATGACCTGCACCCAGCTCAGCTCGCCGAACAGCTCGTTGTCCTCGCGGAAGAACCGCCCGTTGCTGCGATACAGATCGATCTTGTGCGCCAGCGTCGGCGGCACTTCCATCTTGCGGCAGTACCGCCAGAACGGCGTGTCGTCGCGCTCCGTCGCCTTGTAGTGCAGGACGATGAAGTCGCGCACGCGCTCGTACTCGATGCGCGACTGCGCGTTGACCTCATCGATGTCGGCCTCGTCGAACCCGCCGCGCGGGAACAGCGTCATGAGCCGTGAGACCGCGGTCTGGATCAGATGGATGTTGGTGGACTCGATGGGCTCGAAGAATCCGGCCGCGAGACCCAGCGCGATGCAATTGCGATTCCAGACGCGCTTGCGTCGTCCCGGCACGTAGGAAATCTGCCGCGGTTCCGCCAGCGGCTCGCTGTCGAGATTTCCCATGAGGATCGCAGTCGCGTCTTCCTGGCCCATGAAGCGGCTCGAGTACACGTGGCCGTTGCCGATGCGATGCTGCAGCGGGATGCGCCACTGCCAGCCGGCGCCATGCGCGGTGGCGCGCGTCATCGGGATCAGGGGCTCGACCGACTTGCTGGGAACCGCGATCGCGCGGTCGCAGGGCAGCCAGTGCGTCCAGTCTTCATAGCCGGTGTGCAGGGTCTTCTCGATGAGCAGCCCGTGCATGCCCGAACAGTCGACGAACAACTCACCTTCGACGCGGCGGCCATCGCCGAGCACGACGGCGCTGATGAATCCATCCGGCTCGCGCTGCTGCACCTCGACGATCTTGCCTTCGATGCGCTGGACGCCGTTCCGCTCGGCCAGCTGGCGCAGGAATCGGGCGTACAGCCCGGCATCGAAGTGATAGGCATACGCGATTTCGCGCAACGGCGAGCCCGCCATGTCCGTCCGCGGCCGCATGAACTTGGCACGCGGAGGCGCCGCGGTGTTGATCGAGTAGTCACCCAGACCGGCGGCGACGCCCGCCTGCACACCGCGCAGCCAGAAGTGATGGAACGGTAGTCCGTCGAGGTCCGGACCGAGCTTGCCGAAACCGTGGATGTAGCGGTCGCCGATCGCGCCCCAGTTGACGAACTCGATGCCGAGCTTGAACGTGCCGCGCGTGGCACGCAGGAACTCGTCCTCGTCGATGCCCAGGACGCGGTTGAACGCAACTATGTGCGGGATCGTCGCTTCGCCGACGCCGATGATGCCGATCTCGTCGGATTCGACGAGTCGGATCGTGGCCGCGCTTCCGAAGTGATTCGAAAGCGCGGCCGCCGTCATCCAGCCTGCAGTGCCGCCGCCGACGATGACGATGTCACGGATCAGCGATCCCGGCATGCCTCGACTCAGAACTTATACGACGCGCCCAACATGATCACGCGGCCATAGTTGTCGTCTTCCCAGGGCAGCAATCCCGAGGACGAGCCGACCGCGCCCACGACTTCCGGCGACTGCCGCGTGATCGCATGCTCGTTCGTGAGGTTGTTTCCCTGCAGCAGCAGCGTGAGACCCTGGAGCGGACCGTCATTGAAGTCATAGCCGATCTGCGCGTCGACCTGGCTCTCCGCATCGATCTGCGTGCTGCGCAGGGTGTTCAGGATCACGCTGCGCGTGGTGGCCGTGAACGCCGACCGATATCGACGGCTGATCCGCGCCGAGAAGCCACTCTTCTCGTAGTACGCCTCGATGCTGTTCACGGTGCCCGAGAATCCGTCGAGCTTGATCTCGTCGCCGTTCTCGTCGTCGGGCAGGCTGTTCCAGGTTCTCGATTCACTCGCCACGAGGCCGAGGCCATCCAGTGTGTCCGAGAACAGTCCCGCATCGAGCGACACCGAGAGCTCGACACCGTAGACCTTGCCGCCGCTGCCGTTGTCCTGCGTGGTGATCGTGCCGATATTCGGATTGCAATCCGGCTGGGTTGGCGCGCAGCCCGGCGTGAGCGTGGGATCGTAGTTGGTGAATCCCGTGAAGTCGCGCTCGGTGGTGCGCTGATAGATGAAGCTGTCGAGCTTCTTCAGGAATCCGGCGAGCGCGACATAGCTGCGCTTCTCGAAGTACTTCTCGAGCGAGAGGTCCACCGATTTCGCGCGCCAGGGTTTGAGGTCGGGTTTGCCGCCACCGTTTGCGCTCCACGTGCCGACGCTGCTTCCTTGCGCGATCGCTGTGAGCGTGGGCTGGTCGGCGCCGGCACGCATGTCGTCCATGCGCGGCCGCGCCATCGTCTTGCCCAGGCCGAACTTCAGGAGCAGATCGTCCTGCAGCTCGAACACGAGGTTCAGACTCGGCAGCACGTCACTGTAGGTTGCGCCGCCGCTCTGCGGCACCACGGCGCCACCGGGCGGTGTGCCGGGCCCGTCGTTCCAGGCGAAGCCGTCGGAGTTCTGGTCCGAATGCACGTACTGGACGCCCACGTTGCCGCGCACCGGGACCTTGCCCAGGTCCGAGGCGATGACGAACCTCACGAAACCGGTCGAGACCTTTTCGTGCACCTGGAACTTGTTGGTCTGGGCCAGCCACGGATCCTTCGGGGTGATCGTGTACAGCCCCATGATGCTCGGCACATCCCAGCTCAAGACGCTCGTCCGCGTGCCGCCGACGTTGATCATCACGGGATCCCGCAATGCGTCGGTCGGGATCACGGCCATGGGAAGTCCCGTCACGGGATCCACCGTCGGCGAGGTCACGTCGAGCCGGAAGGCATCGGACGTGACTTCCTTGTCGCGCTGGTTGTATGCGGCGCCCACATCGAGGCTGCTCAACGGACCCCACTCGAGAGTGCGATTGACCGAGAGCTGCGCCGATTTGATTTCGTCCTTGAACTTCGGGACGCGCATCTCCGCCCAGTTCGGGTCGTTCGTCAGCCTGACCACGTTCGGGTCGGTCAGGTCCTGCGGAGTCGACCAGTCCAACAGGCTGTTGCCGGTGTTGAAAGTGAACGACGTGTACGCGTTGCCGCGCGCAACGGACTGGATGTACGTCTCGTCGCGGTCGGCGCGCGAATACCCGACATCGAACGCACCTTTCCACTGGTCGTTGAATTCCATCTCGTTGCGCCAGCCGACCGACTTGATCTTGTCCGTGCGATCCCAGTTCTTGTCGTAAACCATGCTGTGGGCACCGTCGATCGTTGCGCTCTCGACGACGGTATTGCCATTGACCTCGCCGGTCTCGACGTTGGTGAAGTTGGCCGGCGGCGGCTGGTTTGGCCCGCCATTCCACAGGCCGATGTCACCCGTCCAATGGTGGCCCGTGCGGTCCTGCGAGAACTTCGAGTAGTACAGATCCACGGCGCTGCTGAAGCGATCGTTCGGCTTGAACTGCAGAACGGCCATCGCACCGTCGCGCACCTGCTTGCTCGAGGTGACGCTGGCTTCGAAACCCTGCGGGAACACCGCGCAATCTCCGCCCGTACACGGCACGCCGGTGGCGCCCGCGCCCCACTGTCCGACGTAATCGCCGTAAGCCCAGGAACCGAACTTCTTGGCCTGGCCCGGCGAATCGAGGTGCGCGAAGCCCACCGCGAGACCCACCTTGCCGTCGGCAAACTGGTCCACGTACGAGGCGCTGAAGCGGCCGCCGTACTGGCCCTTGCCCGTCGACGACAGGCTGCCGTTCGAATTTTTCTCGGCCCGGGCAGAAATGCTGATGAGTCGCTGGTCGAGGCTGAGTGGCATCAGCGGCCGGATGTCTATCGTCCCCGACAGGCCTTGGCCAACCACGCCGGCGTCGACGGTTTTGTAGACGACCACCTGGCTCACCAATTCCGACGGGAACTGGTCGTATTCGGCGGAGCGCCCTTCGCTCGAGCTAACTACCTGGCGCCCGTTGAGCAATGCGCCGGCGTAATCTTCGCCGAGGCCGCGGATGGAGATCGCGGCGGGGCGGCCTTCGATGCGCTGTGCCGCGAGGCCCGGCAACCGCGCGATGGAATCCGCGATGCTCGTGTCGGGCAGCTTGCCGATGTCTTCGGCGCTCACGGCCTCGATGATCGAGGTCGCTTCTCTCTTGGCGGCGATCGACGTCTCGATCGAGTGTCGGATTCCCGACACGACGATCTCATCGAGGTTTTCGTTTTCTTCCTGCGCGAGCGCGAGCGAGCTGGTGGTGCCGAGAATGGCGGCGATCGCCACCGTCAGAGACCGTGGACGCAAGGTCATGATTTCCCCTCTCCGGGAGGCCCGTGTCCGCGCACGATCCCCTCGGGCGAATATCGAATGAAAGCGTTTTCCCTTCTGTGGGAGCGAGCCTAGGAGGGGTGGTTCGAAGGTGTCAAATGCATACGAATGCGGAGGCGCTGTTCGTTGTGCGCCAGCAACATCGCGGGAACGCGAGAAGCCATCAATGCGCCGCGACGACGTCTTTCAGCGGTGGAGCGGCGTCAGGATTGAAAGCATTGAAATTTTCGCCGACGAGCGCCGCGAGCGTCGCGGCGATCTGCGCCTGTGTGACCTCGGGGACGTTGCGACGCTCGCCGAGCGGCGGCGTGTCGGGCCCGAGCACCGCGATCCAGATCGCATCCGAGCCCGCGAACTCGGCGCCGTGGTCGTGCCACTCCTTGAGGCCCCCGCCCCGTCCGTGGTCCGTCGCGATGACGAGTGTCGTCGCATCCTTGTAACCCGGCGTCGACTGGATCTGCGCCCAGAGCTCGGCCATGTAGCCATCGAACGAATGCGCCGTCTCGAGAAAGGCATCGTAGCGGCCCATGTGCTGGAACGTGTCCGTGTCGCCATACCCAACGAAGAACACGCGCGAGGCGTGCGCGCGGATGCGGTCGCGCAGCACGACGTGGACGAACGAGTCGTACGGATCCGCGCCCTCGAGTCGCGTGGTCGTGCGGTAGAGCTCTGTGAGCAACTGGCCGCGCGGGCTGCGATCGGTCGCGTCGACGAGCGTCGCACCGGAGCGGATCGGCAGCCCGCTGCGCCTCCAATTGAAGATGTCGGCGAACGTGGCCCACGTCGCGAGCACTTCCACTCGCCCCGCGAACGCGGCCCGCGAGTTCAGCCATTCGAACACCGACACGTTCGGGTTCGGGCCGTAGTCGTTCGAGTTGATGCGCGGATCGGCGACGCCCGTCGACATCTCGTTGTAGCCCGGGTACGAGAACCACATCGTGTTGGTCACGCGCGCGACGCTGCCGAGCGCACGGTTGCCGTAGATCTGCCCCTGCTTCGCGACCGTCGACCACAGGAAGGGAAACAGCTTCGCGCGACGCACGTTCGGATCCGCGCCGCCGTACTTCGCTTCGAGCACGGCCGCGCTTTCCCAGGCGCCGCCGGCATCGCCGTTGAGCAGCGCGGGATCCGCGCCCGTGAAGATCTCCTGCGGGCGGACACCGTCCGCGATCACGAGGATCACATTGCGGGTCTTGCCCGCCCAGGTGGCCGAGGCGAGACCCAGCGCGAGCGCGGCCGCGAAAATGCGTCGAAGCGTTGTCATGGCGCGATCTAACGCGCGGGCGGCGCGGGAATCAATAGCCGCGCGGAATCGAACCCACGGATAATCCCGCGCATGAAGCTCGCCCTCTTCCTGCTCGCGTTCGTCACGTGCGCTGCGGCACAGGAAATCACGCCGAACACGATCGCCGACGAGTTTCGCGCGTTCACCGACGAGACCTCGACGCAATGCAAGGCGGTGCGTGACCAGCTCGCACAGTTCAAGGTGAAGTCCGATCCGCTGACGGGCTACAACCTGCGCGACGCCGTGCAGAGCCTGTGTGTCTGCATGCCCGGCAAGGCGGAGGCGCTGCATGGCACGTTCTCGGCCGACGAGCTCGCGCAGGTGGCGACCCAGGAAAACTTCGTCGCGCGGTTCAAGTCCGCCGTCATCGACCACTGCGCGGCCGAGCAATTGCGGTCGATGTACGGCGAGCAATGTCCGAAGCGCTTCAAGACCTCGGGCGTGCGGCCTGCGATCTACTGCGCGTGCATGCACGAGGTCGTGGGCGGCTATGGTGACGCGACGGCGGCGGAAATCGCCGCGGCCGCGGCGGACTATCTACCGGAAGCCGCCGCCGCCGAGAAGGACGGGCAGCCTGCTCCACCGCGGCCGCCCGTGCTCGAGAGCTACTGGCAGGCCGGCGAGGCCTGCAAGGCGCGCAAGCAGCGTTGAAGCGGCGTCACTTCCCCGCGAAGTCGCTCGCGTCGTGCCGCTCGAGGAGCTGGCTCGAGGCGTCACCCGAGGTCTTGTTGACCATTCGGCCGCGCCGCACGGCCGGGCGCGCTTCGATCTGCTTCGCCCAGCGCTGCACGTGCGTGTACTGCTGCACCTGCAGGAACTCCGCGGCATCGTAGACGGCACCCAGCGCCACCTGGCCGTACCAGGGCCAGATCGCCATGTCGGCGATCGTGTACTCGTCTCCGGCCACGAAGGCATTCCCCGCGAGCCGCTTGTCGAGCACGTCGAGCTGGCGCTTCGCCTCCATCGCGTAGCGGTCGATCGCGTATTCGATCTTGATCGGCGCGTACACGTAGAAATGTCCAAAACCGCCGCCGAGAAACGGCGCGCTGCCCATCTGCCAGAACAGCCACGACAGCGTCTCGGTACGCGCGGCCGGGTCGCGCGGCAGGAACGCACCGAACTTCTCGGCGAGATACAGCAGGATCGCGCCGGACTCGAACACACGCTGCGGCTTGGGCCCGCTGCGATCGACCAGCGCCGGAATCTTGGAGTTCGGATTCACGGCGACGAAGCCGCTGCCGAACTGGTCGCCCTGCCCGATGCGGATGAGCCAGGCGTCGTACTCGGCGCCCGAGAATCCGAGCGCGAGCAGCTCTTCGAGCAGGATCGTCACCTTCTGTCCGTTCGGCGTGCCCTGCGAATAGAGCTGCAAAGGATGTTTGCCGACGGGCAGTTCCTTCTCGTGCGTCGCGCCCGAGACGGGACGATTGATGTTGGCGAATGCTCCGCCCGTGGGTTTGGTGGGAGTCCAGATCTTCGGCGGCGTGTACGGGTCTGACATGGGGCGCTCCTGATTTCGGTGCGCCAGTGTGCAACAACCCACAGTCGTCGCTCACGCATCAAATGGCTATGAGCTCATCGTTTTCGTTTCATCGAGGCTCAATCGAGCGCGGAGATCGCCACCACCTCGCCGGATTTCGGCCACTGCATCCAGAGGACGCGTCTCTCTCCCCCGTTCGAGTGAGGCAATCGCCATTCGCGATGATGCGCTGTCGCGCCGCCTAACAGCCTCGACGATGTGCACGACCGCGCGGCGCTTCGCGAGCGCTCAGTGACGTAACGCGCTGCCGTCGAGCGGCTGCAGCGGACCATTCGCTCCCGCCCAGCGGACGTCGAGCGTCGATCCCCCGCCGCCCTGGAAATAACGCAGCCGGAACCGGTGCAGCCCGCGGCGCAACGGGATGTGACCGGCGAGCATGCGCGGCGCATGATCGCCGTCGTTGTCGATGACGGTCTCGCCATCGATCTCGAGCACCGCGCCGTCATCCGACAGCGCGACGAACTGGTAGTAGTCATCGGCGGGCACGTCGATGAAGCCATCGAACGTCACGCCGTAGTTGGCATTGCGCGCGAACTGGCCGAGATCGAACGTGGTCGCGGTGCCCGCGCCCGCACTCACACCGCGCCCGATGTCCCGCACGCTCGAGAACTTTCCCTCGACGAGCGCGAACGAGATCCCGGGCTGCACCGTGGCGCGCACGGCCTCGCGATAGTCGCGGCGCAGGAAGCTCGCACCGTAGACGACGCTGCGCCGGTCCTGCGGCGTGATCACGAGCACGTTGAGCCGCACCGCGCGATCGCGCGCGAGCTCGATCGGCACGGGCGCCTGGTACAGCGCCGAATTTTCCGTGGGATCGCTGCCGTCGAGCGTGAAGTACAGGCGCGCGCCCGGCACCAGCGGCGTGAGCGCGACCGTCGTGCGCTCCTGCGTCGTGGTGTAGAGATCGCGCAGACCCGCAGGCTCCGGAATGCGATAACGCACGTCCTGCTTGTCG
>Ga0081455_10003389_pt1 | contig 18348 bp, 20 predicted proteins | sample TabmetS3T2R1_FD_70207 | JGI IMG/M metagenome (GOLD analysis project Ga0081455, IMG submission 70207) | Tabebuia heterophylla rhizosphere microbial communities from the University of Puerto Rico - S3T2R1 | ecosystem: Host-associated > Plants > Roots > Rhizosphere ... | reverse complement strand
GACGCCGAATGGCGGCAGCATTCCGAAGGCATCGTCTTCCGCGTGCTCAAGGTGGACGAAGCGCGCCAGCGGCAGACGCTGCTGGTGAAGATGCAGCCGGGCGCGATCTACCAGTCGCATTCGCACGACATCGATGAAGAGTGCCTGGTAATCGAGGGCGACCTGCGCTATGGCGACTTCGTGCTGCGCGCCGGCGACTATCACGTGGCGGCGCCCGGCACGCATCATCCGATCGGCACCACGACCGCAGGCTGCCTGCTGCATGTCGTGGTGGGCATGGATATTTGACGCAGCCTAAAACGTCGGCGGCGTGCAGGCGCTGATCACCTCGCACGGCTTGTTGCCGATGCAGCGGAAGCGGTGCGGGCGGCGGCTTTCGAAATAATAGGCGTCGCCGGGCCCTAGGATACGCCGTTCGCCGTCGACCGTCACTTCCAGCCGGCCCGAGATGACGATGCCGCCTTCCTCGCCGTCATGCACCAGCGGCACGCGGCCGGTGTCGCCGCCGGGGCCGTAACGCTCGTGCAAAATCTGCAGCGCGCGGCCGAACAGGCTGTCGCCGACCTGCAAATAGGAGATCGGCTTCTTGCCGATCTCGGTGAGTTCATCGGCGCGGTAAAATGCCTTGCGCGGCCGCTCCGGCTCGATGGCGAAGAATTCCGCAAGCCCCATCGGGATGCCGTCGAGGATGCGCTTGAGCGCGCCGACCGACGGGTTCATCTGGTTGGACTCGATCAGCGAGATCGTCGAATTGGTGACGCCGGAGCGTTTCGCCAGTTCCCGCTGCGACAGCTTGTGGCGGCTGCGGATGAATCTGAGTCGCCCGCCTATATCGACGCTCATCGGATTTCCCGTGTTGCAGGTGTTGCGGATCGGGCAAATATGCCTTGGCCGATACAGCAAAATCAATGGCTTGAGCGGGGTCAGAAAAGGACTTGTTGAATGATTCCGGCCATGAGACGGCTGGGGAGCCCCCTATACATTATATATAAGGAGTCGCGCCGTGACGGTTCACCAGATTCCCAACACCCTGGACCTTGAGGCCTTCTGGATGCCGTTCACGGCGAACCGGCAGTTCAAGGAAACGCCGCGGCTGATCGCCTCCGCCGAGGGCATGTATTACACCAGCGTCGACGGCCGCAAGCTGATCGACGGCTCTGCGGGCCTGTGGTGCGTCAATGCCGGCCACGGCCGCAAGCAGATCGCGGCCGCCGTCGAGCGCCAGCTGATGAATCTGGATTTCGCGCCGTCGTTCCAGATGGGCCATCCCATCGCCTTCGATTTCGCGCGCCGCCTCGCCGAGATCGCGCCGAAGGGACTGGACCGCATCTTCTTCACCAACTCGGGCTCGGAGTCGGTTGATACTGCCTTGAAGATCGCGCTCGCCTATCACCGCGCCAACGGCCAGGCGAGCCGCACGCGCCTGATCGGCCGCGAGCGCGGTTATCATGGTGTCGGCTTCGGCGGCATGTCGGTCGGCGGCATGGTCAACAACCGCCGCGCCTTTGCCACCCATCTTCCCGGGGTCGATCACATCCGCCACACCTACGACCTCGAGCGCAACGCGTTCTCGAAGGATCTGCCGACGCACGGCGCCGAGCTTGCCGACGATGTCGAGCGCATGGTGGCGCTGCACGGCGCCGATACCATCGCCGCCGTGATCATCGAGACGGTGCCGGGCTCGACTGCGGTGCTGCCGCCGCCGCAGGGCTATCTGCAGCGGCTGCGCCAGCTCTGCGACAAGCACGGCATTTTGCTGATCTTCGACGAAGTCATCACGGGCTTCGGACGTCTCGGCACGCCGTTCTCCGCGAACTTCTTCGGCGTCACGCCCGACATGATGACAACCGCCAAAGGCATCACCAACGGCACTGTGCCTTGCGGCGCGGTGTTCGCCAGCCGCAAGGTGCACGACGGCCTGATGACCGGCCCGCAAAGCCAGATCGAGCTGTTCCACGGCTACACCTATTCGGCGCATCCGGTGGCGTGCGCGGCGGGCCTTGCCACGCTCGACATCTACAAGGACGAAGGGCTCCTGACCCGCGGCGCGCAGCTCGCCGACTACTGGCGCGATGCGCTGCATGCGCTGAAGGGCCTGCCCAACGTGATCGACATCCGCAATGTTGGCCTGATGGGCGCCGTCGAGCTCGCGCCGCGCAAGGACGCGGTCGGTGCGCGCGGCTTTGAGGTGATGGTCGATTGCTTCAACAGCGGTCTTTATCTGCGCAACAGCGGCGATTCGCTGGCGATGTCGCCGCCCTTGATCGTCGAGCGCACGCATATCGATGACATGATGTCGATCCTGTCAGACGTCATCAAGCGCGTGGCCTGATTGTTGCTGCCCCGACTGTTGCTCACGTCGCTGCGAAGGCCTACTTTGCAGCGGCAGGATGACGCCGCGGGAGTGCCAGCGTGAAAGTTCTGATCCTCGGCAGCGGCGTCATCGGCGTCACGTCGGCCTATTACCTGGCGCGCGCCGGCCATGAGGTTGTTGTCATCGACCGTCAGGCAGGCCCTGCGCTGGAAACCAGCTTTGCCAATGCCGGCGAGGTGTCGCCCGGCTATGCCTCGCCCTGGGCCGGCCCCGGCGTGCCGGTGAAGGCGATCAAGTGGCTGCTGATGAAGCACGGCCCGCTGGTGATCCGCCCCAATGCGGATACCGCGATGTGGTGGTTCCTGGTAAAAATGCTGCGCAACTGCACGGCGGCGCGTTATGCCGTCAACAAGCGCCGGATGATTCCGCTTGCCGAATACAGCCGCGACTTGCTGCGCGCGTTGCGGCAGGAGATCGGCATCAAATATGACGAGCGCAGCCAGGGCACGCTGCAGCTGTTCCGCAAGCAGGCGCAGCTTGACCATACCGGCGACGACATCGCCGTGCTCAAGCAATATGGCGTGCCGTATGAACTCTTGGACCGCGAGGGTTGCATCAAGGCCGAGCCGCCGCTGGCGCAGGTAAAGGACAAGATCGCCGGCGGCTTGCGCCTGCCGCAGGACGAGACAGGCGACTGCCAGATGTTCACCGCAGCGCTTGCGGAGCAGGCGGCGAAGCTTGGCGTAGAGTTCAAGTTCAACGTCAGCATCAACCGGCTCATTGCCGATGGATCGCGCATCACCGGCGTCGCCACCAGCGAAGGCGTGTTGCAGGCGGATGCCTACGTCGCCGCGCTCGGCAGCTGGTCGCAGCAATTGCTGCGCAGCGTCGGCGTCTCCATTCCCGTCTATGCGGTGAAGGGCTATTCGATCACGGTGAATGTAGCGGAAGAAGCCAGCGCGCCGGTCTCCACCGTGATGGACGAGAGCTACAAGGTCGCCATCACTCGGCTGGGAAATCGCATCCGCGTCGGCGGCACTGCGGAAGTGTCGGGCTATTCCAACCGGCTTCATCCCGCGCGGCGGGCCACGCTCGATCACTCGCTGACCGACCTGTTTCCGCGCGGCGGCGATCTCTCCGACGTGAAATTCTGGTGCGGCTTGCGCCCGATGACGCCGGACGGGCCGCCGATCATCGGCGCCACCCGCTATCCCAACCTGCACCTCAACACCGGCCACGGCACGCTGGGCTGGACCATGGCCTGTGGCTCCGGCCGCGTGATGGCGGACATGCTTTCCGGCCGCAAGCCCGACATCGACACAAGCGAGCTTTCGATGAGCCGCTACGAGGACCGCTTCGGCTAGCGCGGCGCGTTGCCGCCTTTTGCAGGTTCGGAAGTCGCCGTCGCATCGTCCTTCGAAGGAGCAGCCTCCTCGTCGCACAGCGCAGCCGTGCTCTCGACGGCTTCCGTCACTTCGGTGGCGATCGATTTCACCTCCGCGACGATGGCCTTGGCCGCCTCTGCGATTTCTTCCTTGATCGTCTCGACGATGTTTTCGTCACCCATGGCATTTTCACCCATCTGCCCGTACCGGCCAAAACATACAGTTTCAGCAAAGTTTTTCGCGATGACATATCGACACAGCGATATAGTTGCGTCTCGAGATGATGAGGAATCGAGCGCATGCCTGAGAAATCGTATTCCGATCGCTTCACACGCCGCGGCCTGTTGTCGGCGGCCGGTCTTGCCGGCGCGGGCATCGCGCTGCCGCGGCGCGGCGTTGCCGCGGAATCGACAAAGCCGGATCCCGCCATCACCGAGGTGCAGGACTGGCAGCGCCAGCTTGGCGAGGGCGTCGACAAGCGCGCCTACGGCTCGCCGTCCAAATTCGAGCAGCACGTGGTCAGGCGCAACGTGCCGTGGCTGACCGCGGCGCCGGAATCGGCGGCGAATTTCACGCCGCTGCACGCGCTGGAAGGGATCATCACGCCGTCGGGCCTCTGCTTCGAGCGCCATCACAGCGGCATCGCCGAGATCGATCCGCAAAAGCACCGCCTGATGATCAACGGCCTGGTCGACAAGTCGCTGGTCTTCACCATGGACGATATCAGGCGGATGCCGCGCTCAAGCCGCATCTGTTTCCTGGAGTGCGCAGCCAACACCGGCATGGAATGGCGCGGCGCGCAGCTCAACGGCTGCCAGTTCACCCACGGCATGATCCACAATGTCATGTATACCGGTGTGCCCCTGAAGGCGCTGCTCGACGAGGCCGGACTTCGGCCGAATGCGAAATGGCTGATGCTGGAGGGCGGCGATGCCGCGGGCATGAATCGCTCGCTGCCGATCGAGAAGGCGCTTACGGATGTGATGCTCGCCTTTGCCATGAATGGCGAGGCGCTGCGGCCCGAGCAGGGCTATCCGCTGCGCGCGGTGATCCCGGGCTGGGAGGGCAATCTCTGGGTCAAATGGCTGCGCCGCATCGAGGTCGGCGACAAGCCCTGGGCCGCGCGCGAGGAGAGTGCGCGCTACACCGACCTGCTCGCCGACGGCCGCGCGCGGCAATACACATTCATCATGGATGCGAAATCGGTGGTCACGAACCCGTCGCCGCAGGCGCCGCTGAGATACAGGGGCCGCAATGTACTCAGCGGCTTCGCCTGGTCCGGCCGCGGCACGGTGAGGCGCGTCGATGTTTCGCTCGACGGCGGCCGCAACTGGAAGAGCGCACAATTGGAAGCTCCGGTGCTCGACAAGTCGATGACGCGCTTCTACCTCGACTTCGAGTGGAACGGCGAAGAGCTTCTGGTGCAGTCACGTGCAATGGATTCTTCCGGCTATGTGCAGCCCACGAAGAACGAACTGCGAAAGATCCGCGGCGTCAATTCGGTCTATCACAACAACGGCATCCAGACCTGGCTGGTGCGCGGTAATGGCGAGGCCGAGAATGTCGAACTGGGCTAGGCGGCTTGCGACGCTCGTCGTTGCCGGCCTGCTGGCGCACGGCGCGGCTGCTGCAGAGAAGCCATCGAAGATGGGCCTCGGCCGCGAAGCATTGCCGGCCGAAGTCGCTGCGTGGGACACCGACGTAAAGCCCGATGGTCAGGGCCTGCCGCCCGGCCGCGGCACCGTGAAGCAGGGCGAGGAGATTTATCTCGCGCGCTGCGCCTCCTGCCATGGCGAGTTCGCCCAAGGCGCCGGCCGCTGGCCCGCGCTCGCCGGCGGGCAGGGTAGCCTGAAGGCGGACCGCCCGAACAAGACCGTCGGCTCGTTCTGGCCGCAGCTCGCGCCGCTGTTCGACTACACCAGGCGCACCATGCCCTGGGGCAATGCCCGCTCGCTCTCCGCCGACGAGACTTATGCCGTGGTCGCGTTCCTGCTCAATCTCAACGACATCGTGAAGGACGATTTCGAGCTGAGCGACAAGAACCTCACCTCGATCAGGATGCCGAATGCGGACGGCTTCTTCGCCGACGATCGCGAGACTGCGGAGAAGAAGTTCTGGAACAGGAATCCCTGCATGAAGAATTGCGGCGGCGTCCCAAAGATCACCAGCCGGGCGGGGGAGGCGAACATCACACCGGACGCGAAGTCGGTGCCGAAGGTGGATTGAGCGGGACGCCTTGCATCGGGGACGGCGAATGTGGAATCTGGCCGCAGATGCATTGAGAAACATGGGAGACGGGAGGAAAAGACCATGAAAATGCGCCAGCTTACGGTGATCTGCCAGGACGTCCTCAACGAAGGCGGACGCGAGCTGGCCGCGCCTTGCAGGCGCGTGGCCGCCTGCGGCGTGCTGCACAATCCCTGCGCCGGGCTTCCGCCGGTCGACGACTTCTCCGCTCTCGTCGATCTCTCGGTCGAGGCCGGCAGGATCCTCACAGCGCGGGCGCTCGAAGCACTCGGCAAATTGCCGCCGCGGGGCTATGGCAAGGGCGTGATCGTCGGCACTGCCGGCGATCTCGAGCACGGCGCCAGCATGATCCATGTCCGCATCGGGCTTGCGATGCGTGAAGGCGCAGGCGGCGGTCCCGCGCTGATCCCCGGCAACAGCAAGGTCGGCGGTCCGGGCATGCCGATCGACGTGATCTTCGGCGGCCTCGAAGACGCCTGGGACTACGATGCGATGGATACGATGACGGTCTCCGTTGCCGATGCGCCGCGTCCCGATGAGGTGTTGCTGGTTGTTGCGTTCCTCGGCGGCACCAGGCCGAATGCGCGCATCAAGGGCGCTTCCGCCGAGCAGGTCGCCGGCCTGATGCGGCAGATGCGCGGCGGGCGCTGAACGCGCGGATACTTCGTTAACGATCGCGAGACCGGACGCGTGGATTGCTTCGTCGCTGCCGCTCCTCGCAATGACGGAGCCTTAGCCTGCCGCCGACACGCAATTCACCCACAGCACGACCGCCCTGGCATCGTCGGCCGGGTTGGAGAAGCGATGCGGCCGGCGGCTGGTGAAGCGAAAACTGTCGCCGGTCTTCAGCGTCCAGGTCTCGGCATCGACGGTCAGCCGCATCTCGCCTTCGAGCACGAGGCCCGCTTCCTCGCCGTCATGAGTATAGAGCTCGTCGCCGGTGCTGCCGCCAGGCTCCATGTGCACCAGGAACAGATTGAGCCGACCATCCGATCCGCCGGGGCTGAGCAATTGCTTGGAGATGCCGCTGCGCCACAGTTTCAGCTCGGCGCGCTGCGGCGCGCGCGTCACCACGCCTTCGGAGCTGCCATCACTTGGCCTCGCGCCGAACAGGCCGGCAATGCCGACGCCGAGCACATCGGCCAGCGTCGCCAGCACCCGCAGCGAGGGCGATGACAGCCCGCGCTCGATCTGGCTGAGGAATCCGACCGAGAGTTTTGTTTTGGCGGCGACCGTCTCGAGCGACAGCTTGCGGCCGTGGCGAAGATCGCGAATGCGCCTGCCCACGGCAAGGTCCATCGCCGGCTCGGCTGCCTTTGGCTTCACCCGTTGCCGTGGCAAAGGCTTCTTGATGCGCTTGCGGCCGCTCACATTTCGTCTTTCACGTACATGAAAATCGCTTGCAAAGGTCTGGTGGATGTGACCACAATTTCATATCCGTGAAAATAGGCCGAGGGCGGCTTTGTCAGTCCTTTTTGCTTTCAGCTGCGGGGATGGGCCGTCCGGAAAAGCCAAGCCAGGAGGTGTTGCGATGCTGCTCACACGTCTCGTCCAGGCCGCCATTGCGGCGCTCGCCCTCGCCGTCACCCCAGTCTCGGCGCAGCAGGTCCTGAAAGTGGGCTCGACCCCAACCGGCGTGCCCTTCACCTTCCTCGACACCAAGACCAACAGCATCCAGGGCATCATGGTCGATCTCATCACCGAGATCGGCAAGGATGCCGGCTTCCAGGTGCAGATCGAGCCGATGCAGTTCTCGACCCTGATCGCCGCGCTCACCTCCAACAAGATCGACATCATCTCGGCTGCGATGTTCGTCACCGCCGCGCGCAAGGAGGTGATCGATTTCTCCGAGCCGTTCTATACCTATGGCGAGGGCCTCTTGGTGCCGAAGACCGACACGAAGAATTACACAAGCCAGGAAGACCTCAAGGGGGAAGTGGTCGGCGCCCAGGTCGGCACCGCCTTTGTCGATGCGCTGAAGAAGACGGGCCTGTTTGCCGAGGTGAAGGCCTACGACTCAATTCCCGACATCCTGCGCGACGTCAACACCGGGCGGCTGAAGGCCGGCTTCGCCGACTATCCGATCCTCGCCTACAATCTGAAGCAGGGCGGCTTCCCCGAGGCGCGCATCGTCGAGAGCTACAAGCCCGCCACGGTCGGCTCCGTCGGCATCGGCGTGCGCAAGGGCGACACCGAGCTCTTGAACAAGATCAACACCTCGCTCGCCAAGCTGAAGGCCAACGGCACGGTGACAAAGATCCTCGATAAATGGGGCCTGAAGGCGCAGAGCACCTGATGCGAAGGCTGCGTGAATGGAAAAGTTCTGGCGTGACGCGGTCGAGTTCCTGCCGATCCTGATGCACGGCGTGGCGCTGACGATCATCGTCACGCTGGGCTCGCTGGTCCTCTCGACGCTGCTTGGCCTTGTCTGGGCGCTGATGCGCGTCTCCGGCGTCGCCGTGCTGTCGGGCCTCTCCGCCGGTCTCATCAACGTGATCCGCGGCATCCCGATCATCGTGCTGCTGTTCTACCTCTACTTCGTCATGCCCGATCTCGGCATTACCCTGACGGCGCTGCAGGCGGCGATCCTGGGCTTAGGCATTGCGTACTCGGCCTATCAGGCGGAGAATTTTCGCGCCGGCATCGAGGCGATCGACAAGGGCCAGATCGAGGCGGCGCAGGCCATCGGCATGGGCTGGTGGCTCACCATGCGCCGCGTGGTGCTGCCGCAGGCGGTGCGCATCGTGCTGCCGCCCTACGGCAACATCATGATCATGATGCTCAAGGATTCCTCGCAGGCTTCCACCATCACGGTTGCCGAGCTTGCGCTGCAGGGCAAGCTAATTGCCTCCTCCACCTTCAAGAACATGAGCGTGTTCACGCTGGTCGCGCTGATGTACCTGACCATGAGCATTCCGCTCATCCTGCTGGTGCGTCACTTCGAGAAGCGGGCGGGCAAGCGATGATCGATCTCATCGACGTCCACAAGAGCTTTGGCAAGACCGAGGTGTTGAAGGGCATCAGCGCCTCCGTGCAAAAAGGCGAGGTGGTCTGCATCATCGGCCCATCCGGCTCGGGAAAATCCACCATCCTGCGCTGTATCAATGGGCTGGAAAGCTACGAGGCCGGCGACATCCGGGTCGACGGGGCAAAAGTCGATCGCAACGCGCCCTCGATCGTCGCCATCCGCACCCAGGTCTCGATGGTGTTTCAGCGCTTCAACCTGTTTCCGCATCGCACCGCGCTGGAAAACGTCATCGAGGGCCCGGTGTTCGTGAAGAAGGAGCCGCGCGAGGCGGCGCTGCGGCGTGGCCGCGAGCTGCTGGCGCAGGTGGGGCTGGCGGAGAAGGCCGACGCCTATCCGCCGCAGCTGTCCGGCGGCCAGCAACAGCGTGTCGCGATTGCACGCGCACTCGCCATGCAGCCGAAGGCGATCCTGTTCGACGAGCCGACCTCGGCGCTCGATCCCGAGTTGGTCGGCGACGTGCTCTCGGTGATGCGCAAATTGGCCGACGACGGCATGACCATGGTCGTCGTCACCCACGAGATGGGCTTTGCCAAGGACGTCGCCGACCGCGTGCTGTTCATCGACGGTGGCGTCATCGTCGAGCAGGGGCCGGCGAAATCCGTGCTCAACCAGCCGCAACATCCGCGCACGCGAGATTTTTTGCACCGCGTGCTGCACCCGCTCGAGTGATGGTAATGACTGCTCCCGATCGCCTGCCACCCTCTCTCTATGCCGACACGGCCGTTGTCCCCGTGCCGACGCCCGCGCTCGAGGCGGACCGCAATGTCAGGGTTGCCATCGTCGGCGGCGGTTTTACGGGCTTGTCGACGGCGCTGCATCTGGCGGAGCAGGGCGTGCAGGCGCTGGTGCTGGAAGCGCGCGAGCCCGGCTGGGGCGCCTCCGGCAACAATGGCGGCCAGGTCAATCCCGGCCTCAAGCACGATCCGGATCAGATCGAAAAGGATTTCGGTCCCGATCTCGGCCGCCGCATGATTGCGTTCTCCTATGGTACCACCAATTTCACCTTCGACCTGATCCGCCGCTACCAGATCCCCTGCGAGGCCAGGCAAAACGGCACGCTGCGCGCCGCCTACAATGAGGCGAGCGGGGCGGCGATCGAGGCCACCGCGAAACAATGCATCGCGCGCGGCATGCCGGTGACGCTGCTCAACGCCGAAAAGATGCGCGGGCGGACCGGTACCGGCCGCTATCTCTGCGCCATGCTGGATGCCCGTGGCGGCGATCTACATCCCCTCAACTATGCGCGCGGGCTGGCACGCGCCGCGATCTCGGCTGGTGCTGCCGTGCACGGCGGCACACCGGCGCTGTCGTTGCGGCGCGACGGCGGCCGCTGGCGCATCGAGACGCCGCGCGCGGTGGTGCAGGCGGAGAAAGTGCTGCTTGCCACCAACGGTTTCACCGACGATCTCTGGCCGTCCCTGCGCCGCACCATCGTGCCGGTGTTTTCCTCAATCGCTGCCACCGCACCGCTGTCCGATGCTATCGCGCGCGAGATCCTGCCGACGCGCTCGGTGCTTTACGAGAGCGGCCATATCACCGTCTATTACCGCATCGACCAGCACAATCGCCTGTTGATGGGCGGACGCGGCCCGATGCGCTGGATCGAGGCGGCCTCCGACGTCGCTTACCTGACGCGCTACGCCGAACGGCTGTGGCCGCAGTTGAAGGGCGTCGCCTGGACCCATGGCTGGAACAGCCGGCTTGCCATCACGCCAGATCACTATCCGCATGTGCACGAGCCTGCGGACAATCTGCTCATCTCGCTCGGCTGCAACGGCCGCGGCGTTGCGCTGTCGACCGCGATGGGCGCGCAGCTCGCCCGCCGCCTGATCGGCGGCAAGGACACAGAGATTGATATGCCGATCACGGGCATCAAGCCGATGGCGATGCACGCCTTGTGGCCGCTTGCGGTGACTGGCGCCGTGCTCACCGGGCGCGTGCGCGACCGGCTCGGCATCTAGCGAAAAAATTCTCGTATAACCGTCCAGGTTGTGTGCTGGATCACATCCGGATCAGCCGAAGGATATTAGTCTTGCGCGAAGTTGTACCGCCATCCGCACGCAGTGCTCTTCGGCGATCCAGCTTGTTACGTGGTTACATCCAAGGAATTGTTTTTTCCATTTCGCGACGAAAGGCAGCGCCGGACGGCGCGGTGTTTCATTGCGAGACAATTCCTCGAGCGCATGTTGCGTGTCAAACACAGGTTGTGCAGCGCAAAACGACTTGCGTTGATTGCGGCAGCGGCGTGTAATGACTTTCGATTTTGGAAATTGTCTCAGGGGGAAACGATGCCATCGCCCTGGTTTTCCGTAGCGACACATTTCAAGGGACTGAGCGAAGTCCATGGGTCGGTGGACAATCCGCAGATTGTCGAGATGTTCCGGGTCTCCGGTCACCCGGAGATCAAGGACGATGAAACGCCGTGGTGCGCGGCCTTCGTCGGTGCCTGTCTGCGCCTGTCGGGTTACAGCAGCTCCGGGAGCCTCGGCGCCCGCAGCTATGAAAAATTTGGCCAGGATCTGAAGGACACGCCGCAGCGCGGCTGCATTGTAGTGTTCACGCGCGGCGATCCGAATGCTGCTACCGGACATGTGGCATTCTTCGACCATGCGACCGGCGATCGCGTCTTTGTGCTCGGAGGCAATCAGGGTGACGCGGTGACCATCGCGCCGTTTCCCAAGAGCCGTGTCCTGGCCTATCGGCTTCCGGTTGAAATAGCTGCATTGCCGACCGACACGACGCTGCCCAACATTCTGACGATCGACCCCGCCAATGCGCCGGCGCATGTGCGCGGCATCGGCGCCTCGGCCGACGCGACAGTGGGGCCGCGCGACGCGCGCGCCACCGAAGTGCTTTCGCTGGGTGCGAGCGGTCCGCGGGTTCGTGATTTGCAGGCGGCGCTCGCCGCCTCCGGCTTTCAGCCGGGCGAGATCGACGGCGAATACGGGCCGCGCACGGCTTCGGCCGTAAGCACCTTTCAAAGCACGCGGCAGCTTCCGGTGACCGGTATTGCTGATGCAAGTACCTTGCGGAGTTTGGGATTGGGTGTGCCCGAATCGCTTCTTCCGGTCATCGTGCCCGGTCCGATTGCAGACGGAGGAGCCACAATGCAGCAGCAGGACATTCTGAAGACGTTGATCGAGGTTCTCGCTGCGCGACACCAGCCGACGGCCACGCCGGCCACCCCTGCAGCGCCGGCTGCAACCGGCGTCGACAGCTCACAGCTGCTGCAAATCGTTCTGGGGGCGCTGAGCGGGAAAGCTGTGACGTCGCCGACAGGGACAACCACGCCACCGGTGATGTCGCCAATCGACAAGCTGTTCGGAGGCGAGGCGATGCAGGGCAAGAAGACGCCATTGGCGATCCTTGCCTATGCGGTCCTGGCGATCCTGCAGTCCGTCGATGTGGCCGGCACGGCCACCGGAGCGACTGCAACGCCCACCGGCCAGATTCTCACGACATTGATCGGCGCCTTTGGCGGCCTTGGCGTGCTCTCCAAGGTCGATCGCGTGGTGCAGATGATGGGCATCATCGCAGGCAAGCCCAAATAGATTTTCGTGTGCAATTTCCATCGACCATTCGGCGAAAGGTGAGGGTCGATCATGGCGAACGATTTCGAGAGCCTGAGAGCTGAATACGCCGACCTTTGGCAGCGTATGCAGATTCGCCCCGAGCGGCTGCCGGAAGTCAATGCCATCGCCAATCGGTTGATTGGGCTGAAGCCGCGCTATCAGCAGGTCGCCGCCACGACCCGCGTGCCATGGGCCATCATCGCGGCCCTGCATCAGCGTGAAGCCAGCGCCGATTTCGCCGGTGTTCTTCACAACGGCGAGCACATTATCGGCACCGGCAGGCTGACCAGGCTGGTGCCGGCGGGCCGCGGACCCTTCAACACCTGGGAAGAGAGCGCCGTCGATGCGCTGACAATGCCGCCGCACTCGTTGCAGCATGTGGCCAGCTGGACCATCGAGCGGGCGTGCTACGAAATCGAAAGATACAACGGCTTCGGCTATCGCAATCATCATCCCGAGGTGAAGTCGCCCTATCTGTGGTCATTCTCGACCAATTACACCAGCGGCAAGTACGTCGCCGACGGCCAGTTCAGTTCCAGTGCCGTCGATAAGCAGTGCGGCACGATGCCGATCCTGAAGCGGATAATGGAGCTTGATTCGTCGGTTCGCTTCGACGGGGCCGCGGTCGCACCGGTTGCGCGGGCGACTGTCGTTGCCGCGCTCCAGATCGGATCCGTGGGCGCCGAGGTGCTGCAGCTGCAAACCGCGCTCGCAAATCTTGGATTCCCGGTTGGTGAAATCGATGGCGAGTTCGGACCCAACACCCAGGCGGCGCTGATGCAATTCCAGGCTTCACGCAACCTGCCGCCGACCGGCATTGCCGACCAGGCTACCTTGCAGGCGCTGGCCGGCGCGCCGCGCACGACGCCTGCCGGAACGCTGAAGCCGGACGACATACTCACGGTTCTGCTGAACGTGCTCAAGGCGCGAGAAGCATCGTCCACTCCCGGCGCAACGCTGCCGGGTGCGGGCGCCAACCCGCTGCAAACCATCATTGGTGCGCTGCTTGGCCGTCAGACCGGAGCGGAAGCGGCCAACGCGCCGATACTTTCTCCAATCGACAAGATGCTCGGCGGCGAGGCACTGGCTGGAAAGAAAACGGCGCTCTCGGTGGGCGCCTATGTCGTGATGGCCATTCTGAAAGCGGCAGGCGTGGTCAGCGCGGCGTCGCCGGCCGGCCAGATCGTGACCATTCTCATCACGGCGTTCGGTGCCCTGGGCGGAGTTTCAAAAGTTGACCGGGTGATCCAGGCGCTTGGCATGATCGCCGCCAAGCCGAAGTGACACCGGCAAGCTTGCAGTTGCTGCCAGCCCGCCTGTGCCGTCCGTGCTAGCCGCGGACCAGTCGCCGCTTTCGCGAACCCTGCTCGAACATGGACCGCATCGCGTCGGTCCAGGCGGAGATCAGGCGCTCGCGGCGCGCGGCCGAGCTCCTCAGGTTTTCCGAGATCGCCAGCCCCCGGACGAAATGCTGTGTCAGCGCAACGGCGTCGTCGTAAGCTTCCAAATCCTTCCAGTTTGCGAACAGCTCCGCGGAGACGCGGTCGATCTCGCGCTTGGCGGCGCGCTCGGCTGCAATCAATGCCTGCTTCAGCGGCCGGTCTGTCCGCGCCACTGCCCAGAGCTCCAGCTCGGCAAGATAAGAGGGCTGCCTGCCGGCGAAGGCCAGCGCGGTCACCGCCGTGCGCAGCGGATCGAGCGGCTCGGAAATGCCGGCGCGGGATGCGGTGACCGCCTGCTCGTTGCGCTTGACCAGTTCGGCGACGCTGGCGGCGAGAAGATCGGCATGCGTCGGAAAATGATGCAGCAGCGCGCCGCGGCTGGTGCCGGCCCTGCGCTGCACCGCGAGCGTAGTGGTGGCGGCCACGCCAAGCTCGATCAGGCACTCGACCGCCGCGTCCAACAGCCTTTGTCGCGTAGCCGCGGCGTCCCGGTCGGCCCTCGCGGTGCCAGCCCTTCGCTTTGATGCCATCTCTGGCCTCCCTACAGTCAGCATTGACTGTAACAGCCGGCGCGCTACAGTCAATGTTGACTGTAGAGAGAAAACGGGAGGACTTCGCATGCCGGATTTTTCGACCCTGAAGATCGCAGCCGATGCGGCCGCGCCGCGCGTGGCGCGGTTGCTGTTGAACCGGCCGGAACGACTGAATGCGATCAATGACGAGACGCCGCGCGAGATCCGCGCGGCCGTGGAATGGGCCGAACGCAACGACGACATTCACGTCATTATCGTCGAGGGCGCAGGAAAAGGGTTCTGCGGCGGCTACGATCTCGTCCGCTATGCGGAAGGCGCTTCGCAGAACAAATACACCCAGGAAGGCTTTCCATGGGACCCCATGGTCGACTACGCCGGCATGAAGCGGAACACCGAGGATTTCATGAGCCTGTGGCGGTCTTCGAAGCCGACCATTGCGAAGATCCACGGCCATGCGGTGGCTGGAGGCAGCGATATCGCGCTGTGCTGCGATCTCATCGTGATTGCCGACGATGCGCGCATCGGTTACATGCCCACGCGCGTGTGGGGATGTCCGACGCCGGCGATGTGGACCTTCAAGCTCGGGCCGGTGCGGGCCAAGCAGCTGATGTTCACCGGCGACATGATCGACGGCCGTACCGCCGCCGAATGGGGCCTCGCCAACATGTCAGTGCCGTCAGCCGAGCTCGAAGCCGCCACCATGAAGCTCGCGGGCCGGATCGCCGGCGTGCCGAAAAGCCATCTCGCCATGCACAAGATGGTCGTCAATCAGGTGATGCTGAACATGGGCCTGGAGCAGACGCAGATGCTCGCCACCATCTTCGACGGCATCTCGCGTCACAACCCCGAAGGACTGTGGTTTCGCCGTTACGCCCAGAAGCACGGCTTCAAGGCAGCCATCGAATGGCGAGACTCCGGGCGGCCGATCCCCGAAGGGGATGAGGCGCGGGCGGAAATCCAGCGGCTCGGGGAGGGCGGTTAGCTGCCGCAAACCGCGGGCGATGGACATTCCCGCCGCTTCAGTCCACAGATACGCCCGACATGCGCAGCGTCGTCGGATCCGGCCGTCGCGCGCGATCGCGCCGGAACGCTGCGATGACCGCAACCCTGGTGGTAGACACGACTGGCCAGATCTGTGGCTGGAGCCGCGAGGCCGAAGCATTGTTCGGCTACGCGGCGGCGGAGGCCATCGGCCGATCGATCGAGCTCATCATCCCGCCGCAGCTTCGCGGGCGGCACCATGCGGGCTTCGGCCGCTACGTGCAGACCGGGGTCAGCCATTTGCCGGAAGTTGCGATATCGCCCGCCGTGCACAAGACAGGCAACATCGTGAAGGTGCAGGTCTCGGTCCGGCCGATCTACGACGAGAACCAAAAGATCGTCGCCGTGGAAGCCACGATGAGCAGGCTACCCGCCGCCACGGAATGATCGCGCCGGCGCGGCGGCCGAGGCTTACGCGTCCTTGCCGGCTTTCTTCGCCGAAGCCTTCCCGCCGTCTTTCTTTTTCGCCGGCTTTGCCGCCGCTTTCTTCGCCGCGGCTTCCTCGGCGGCGTGACGGATCGCCCGGGCGTAGGCGTCGGCGGCGATTTCCGCCGAGTTCTGCAGCCGTTTCGCTGCCGCCACGCCGAGCTCCATGGTGCTCTTGGCCACCAACCGCAACTGATCGCGCGATTCCCTGTCCTTGGCCTTGGCGGCGCGCGCCATGATCTGGCCACGCCGTTTCCTGACGGCCGCCATCAGGCTTTTGCTCTGCGCCCTTGCAGTCTGCCGGATGACGGCGTCGAGGTCCGCTTCAGCCATTGTTGATCAGTCTCCAGCGCAACCTTGCGCGACGGGCTCACTTAGCGGATTGGCCGCACCGCGGCAACGACCGTGCGTGACTGCCGGTGCGGCTGGATGAATCGGTGGTGAACGACGCTTGTATGCCCTTTTCCTAACCGCATACTGCGCTGCGGGCGTGGCTGACGACCGTTTTCTCTGCGCCCCTCTGCTCGCGGGAGCACGCGCAGGGAAAATTGGAACCCCTGCATCGGTGCAGCGTTCGCTCCACATGGTTGGCAAATCGAAGGAGTGCACTCATGTGTGACTATAGCCTGCATTGCGTCGCCTCGCGGCCGGCGGTGGCTTCCGAGACGCTGGTGGTGACGAATTTTCACGGAACCTCTACGCGGGGCTTCGCGTCCCCTGGCGAGCCCGGGGTTGCTGTTTGCCTGCGTCCGGGCACCGAGATCGCGTTCGAGCAGGAGGCTTGCAGGGAAGGCGGCCTCTTCCGCAGGAAAATGGGCGACCGCGTAGCACGCTTCCGCCAGGTCGATCTGGAAAATCCGACGGTGCACCATGATGCGCTGGAATTCCCTGATGGCACCATCGTCAAGGTGAACGATCTGGTGGTCGGTCAGGTTGCGCGGATCGTGCAGTTGCCGGCAGAGCCGAAGCCTGCGGCGGCGGAGCAGCCGTCCGCACAGGAAACGGTGCGCGAAACGGCGGACCTGTTGATCGGCTGAGGGCGGCCCTATCGCTCAGGCGCCCAGCAGAAGAGTCCGGCGATCGAACGCCGGACTCCGGAGCATGATCGTCATTTATTTCTTGTAGGCCGCGATCACGCCTTCACCATCCGCGCCGGACTTCTTGAGCCAATCGGCCGTAAGCTGCTCGCCGATTTTCTCCAGGCCCGTCTTCAGCGGCGCCGGCGGCGGCAGCACCTGCATCTTGTTGGCCTTGAGCTGTTCGAGATACCACTTCGCCTTTTCCTCCGCGAGCTTCCAGCCGCGTTCTTCGGCGACACCGGCCGCCTTGAGGATCGCTTCCTGCGTCGGCTTGTCGAGTGCGTCGAACGCCGCCTTGTTCACGAAGGTCACGTTCTTCGGAATCCAGGCCTGCGTGTCATAAAAATGCGTCATGGTTTCCCAGGCCTTGCTGTCATAGCCGGTCGAGCCCGAGGTCATGAACGCGTTGACGACGCCGGTGGCCAGCGCCTGCGGCAATTCCGCCGCCTGGATGGTGACGGGCTGCGCGCCGACAAGATCGGCGATGCGCGCGGTGCCGACATTGTAAGCGCGCCACTTCAGGCCTTTCATGTCCTCGACGGTGTTGAGATCCTTCTTGGCGTAGATGCCCTGCGGTCCCCAAGGCACAGCGAACAGCAGCAGCAGGCCTTGCGAGGCGAGCTTCTTCTCAACGGCAGGTTTGGATGCGAGCCACAGCTTCTTGGCCGCCGGATAGCTCGTCGCCAGAAACGGGATGACGTCGATACCGAACAGCGGATCCTCGTTCTCGTGCAGCGAGATCAGCACCTCGCCCGCCTGCGCCTGGCCGGTTGCGACCGCGCGCTTGATCTCCGGCGCCTTGAATAACGATGCTGCGGGATGCACGGTGATCTGCAGCTTGTTGCCGGTGGCATCGGCAACATCCTTGGCAAACGCGATCAGGTTCACCGAATGAGGGTTATCCGCCGGATAGGCCGCGGGAAGATTCCATTTGGTCTGCGCCATTGCGGGAGCGGCAAGCGCCGCGATACCGGCGGCGATGACGCACGTCTTGATGAACCTGAACATGACAACCTCTCTCTAGCCAGGGAACGCCATCTGCGGCAGCAGCATCACGATGGAAGGAAAGACCGTGATGATGGCAACCGCGAGAACGAGCAGGAAAAAGAACGGCAAGGCCGCTTTCGCAACGGTGTTGGAATCCTTGCCGCTCATGGTTTGCAGGACGAACAGATTGAAGCCGACCGGCGGGGAGACCTCCGCCATTTCCACCACCAGCACCAGGAAAATGCCGAACCAGACCAGATCGAAGCCGGCCTGCTTCACCATCGGAATGACGAT
>Ga0081455_10003388_pt1 | contig 18348 bp, 14 predicted proteins | sample TabmetS3T2R1_FD_70207 | JGI IMG/M metagenome (GOLD analysis project Ga0081455, IMG submission 70207) | Tabebuia heterophylla rhizosphere microbial communities from the University of Puerto Rico - S3T2R1 | ecosystem: Host-associated > Plants > Roots > Rhizosphere ... | reverse complement strand
TGGAGGTCCGCGCTCCGGAGCCTTCGAGCTGGTCGAGAATCTCCCGAAAGCCCGTGCGGCAGACGAAGCCCAGTCGTCGCATTGCCTTGCTGGCGTCGTAGACGCGATCGATGCCATCGAACATGGTCCAGCCACGCCGCGCGTAGATCTCGCGATAGCGCGGATAGTAGTGCGCGACCACCGCCGGCGCGTCGTGCATCAGCGCCTCGCAATCGTCGGGATGGAACGGTGAAAGCGCCGAGATGATGAAAGTGTCGAAGCCGAGCTTGGGCGCGCGACCGAGCGCAATGACATGCGCTTCCGCCGCATCGTCGACCGTCAACCGGCGGAACAGGAATTCGTTGGCCTTCGTGTTCTCGCCAGACTGGATGATCTTGTGTGCCTGGTCGTCTTCCTCGGGAAAGAAGCGTGCCGTGCGCAGCACGATCACGGGCAGGCCGTGACTCTCGTGGTACATGTGGCAGAGGTGCTCGGCCGAGAGCTTGCTGACGCCGTAGATGTTGCGCGGCAAAAGCGGTGCCATCCCCTCGTCGATCCACACTGCCCGCGGCACGCGGCGATCGCGCGCCGACCAGATCTCCTCCGAGATCATGAGCGACGTGGTCGACGTGAAGATGAAGCGATCGACCGCCGAGCCGGGTGCCGTCGCCTCCTCCAAGAGGTTCAGCGTGCCGTGCACGTTGACGTCGATGAAGTGCGCCGGATCATGCGTGGCGACATGCGGCTTGTGCAGCGCGCCGGCATGCACGATGGCATCGATACCGTTGTCGCGCAGCGCGCGACGTACCACCGCGCGATCGACCACCGACCCTACGATCGACGTTGTGGGCGCCGGCACCGGATCGAGGCCGACGACTCGGTGGCCCTCCTGCTCGAGCTTCGGCACCAGGGTCCGGCCCAGCCAGCCCGATGAACCCGTGAGGAGGATGTTCACGACAAACCCACTTCTTTCAATGCCGTTGCCTGGCGCCCGGTCAGCGCCTCGAGGTCGAAGTCCTCGATCAGGCTCTCGAACAGCTGATGCCAGTTGATGGAAGCGCGCAAATGGATGAACACGGCGCCTAGCCCGATCGCGGCGCGATCCATGAACACGAACTCGCGCGGCGGGCGCACGCCGCCCATGCGGCGCAGCTCTCCGAACACGTTCTGCGCCATGTCGCGGCCGTAGCCGTCGGCCATGCCCTCGGTAAGCCGGCGCGGCCGGTCGTCCATCAGGGGCCCGTAGAGGAAGGCGGCCCAGCGGTTCAGCACGACGATCATGTCGTGCGTGAGCCCGCTGAAGCCCCAATCCTCATAAGCGGCAACGGCGCGCTCCAGGTTGTCGGTCATCAGCGCGCGGTAGAGCTCGATCGAGCCGCGCACGAAGCGCGGCGGGAAGATCCGCACGCAGCCGAAATCCATCAGGTTCACCGAGCCGTCCGGCCGGACCGTGTAGTTGCCGAGATGCGGATCACCATGGATGACGCCGTAGAAGTAGAACGGCACGTACCAGGCGCGGAACATGTTGACGGCGAGCCGGTCCTTCTCTTCTTGCGAACGGCTCTTCCAGTTGAGCAGCGGCTCGCCCCTGAGCCACGTCATGGTCAACAGCCGATCCGTGGAGTGCGAGGGGACGACCTCGGGCACATGAACATTGGACTCGTCGCGCAACATGTAACGATAGAGCGCGACGTGCCTGGCTTCGCGACGATAGTCGAGCTCCTCGCGCAGCCGGTTGGTGATCTCGACATGAATCTCGTCGGTGCGGATGGCGGGGTCGAAGCGCTGGCCGATCGCGAACACCAGCTTGAGCTGGTTGAGATCCGCCTCCAACGCCGACGCCATATCCGGATACTGCAGCTTGGCAGCGACCTCCGTGCCGTCCTTCAGGATCGCGTGATGGACCTGCCCCAACGAGGCGGCGAACGAGGCTTCCTTGTCGAACTTGGTGAACTTCGATGGCCAGTCGGGTCCGAGCTCTGTCGCCATGCGTCGGCGCACGAACGCCCAACCCATGGCCGGCGCGTTGGCCTGAAGCTGCGCCAGCTCGCGCGCATATTCCGGCGGCAGGGCGTCGGGAATGGTCGCGATCAGTTGCGCCGCCTTCATCAGCGGACCCTTGAGTCCGCCCAGCGCCGCCTTCAGCTCAGACGCGTGCTTCTCGCGATCGAGGCTCCAGCCGAGATAGCGCTGGCCGGCCAGCCGCGCCGCGAGCCCGCCCATCGAGGCGCCGACCTTGGCGTAACGGCCCAGCCGGCCGCCGAGCGAGTCGCTTTCGTCGCTCATCTTCCGGACCGCGCGCATCTTGCGCGCTCATGATCATGAGCGAGCGGGACGCTCGCGGTCCAGAAGATCATGAGCACACTAAACCTTCTCCAGCTCATCGACGAAACCCGAGATGACGCCCAGGCCCTTCTCCCAAAAGGCCGCATCGGACGCATCGAGGCCGAACGGCGCCAGAAGCTCCTTGTGCCGCTTCACGCCGCCTGCCTTCAGCATCTCGAGATACCTAGCCTGGAAATCCTTCTGGCCGGACTGGTACGCCGCATAGAGCGAGTTCACCAGGCAATCGCCGAAGGCGTAGGCATAGACGTAGAACGGCGAATGGATGAAGTGGCCGATGTAGGACCAGTAGAACTTGTATTCGTCATCGAATGTGAAGGCCGGTCCGAGGCTTTCGCTTTGCACCGCCATCCAGATCTCGCCGATGGCATCGGGCGTGAGCTCTCCCTGTCGCCGCGCCGCATGCAGGCGCGATTCGAAGTCATAGAAGGCGATCTGGCGCACCACCGTGTTCAGCATGTCCTCGACCTTGCCGGCCAGCAGCGCCTTGCGCGCGGCCTTGTCCGGCGCCGTCTTGAGCAGCGCCTGGAAGGTCAACATCTCGCCGAACACCGAAGCGGTCTCGGCCAAGGTCAACGGCGTGTCGGCCATCAGCGGTCCCTGGCGTGCCGCCAATACCTGGTGCACGCCATGGCCAAGCTCGTGCGCGAGCGTCATGACGTCCCGCACCTTGCCCTGGTAGTTCAGCAGCAGATAAGGATGCGCCGACGGCACTGTCGGATGAGCGAAGGCGCCGGGTGACTTGCCGGGTCGGGCTGGCGCGTCGATCCAGCCGGTGCCGAAGAACTTGGCGCCAACATCGGCTAGCTCCGGCGAGAAGGCGCGATAGGCATCGAGCACGATCTTCTCGGCCTCGTTCCAGGGAATGGTGCGGTCATCGTGCTCAGGCAACGGCGCATTGCGGTCCCAGTAGGGCATCTTGGCGACGCCGAACCACTTCGCCTTGAGCTTGTAGTAGCGATGGGCGAGCCGCGGATAGGCCGCCTTCACCGACGCGGCGAGCGCGTCGACCACCTCGTCCTCGACGACGTTGGCGAGATTTCGGAACGACTGGGACCGCGGGTACTTGCGCCAGCGATCATCGATCTCCTTGTCCTTGATCAGCGTGTTGGTGATCAACGAGAAGACCGCGATGTTGTCGCCCTGCACCTTGCCGAACGACTTGGCAGCATCCTTGCGCACGCCAGCGTCCTTGTCCGAGAGCTTGTCCAGGATCTGCGGCTCCGACAGCACCTCGCCGCGAAACGGATAGCGCAGCCGTGCGATCGTCTCGTCGAACAAGCGCGACCAGGCGCCGTCGACGACCGAATGATCATGCAGGAACTTCTCGAGCTCGTCAGAGAGATCGTGCGGCCGGAAAACCCGCACGTCGCGTAGCCAAGGCTCATATTTTGCGAGGCCCGGCTCCTTCAGCTTCTCGGCGAGATCGCTGTCGTCGATCCGGTTGATCTCCAGACGGAAGAACACCAGCTTGGCGCTGATGTCGTTCAGGGCCTCGGACACATTCTGGGAGAACCGCCCACGCTCCGGATCGGCCATGTCCTGCGCGAAATAGAGCGAGGCATAGGAGCCGATACGGCCCATCAGGTCGCTCAACGCCTCGTATCTGGTGAGCGCCTCACCCAGCGCCTTGCCGCTGAGGCTCGCCACCTTGCCGTCGTAAGCCTTGGCGAAGGAATCCGTGTCCGCCGCAGCGCGCTTGAGATCGGCATCGAGATCGCGCCCCGTCGGGCTCGAATAGAGGTCGGACAGGTTCCAGGTCGGCAGCTCACCCAATACGGCATTCATTCAACAGACTCCTTGCTGGCCCAAGGATATGGGGCGTTTTCCACAACGTGGCTAGAGTGCGCCCCGGATCGCGGCCGCCCGGTCTAGCACGCTTCCTGGCTCGATGGGCACGATGTCGAAGCCCCGCTCGCGATAGGCTTTTTCGTGCGTCTTCTCGAAGCGTTGCGCTTCCTCATAGCTGATCCTTCGCGCCTCGGTGGCCTTGATGAAGCCGAGGCTGCGAACAAGGAAGACGCGCTTCTGATAGATATCTTCCCGCTCTATGCGCAAAAGCTCGCGCGACAGGCGGCCAGAGAGCGGATAACCGAGAAAATCGGCCAGCGCCGCCGTGCACACCACCGACCGGTCATGGAACTGCACGGCATCCGGCGCCTGCGCCATCCGAAGCTGGCGACGCTTCTGAAGATCGACGACCAGGTCGATGAAGGCAGGGTCTCTCCACGGCTCAGCGATGCCCTTCGACTGTTCGAGCGCAATAACGTCGGTCGCCGCTTCCTCGACGACGCCAAAGCCGTCGTGCTCCAGCTGGCGCAGGATCGCGGTCTTGCCGGCGCCCGGTGCTCCGGTGAGGATGAAGCACTTCATCGGCAACGCTCGCTCTCGACGACTTTCCGCATTTTTCTGCACTCGCATCGCCAATCACCGTAGACATCGCCTCCCTCTCGCCACACAACATCTGGGATTCCTCGGCGCGCGGGTCGGTCCGTCCTCTCCTTCGTCGTGGCCGACCGCATCGATCCGCCGGCGAGCGGTCCCCCTACTCGACGGCGATCTGGCAACGCGCACAAAGGCGAAGGCCGCGCTCGACTTGAACTAGGCCGGATCGCGCATGCACGGATTTACGATCTCCTTTATCGTCGGCCTGAAATCGGATTCGTTTCGGGTGACAAGCCTGAGCTCGTGAGTATGGGCGATTGCAGCAATGAATGCGTCCATCACGCCGATCGGTCGTCCTACCGCCTCGCGTTGCCCTACCACCTCGCCCCAACGATCGGCGACCCGCTGGTCGATCGGAAGAAGACGATCCTCGAAGCGAAACGTAAGCTCGTCCCGTAGCCTCATCGAGCCCCCGGCGTCGAGCGCCGTCGGGCAGCCGCTGGATGCCGTGCCGAAGCTCCGCCGGCGTGACCACGCTCAGGAACACGCGATCTTCGTCGACCTCGGCGAACCAGGCGACAACTCCAGGGTTCGGCCGTCGCTTCACCCATTCGGATACGACGCTCGTATCGAGCAGCAAGCTCACAAATCAGCTTTCCGAGGCCGATCCTTCCGGCGCCCGATGTCAATCCCAGAATTTCGAAGGGGCGAGCCAGTAAAGAATTCCGCCAGATTGCGCGTGCGTTTCGACTTCTCTTCCCACTCTTCGGCCGAGACGACGACAACCACCGATCAACCGCGCCTGGTAATGGTCTGTGGTCCCTTGACTCGGGCCTCTCGATCAGCGCGCTCAACCGCGACTTTGCTTCGGCGACGGTCCAGCTTCTGGTGCTCATGACCGACTCTACCAAAAAGTCTTCATGATCGTCTGCCTTGCACCGGCGTGTAACTCCGGCGAAGCTCGACGAGGAGCTTCGAGATGAGTGATCTGACTTACGGCTTGTTTGTGCGCGGCCAGTATCACGCCGGCGACGACATGAGAAAGCGGTTCGAGGAAGTGAAGGCGCAGGTGCGCCTGGCCGATCAGCTCGGCTTCTCGGATCTGCTGACCGGCATGCACTATGCGGCGGCACCCTTCCAGCAGTACCAGCTGATCCCGTTGCTGTCGCGACTGATGGCCGAGACCGAGCGCATGCGCCTGGTCACCGGCATCATCCTGCTGTCGCTGCACAAGCCAATCGACATCGCCGAGCAGCTGGCGACGCTGGACGTGATGTCGGGCGGGCGCCTGGTCTTCGGCGCCGGGCTGGGATATCGCGAGGTGGAGTTCAAGGCCTTCGGCACCACGCCGGCGGAACGCGTGCAACGCCTGGAGGAGAACCTCGAGGCGATCAAGCGGCTGTGGACCGAGGACGATGTCTCGATGAAGGGCTCGCATTTCGAGCTGGATCGGGCCACGGTGTCGCTGAAGCCGATGCAGAGGCCGCATCCGCCGATCTGGCTCGGCGCCAATGCCGACGCCGCCGTGCGCCGCGCCGCGCGACTGGCCGACACCTGGTTCATCAACCCGCACCAGCGCATGGACACGATCGAGCGCCAGCTATCGCTCTACAAGCAGGCCCTGACCAAGCTGGGCAGGCCGATGCCCGCGGAGCTGCCGCTGATGCGCGAGATCTTCGTCGCGCGCACGCGAGCGGAGGCGATCCGCCTGGCGCGCCCGTACCTGGAGGAGAAGTACAAGGTCTACCACCAGTGGGGGCAGGACAAGGTGATGCCGAAGGGAGACGACGATCTTTCGCTCGCCTTCGACGACCTTACCCGCGACCGTTTCCTGCTCGGCTCGTCCGACGAGGTCGCGGAGCAGATCATCGGCTATTGTCGACGTCTGGGTGTCAACCGCATGATCCTGTCGGTGCACTGGGTCGGCATGCCCCATTCACAGGTGGTCGACACGCTCAACCTGTTTGCCGCCGAGGTCATGCCGAAAGTGAGTCAGGGATTGTGAGACGAATCGTGCCCGACAATGCCATCAGCAACCGCCCGCTCGCCGGGCTGCGTGTCATCGACATCGCGACCTACATCGCAGCCCCCTACTGCGCGACCGTCATGGCGGAATTCGGCGCCGAGGTGATCAAGGTCGAGCAGCCGAAGGTCGGCGATCCCTGCCGCCGCCTCGGCACGGTCAGCGAGTGCGGCGACACGCTCGTCTGGCTGTCAGAGGCTCGCAACAAGAAATCGGTGACGCTCAATCTCAAATCGCCCAAGGGGGCGGCGATCCTGAAGCAGCTCGTCGCGCAGGCCGATGCCCTGACCGAGAACTTCCAGCCCGGCACGCTGGAGGGCTGGGGCCTTGGCTGGGACGTGCTCCGCGACGTCAATCCGCGCCTCGTGATGCTGCGCGTCTCGGGCTACGGCCAGACCGGGCCCTACAGCCGCAAGCCCGGCTTCGGGCGGATCGGCAATGCCTTCGGCGGCATCTCCTTCCTCGCCGGCGACCCGGACGGGCCGCCGGTGACGCCAGGGTCGGCGACGCTCGCGGACTACATGGCCGGGCTTTATGGCGCACTCGGGGTGATGATCGCGCTGCACGCCCGCGACGCGACCGGCCGGGGCCAGCAGGTCGATATCGGGCTCTACGAGCCGATCTTCCGCATCCTCGACGAGATGGCGCCGGCCTATGACAAGGCCGGCTTCATCCGCCAGCGGATGGGCGCGGCGGCGCCCAATGTTTGTCCGCACAGCCACTACCAGACTGGCGACGGACGCTGGATCGCCATTGCCTGCACCAACGACAAGATCTTCGCCCGCATGGCCGGGCTCATGGGTTGCCCCGAGTTGGCCGGCGACGGCGTCTACGGCACCATCGCCAAGCGCGAGAAGCACCGTGCCGCGGTCGACGGCCTGGTCGCCGACTGGGCGAAGCAGCGCACGCAGCCGGAGGCCGTCCGGCTTTGCGACGACGCGGAAGTGCCTTGCGGCATTGTCGCCGCGGTCGACGAGATCTTCCGCGACCCGCACTACGCGGCGCGCGGCAACATCGCCCGCGTGAGCGACCCGCGTGCCGGCGGCCTCGCCGTGCCGAATGTGGTGCCGCGCCTCACCGAGACGCCAGGCAGCGTCGACACGCTGGGTCCCGCCCTGGGCCAGCACAACGCCGAGGTCTACGGCACGCTGCTGGGAATGACTGCGGCGGACTTGAGCATGCTGGAAAAAGAAGGCGTGATCTGAGGATCCTTCCGACCTCCTCGTTCGTCTTCAACAGACAGAAGCTGGAGGTATGCAGCATGATCACGATTTCCGCCTTTCGTTGGGTTCCGCCATTCGCACGCGGCCAGGTGCGCGACCTGCGCGTCCGATGGGCGCTCGAGGAAGCTGGCCTTCCGTACAGGACGCGCCTGCTCGAGCAAGGTGACGGAGACAAACCCGGCTACCGCGTGCTACAGCCGTTCGGGCAGGTGCCGATCTTCGATGAAGACGGATTCGTCCTGTTCGAATCAGGCGCCATCGTGCTCCACATCGGTGAGCGCAGCGAGGCGCTGTTGCCCAAAGAGCCTGCGGCGCGCGCCCGCGCCACGCAGTGGCTGATCGCCGCGCTCAATTCCATCGAGCCGCACGTGATGAACGTCGCCGTGATCGACCTTTTCTACGCCGATCAGGAGTGGGCCAAGCTTCGCCGTCCCAGCGCCGAAGCGTTCGCACGCCAGCGGCTGAGAGGCCTGTCCGCGGCATTGGGCGGCAAGCCCTATCTCGACGGCGACCGTTTCACGGCCGGTGACCTGATGATGACGACGGTGCTTCGCATTCTGAGCCACACCGACATCGTAACCAGCGACCAGCGCCTTGCGGCCTATATCGAGCGATGCACTGCCCGGCCGGCATTCCAGCGAGCCCTCGATGCACAGCTCGGCGATTTTCGGGAGGCTGCATGATCATCGATGTCGCGATCGCCGTGTGACTGAGAGCCCTTCTGGCGCTGGCAGAAGATTGTCGTCGATCGCTGGGGCGGCAGACCCTCGACTCAGCAAGATCCAGCTTGTGCTCTCCGACCGGAGAGGGAAATGGCGCTCAAGATAAGGCCCGTACATGGCCAGCGCCTTTTGCGTCCACAAGCCGTAGGTCGAGAATTTCGGAATCAGCACGCAATCGGCGTCGGCGAAGAGCTTTTCCGGGGCCTGCTCGGGCGCGTCTGGTCCAGACCACAGATTGCCGCCGCGCGGCGGCGGAAGACCAAGCATGAAGGGAAACGGATTGACCTGGTCGACAACGACGATGTGGCCGTAGCGGCCGCGCGCTTCGCGGAGCAAAGCCACGGCATCAACGAGAGTCTCGACATACTCGCTGGATGATAGCTCGTAGCGGGGAGAGGCAGCCCGGGCACGGTTCAGCAAATGATAGTCGGGTCGGGCGCCCGCAAAGGCAGCAAGGAGGCCGGGCTGCCCGGCCGGGACGGCAAGGCCGCGCAGGTTCGTGCCGTCGAGCGTCTGCAGGTTCTGGCCCGACGCCTTGATAGTGTAGCCGGCGAGACTTGCCATTGAAGTGCCGGCCGAAAGGAGCGGGAAGATCAGAAGCGCCGCCAGGGGGCCTGTGCTGCCACTGCGAAAGTGCTGCAGGTGACGCTCGCGCAGCACGGCATAGAACAGGAAGGCAATCACGATTGCCACCGGCAAGCCGTGAACTTGCGCGTTCTGCGACAGCAAGGCCGCTCCCGCGGCCAAGATGAAGCCGGTCGCCACCGGCAGCCGCAACGGCGCACCTTTTCGCCGCCACATCCAAAGCGCGACCACGAGAGCGGCGATATAGGGGGCGTACTCGGCCCTGTATTGAAGGAAGGCGTTGCAATAGTCGGCAAACTCGTCACGCACCTGCCCGGCGGCAGCCGCAGCGAACAGATCGGCCCAATAAGCGTGATTGACGGGAGCTACCGCCAGCATGAAGGCGCCAACTCCAAGAGCGCACCAGCCTCGTGACGCACCACGGATATGCGGGCACACGACCGCAGCCACGGGCAGTGCGGCAATCCCCACCAGGAAGTAGGTCACCTTGAGATAGAACATTGCGGCCAGCAACCCTGCCGCGACCGCGATATCCACAGCATTGCCCCAGCGCCGTGGCTGCGGCGGCACGAACAGCATCAGGAACAGAACGCTGATGCCGCTCCAGCCATATCGATTGTATGACATGGCGAAGGTGAAGGCGGTGGGCTCGCCGCCGACATTCGCGGGCATCAGGGCAAGCAGGCAAACGAACATCACGAAGATCGCCGCGGGCAACGGCGGCAGCCGCCGCAAGCCTACGATGGCTGCTGCGGCAAAGAGCGCTACCGCCACCAGGGCGGTGCCGGCCAGAAACGCACGCGGCCCGACACCGACAAGGCGGAAGCCGGCCTCCGTCAGCAGAAAGTTGAGCTGGCCCACAGGCTCATGGAAGTCGACATGGGCAACGTGGCCGAGATACAGGTGCCAGGCGCCCGCGAGATTGAACAGCAAATCCCACGTCATCTCCTGGGACAGCACGACCGGCGGGGCCAGAAGGACCCAGATCGCGGCCACAACCGGCAGCGCCGCGAGCACCAGCACCTTTGCCGGTGAGGCGGCGAGCACCAACCATGTGGACAGAAAACCGTCTGTTGTCGGGCCGACCGAAGCGTCCAGAGACAAAGAATCGCGGTTACCGGCAACCGCCGTCATGCTTTCAGCCCTCCCTGAGATCGGCCATTCGGCGGTTACGCCGACGATTTGCCTAACACGAGCTCCCGCGAAAGTTCCAGCGAACGGGCAGTGACAAACCTGGGGCAACGCCCGAATCGCCACTGCCGTGAGCTGGGCGTCGCGCATTCGCGCAGAAGCGCGGCGAGATACCATTGCACCGACGGTCAAATCATCCCGGATCCGCTGCGATGGCGTCGAGGAACGGCCCGATCAGCAGCGCGGCGAACGGCTCGATCGCCGCCACATGCGACTCCGTGTAGTGACCGGCAACGTCGAGCAGGTTCATGGTACCGAGCACGCGGCCGGCATAGACCACCGGCACATTGATCGCCGATTCGCAGCCCAGCGAGCGGATCAGCTCGTGATCGAAGAAGGCCCATTTGACGTCGTCGTAGTCGTAGCCGACCCAGGCACGCCGCTCATCGATGACGCGCTTGTGCCAATCGCTTTCCGTCACCGGCTTGTAGCCGCCAACCGGATATTCCTTGGGCATGTTGGTGTAGAGCCGTTTCACCCGCTTGCCATTTGGCGCCACGTACAGAAGCGTGAAGAGCTTGTGGCCGACGGTTTCCTTGAGCGCACGATTCACGGCCTCGAACAAGGGCTCAGGCGGGCCGGGTTGGCGCAAGGCGGCAAGACAGGTCTCGAAAGACGTCACGATGATCCTCCAGAAGCGGGACGCGGCGCCGGCGGAATACGCTCGGGCAGCATGCCCGAGGGCTTCAAGCGCAGCACGATGATGAGGGCAAGGGCGATCAGCATTTCCTTGAGCGAGGCCCGTTGCACGGCGGTGACGCCCGGAAGCCATTCGACGAGGAAGCGCGACGATTCCAGCAGGGCCATGACCATGTAGGCGCCGAGCAGTGCGCCGGCCGGTCGTCCCGTCCCGCCCGACGCCACGGCCAGGAAGATGTAGACCGTGATCAGCGGCAGGAACAGGTCGGGCGCGATGTATGAGGTGAAGTGACCATAGAGCGCGCCCGCCAGCCCGGCGATGGCGGCCGACAGCGCGAAGGCCTGCGTCTTGAAACGCAGCACGGGCTTGCCCGCGACCTGCGCGACCTGGGCATCCTCGCGGATGGCGCGCAGCACGCGGCCGTAGGGTGAGCGATCGATGCGTCGCATCAACCCGAACACTGCGACCAACACGGCCACCACGATCAAGAAGTAAACGGCGTTGAAGTCGCCGCCCAGCGCCCTCCTCCACGGACCGGGGATGCCCGAGATGCCGTCGGTGCCGCGCGTCAGCCAGATCTCGTTGCTGGCGACGAGACGCACGGCCTCGGCAAAACCAAGGGTGACGATGGCGAGGTAGTCCTCGCGCAGCCGCGTCGTTGCGAGCGTGACGATGAGGCCGGCCAGCCCGCTCGCGATCAGCGCGAGAAGCCAACCCGCTGCGATCGGGCCGTGGCCGGTGGTCGTGAGTAGCGCGGAGGCATAGGCGCCGACGGCGAAGAAGCCGGCGAGGCCGAGATTGACCATCCCCGCCCCGCCCCAGATCAGGTTGAGGCTGAGCGCCAGCAACCCGTAGATGCCGCCGACCGTCGCGATGAAGAGGAGGTAGCTCAGCATTTGGAGCGTTTCATTGGACCGCGGACCTTCAGGTCCGCATCATGATCATGAGCGGACTCGGCGCATTCACATGTGCATTTGGAGGTCCGCGGTCCGGATGAGGTCAAAACGCCCTCTCCCCCAAGAGCCCGCGCGGGCGCACGGTAAGCATGGCGAGGATGACGACGAAGCCCACTGCCGCGCGATAAGGCGATCCGACCACCAGCACCGACAGCTCCTCGGCAATGCCGATCAGGAGGGCGCCGAGAACGGCGCCTGGTGCGCTGCCTAACCCGCCCAACACCGCGGCGGCAAAGAGCGAGAGCAGGATTCGCGTGCCGGTCAATGGATCGATCGAGCTGTCGAGGCCGAGCAGCATGCCGCCCACGCCGACCAGTCCCATGCCAACGAAGCTTGCCATCATGGCGATACGCTGCGGCCGGATACCCTTGAGGGCCGCGAGCTCCGGATTGTCGGCTGAGGCGCGCATCGCCTTGCCGATGCGGGTGAAGGCCAGCAGCACGAACACCGCGAGCATGACTGCGAGCGCCAGCGCCATGGTCTCGAGCTGTTGCGGGCTGACGCGGATGTCACCCACAAAGACATCGCGGGCGATCGGCCGGTCGTAGCCGCGCGGCTCGTTGCCGAAGCCCAGCCGCACGACGTTCTCCAGCACCAGGCCGGTTGCGATCGAGGCGATGGCCGCCGGCAGTGCACCCTGCTTGACCAGCGGCAGATGCGCCACCTTGTCGAAGAACAGGCCTGCGATGCCGGCCACGGCGAAGGCGACGGCGAGCGAGCCCGCCATCTGCAGGCCTGCGCCATAGGCCAGGTAGCCGGCGAAGGCGCCCAGCGTGGCGATGCCCGACACCGAGAAGTTGGGAAAGCGCAGCACGGCGAACATCGCCGTGAAGCCGATGGCGGGCACCGCCAACAGAGCGCCCGACACCAGCCCGTTCACGAGGGCCTGGAGGACGATCATGGAGCGCGGACCTCCAGGTCCGCATCATGAGATGAGCGGACTCGGCGCATTCGCATGCGCCTTTGGAGGTCCGCGCTCCGATGATTAAGCAATCTTCACCAGCGTGAACTTGCCGGACTTGATCTGCTCGAATCGGAACTTGCAGTCGAGGATGTCGCCCTTGTCGTCGAAATCGCAGGGACCCGACGCGCCGCTGTAATCGACCTTCTCGCCGGCGGCGATCGCCTTGATACCGTCGGCGGCGTTGTCGACAGGCTTGCCACCGCTCTGGCTGACCTTGCGGATATTGTCCTTGATGGCGACGCCGCTCGTGTCCTTGGCCACCGCCATGCTCATGAGCACCATATTCACGTGGTCGTAGACTTGGCAGGTATAGGGATCAGGATTGGCCGAGCCGACCGCTGCTTTCACCTTCTCGTAAGCGCCACTGCCTTCGGCCGGCGACGGAGCGAACGTGTAGACGCCCTCGACGACCTCGTTCTGGCCGATCTGGTCGACCAGCTTCTGGTTGATCGAATAGGCAAAGCCGATGATCTTGCCCTTGAAGCCCGCGCGATAGAGATCCTTCAAGAGGACCACGCTGTCAGGCGTGTAGCCGTTGGCCAGGATCACATCGGGCGACGTCCTCAACGCCTGGTCAACCTCGGTGCGATACGTGTTCTTCTTGTCGTCGTAGATCAGGCTCTGGTGAGTCGCACCGCCTTTGGGCAGCACCGCGTTCAGGATGTCGAAGGTCGACTGCGTGAACGGCGTCTGCGGGATCATGGTGAACACCTTCTTCGCGGCCAGCGAAGAGAGGATGAACTCGGCGAGCCGCGTCACCTGCAGCTTCGAGTTGGGCTGCGTGCGCACGAGGAAACCTTGATGAGGCAGCAAGGTGATCGAGTCCGCCCCTGAGACCGTGCACAGGAAAGTCTTGCTCTCCCAGCACAGCGGCGCGACGGCCGTCGTCACCGAGGAGGCCCAGGTGCCCATGATGGCCGAGACCTTGTCGACATCGATAAGCTTGCGCGCCGCGCGCACGCCGGCTTCGGGATTGGTTTGGTCGTCCTCGCTGACCAGCACGACTCGCCGACCCATCACGCCGCCCGCCTTGTTCACCTCTTCGACCACGGACGCTGCCACCTTGGCCATGACTGGCCCGTAGCTGCCGCCGGCGCCGGTGAGCGGCGTCAGGGTCGCGAGCTTGATCGGGTCCGCCTGCGCGCGCAGCACGGCCGGGCTTGCCAAAGCGGCCACCCCGCCGGCCAGCGCCGCGCGGCGGCCGATACGCATGCTGCTCATGTGAAGTCCCCCATTCCTTCCTTCGATGCCCGGAGCATAGGCGCAGGCTCCCCGCCGAGAAAGAGATCGCGCACCGTGGGATCGGCGGCAAGATCGGCCGCCTTTCCCTCGCGCTCCGCTCGGCCTTGCACCAGCACATAGGCGCGCGCCGATATGGCCAGCGCCTCCAAGGCATTCTGCTCGACCATCAAGACGGCTACACTCGATCCGTTGAGCGCAAGGATCGTGCCGAACAGCTCCTCCGCAGCGCGCGGGCTCAAGCCCGCGGTCGGCTCGTCGAGCAGCAGCAGTTCCGGCGCATTCATCAGCGCAATCGCCATCGCCAGGATCTGCCGCTGGCCTCCGCTCAGCGTACGGGCGGCGGCGCGGCGCTTCTCAGCCAACATGGGAAAGCGTCCATAGAGCTCGGCCATGCGCTGCCGGACATGGATGCCGTCGAGATAGCCGCCCATCTCCAGGTTCTCGGCCACGCTCATGGTGCCGAACACGTTGCGCTCCTGCGGCACGAACGAAAGACCCAGCCGGCTGATCGCAGGGGCTCCCAGGCCGCAGATCTCGCGATCCTTGAAGCGCACGCTGCCGCTGCTGGGGCGCAGCAGCCCTGCCACAAGCTTGAGCAGAGTCGACTTGCCCGCGCCATTGGGACCGATCAAGGCCACGATCTCGCCGGGACCGACGGTGAGATCGGCACCTTTCACGATCTCGTCGGCTGCCGCGTAGCCTCCGCGCAGGCCCGATATGCTGAGCAGGTTCATGCCGCGCGCCGCCCGAGATAGGCCTCGCGCACGCGATGGTCGGCGCGCACCTGGTCGAAAGTGCCCTGGGTCAGCACCTGGCCTTCGGCCATGACGATCACCGGATCGCAGAGGTGGGCAATGAAGCCCATGTCGTGCTCGATCAGCAGCACGCTGATGCCGCGCCTGGGCAGCTCCAACAATCGCTCGCCGATCTCGTTCTGCAGCGTTGGATTGACGCCGGCCGTCGGCTCGTCGAGCAGCACCAGCTTGGGCTCGGCCATCAGCGCGCGACCGATCTCCAGCAGCTTCTTCTGCCCGCCTGACAGGGCGGTCGCCGGATTGTCGATGAGATGGTCAAGTCGCAGGAAACGTGCGGTTTGCCAGGCCCGTTCAGCGAGGGCGGCTTCCCGTTCACGTGCGGCCCGGGTTCCGATGACCGCCTGCCACAGGCCCTCGCCGGGCTGATCCCGGCCATAGAGCATGAGGTGCTGGAATACCGACAGCTTGGGGAAGCCGCGCGCCACCTGGAACGTGCGGACTACCCCTCGCCGACTGATCGCATCGGCAGAAAGACCGGCGATCTCGCTCCCATCGAAGCGGATCGAGCCGCTGTCTGGTGGAACCAGCCCGGAAACGACATTGAACAAAGTCGTCTTGCCGGCGCCGTTGGGGCCGATCAGGCCGGTGATGCCGCCCGCCTCGACGGCAAGATCGACACCTCTCAACACGTCGAGACCGTAGAAGGCACGGCGCAGGGTCTTAAGCTCGAGTAGCGGCAAACATCCCCCAGGCGAAAAGAGATGCTTACAACATTTCTCGCTTCTGCGAAGAGTTGAAACGCCGCGCCCGGTCGCACTGCCACCTGCAGCGGAAAACGTCTTTTTGCGACCGGGCCGACTTCCCGGATTGCAAGCAGCAACCCTCTGTCGCTACCGTAGGGCGCAGCGATGCCAGGAAGGTGTGCATGTCGCTGGCAGTGACACTCGACGACAAATACGTGCTCGAAAGCGGCCGCGTCTACCTGACCGGCACGCAAGCCTTGGTCCGATTGCCGATGATGCAGCGCCAGCGCGACCTGGCGGCAGGCCTCAACACGGCAGGCTATATCTCCGGCTATCGCGGTTCGCCGCTGGGCGGCTTCGACCAGGCGCTGTGGCAGGCCAAGCGCTTCATCAAGAACAATCACATCGAATTCCAGCCGGGCGTCAACGAGGACCTGGCGGCCACAGCGCTGTGGGGTACCCAGCAGATCCATCTCTATCCCGGCGCCCGCTACGACGGCGTGTTCGGCATCTGGTATGGCAAGGGACCGGGCGTCGACCGGAGCGGCGACGTGCTGAAGCACGCCAACTATGCCGGCACGGCGAGGCACGGTGGCATCGTGGCGCTCGCCGGCGACGACCACATGGCCAAGTCGTCGACCACTGCGCACCAGAGTGAACCCGCGCTGATCGCGGCGGCCATCCCGATCATCCATGCCGCCAGCGTGCAGGAGTATCTCGACCTCGGCCTGCACGCCTTCGCCCTGTCGCGCTATTCCGGCCTGTGGGTCGCCTTCAAGGTGCTGAGCGAGACGGTCGATTCCTCGGCCTCCGTCCATGTCGACCCGCATCGCATCGAGATCCAAGCTCCAACTGATTTCGTGCTGCCAGCCGACGGCGTGCACGTCCGTTGGCCCGACGACTGGCTGGGCCAGGAGCGGCGGGTGCTCACCGTCAAGCATCCCGCCGCACTGGCCTACTGGCGTGCCAACAAGCTCGACCGGCTGATGATGGGTCGCCCGGATGCGCGCTTCGGCATCGTCACCGTCGGCAAGTCCTATCTCGACGTCCGCCAGGCGCTGGACGAGCTCGGCATAGACGACGCCGAGGCCGAGCGGCTGGGGCTTGCGGTCTACAAGGTGGCCATGGTCTGGCCGCTCGAGACCGAGGGCGTGGCGGCCTTCGCCCACGGCAAGCGCGAGATCCTGGTGGTCGAGGAGAAGCGGCCTCTGATCGAGCAGCAGCTCAAGGACGCGCTGTTCAACGCGCCGGCCGACCGCCGGCCCGTCGTCGTCGGCAAGACCGACGAGCGCGGCCAGAAGCTGCTGAAGATCGATGGCGAACTCACGCCCTTCGAGATTGCCTCGGTGCTGGTCGATCGCTTCGGCCTCGACGGCTTGAGCCCTCACACCAGGCAGCGCTTCGAGACATTGCGGCGCCGGGCCGGCCGGCTGGTGCGCAACGAATCCGGCATGGCGCGCGTGCCTTACTTCTGCTCCGGCTGCCCGCACAACTCGTCGACCAAGGTGCCCGACGGTTCGATGGCGATGGCCGGCATCGGGTGCCACACCCTCGCCATCAACATGGATCGCAACACCAAGACGTTCACGCATATGGGCGCCGAGGGCGCCACCTGGGTCGGCGCCAGCCACTTCACCGACATGCCGCATGTCTTCCAGAACCTGGGCGACGGCACCTACTTCCATTCGGGCTACCTGGCGATCCGGCACGCTGTCGCCACCAACACCAACATCACCTACAAGATCCTCTACAACGACGCCGTCGCGATGACGGGCGGCCAGCCGCACGACGGCAACGTGCATCCCTGGACCATCAGCCAGCAGGTCCATGCCGAGGGGGCACGCCGCATCGCGTTGGTCAGCGACGACCCGAACAAATATCCGGCGGGAACCCAGTGGGCGCCGGGCACGACGTTCCATCATCGCAGCGAGCTCGACGACGTCCAGAGGAGCTTGCGCGAGTACAAGGGCGTATCGGTCCTGATCTACGACCAGACCTGCGCCGCCGAGAAGCGCCGCCGGCGCAAGCGCGGCACTTTCCCCGACCCGGCGCGACGCGTGTTCATCAACCAAGCCGTCTGCGAAGGCTGCGGCGACTGCTCGACCCAGTCGAACTGCCTCAGCGTCGTGCCGGTCGAGACCGAATTCGGCACCAAGCGCGCCATCGACCAGTCGTCCTGCAACAAGGACTTCTCCTGCCTGAACGGCTTCTGCCCGAGCTTCGTCACCATCGAAGGCGGCGGCGTCAGGAAGGGCAAGGCCGACAAGAAGACCGCCGTTGCGACGGCCGAGCCGCCGCTGCCGGCCGCTCCCGCGCTGCCGGCGGTCGCCGACAAGCCCTATGGCGTGCTCATCACCGGCATCGGCGGCACCGGCGTCGTCACCATCGGCGCCATCATGGGCACGGCCGCGCACATCGAGGGCAAGGGCGTCACCGTGCTCGACCAGCTCGGCATGGCGCAGAAGGGCGGCGCGGTGATCAGCCATGTCCGCATCGGCGCCTCGCCCGAGGCCCTGCACGCGGTGCGGCTTGGCGCCGGCGGCGCCGGCCTGCTGCTGGGCTGCGACCTGGTGGTGAGCGCCAGCGCCGATGCCCTG
>Ga0081455_10003387_pt1 | contig 18349 bp, 17 predicted proteins | sample TabmetS3T2R1_FD_70207 | JGI IMG/M metagenome (GOLD analysis project Ga0081455, IMG submission 70207) | Tabebuia heterophylla rhizosphere microbial communities from the University of Puerto Rico - S3T2R1 | ecosystem: Host-associated > Plants > Roots > Rhizosphere ... | reverse complement strand
CGCCCTGATCCGGTCGCTGCTCGACAGCGACCTCGTCGACGAGATGAACGTGCTCACCTTCCCGGTAGTCGTCGGCCAGGGCACGCGGCTGTTCCCGGACACCGGCCCGGACATAGCGCTCGAACTACTCGGATCGACGACCACCTCCGGCGGCGTGACGATCAATGTCTATCGACCCGATGGGCGACCGCAGTACGGAACGGCCACGGCCGACTGAGGCACGTGAAATGGACGCCTCATCGAGGGCGACGACTGCGGCGTCCGACGGACCCTGTCCGGTCAGGCCGCCGGGCGCACTCCCCTCGACTCGACGTGCCCGCTGGCCGGTAAGCCTCCGAGCTCCGTTTCGGTCGAAACGAGCGGACTCGAACCGCCGACCCCCTGCTTTGCAAAGCATCACCGTTCCAACTCACTGACCTGCGGATTCTCCTTCACCCATGGTCACACACATGAATGCAGGATCTCCCAGGGACGCCAGGGCATCCAGTAGACGGCCGACCCGGTACACATGCGGTACACGCGCTGCCCCTCGCCTTGGCGGGAGATCGCTCGCGTGGGTGTGGGAGCATCTGATGAGCCATGGGTGATGCCTTCTGGGATGACGTCCTCGGTCGCGTGCCCGAGGAGACCCTGTCGGTGCGGCGCGCCGCCTTCAGACAACTGCTGGCAGCCGGGAAGCCCGTTCCCTTGTCACACGTCGCTTCGGCGAGCGGTCTGACCACGGAGACCACCCGTGCGGTGCTCGATCTCGTGGAGTCGGCGGGGATGGCCGAGACAGACGACGACTTGGTTTTCGGGATTGACGGATTGACCACGCGATCCACGGAACACGGGATCGAGATCGACGGGGTGAACCTCTGGACCTGGTGTGCATACGACATTGTGGGGGTCGCTGCGGCTCTGCACGCTGACGCCGCCGGAGTGACCGCGTGCGGGTGGTGCAAGCAGACGATCAAGGTCGCGATACACGAAGGGAAGCCGGAGACGAGCAACGCGGTCGGCTGGTTGCCGAACGAGTCCTGTGCGAACGTAATGGAGCAGTTCTGTCCCTCGGCCCTGTTCTTCTGCTCTATGGACCATCTGGACCGATGGAGAGCGGAGAGCGATCGGGCTTCCGGCGATGCCCTGGATCTGGAGCGGCTCGCTAGCCATGGAGCCCACACGTGGCGCGAACTCGTGGACTAGTCGCCACCTAGGGCAACGCGCAGTTGCTCCTTCGTCGAAGATCCGGCGAGCCCTTCGGTGGTCTGGGTAGACCCGGCAGGCAAGCCCGTAGTTGGTCTTACTCACCGCGAACGGATCACGGCCATCGATGAGGATCGTGGGCGAACCGACGAAGTGCCTACGGTCGGCGTCCTCCTGGCTATCGATGCGCACCAGGGTGGGCTCGATCGTACTTGTCCGCGATCTAGCTCGCGGGGCTCGTGCTCAACGCCGCCGTGGGATGGTGGTAGGCAGACGCACTCGCCGCGCTCGGCATCGCGTTCCTGGCAGCCCGCGAGGGCTTTGAAACCTGGCGAGGCGAGGACGAGCGCGACTAACGATTCCGTTCGTACCTGCTCCCTAGCGGACCCACCTTGATCGGCCGAGGAGACGGCGGGACTCGAACCCGCGACTTCCTGCTTGCAAAGTATCCGAGAGTGAACGGTGTGCTGACCTGGGAAAGTGCAGGTCGATCCGGAACGGATGCCGTCCAGTTAGCGGGCTGGAGGACAAGGCGGCGCGGGCGGTCATGTTCGGGATGCTGGCGGACCGTTGGCGGTTCGTAGCCAGCGTCGCACGAGAGACGTCGACCGTACGCGAGCCCTAGGCATCGCCTTTAGCCGTCGACTTCCCGTATGAGTCGTCGGACGGTCTCGGCGAGCTCGTATGGGTGGTCGTGATACGCCGCATGCGTGCCCGGCGTGGTGGCGACCTCGACGCCTAAGCGCTCGCCGAGCCTGCCCGTGATGTCGGGGGAGAAGGGAAGGCCATCCTCGCTGATGAGCAGGCGCACCGGCGCTGAGAGCGCGGCCAACGTCTCGTCGTTGGGCAGGTACAGCTCGTAGGTCCCCAGCTCGACCCCGAACAAGGTGCTGGCGGTGGCACGCAGGCGCTCCCGAAGCACGGGCGGCAGCAGCTTCCAGCCATCGTCGCCCGCCACGTAGCACCAGAAGCGCTCCACCGCGAGGGACGGCCCGCCTGTCTCCAGTGCCTCCTGGACGATCGCCCGCAAGGGGGCTCGCACAGAATCGAAGTCGACCAGGGCGTACAGCCCCGGCTCGTGCAGGATCAGGGCGCTCACCATTGCGGGATGACGGACCAGCAGACACAGCGCGAAGTTCCCACCGCTGCTCGTCCCGAACACGACCGCGGGACCCGTCTGGAGCGCATCCAGGAGCGCTACCGCGTCGTCGGCCTGTTCCTCCGGCGACGTCGTCTGCCAGCCGGGCGGGACGGGACTGCGACCGTTGCCGCGCCGGTCATAGCTTATGACCGAGAACTCATCGGCCAGGGAGTCTGCAAAGGCGTCGAAGTGGCCGCCGTCCCCCGTCGACCCCATGATCAGCAAGAGCGGTGGCCCGCTGCCTCGGACCTCGAAATAGAGCTCGGCCTCGTTGACGCTCGCTGTTGGCATTCGCAACCGATCCTCATATCAGATGTTCTCATTGCGTCGCTCGCAAGAGGGTGCCGACCTACCTCGCGGCTACGCTCCCGAACTCAGAGTCCTCCCATGGCGACGTTGCATCGACGCGAAGGCCCAGCGGGGCCATGATGCGTTCGATCACATGGAGGACCGCGTCCTCCCCCTAAGAACAGGACGGCCCACCATCCTCTCGATCTGTCGACAATGCTCCACACGCGTGCATCTGGCGGATGAAACATGTCAGAGGTACAGAACCGTCCCTCAAGCACGAGTTGACCGCCTTGGGAGTCAGTGGTCGGCAGACTTCGCCCGTCTCGCCGCCCCAAAGAGCGAGACGACGGGATTGAACTTGCAGCCGGTTGGATAGCGACGGGGCCTGGCTTCTAGCAGTCAGTGACGACTTGCCTCGGGCTCGCGAGGTGGTCCACCCTGTACCGGCTGTGAGCACGGGAGGCAAAATCATGGGCGTCGAGGATCGGCAGGAAGAAACGCCGACCCTGGCCGAACAGGTCAGCAAGCTCTACGAGTTGATCGCGGGATATCACGCCACGCACCTGTTGGAAATCGGTCGGGAGCTCGGGGTGTGGGAGACCTTGGCTCGCAACCCAGGCCTCGGCTCCAAGGAGCTCGCGACGAGCCTCGGCACGCATCCTTTCTACACCGATGTGCTGTGTCGGACGGCGTTCTCGTTCGGGCTCCTCGTTAGGGAACGTTTGGGGTGGCGTATGGCGCCGCATTTCGATCAGATCCTGGGCGATCCCCGGTCGAGTTTCTATCTCGGCCGTGCGCCGAGGATCCACATGCTGCTCGGCAACGACTATCCCGCGTACGTGCGGCATTTCCGCAAGGGGACGACCAAGCCGTATCAGGAGCACGGCGAGGAGTTCATGGCAGAGATCGCCGAGGGGCTCAAGACACTCCCACGCATCTTCCTAGACCTCGTCCTGCCAAAGCTCCCCGACCTCGGCACGCGGCTTGAGAAGGGCGCCCGAGTGCTGGACGTGGGCTGCGGTGGTGGGTGGGGGGTGGTCCAGATCGCCGAACGGTTCCCAAAGACCACTTGTGTTGGGATCGACGTGGAGCCCTACTCCGTCGACCTCGCGCGGCAGCTGATCGCCGAGCATGGTCTCGCGGACCGTTGCGAGGCTCGCGCCCAGAGCGTCGACGAGCTGCACGAGGATGGCGGCTACGACGTGGTGACGAGTTTCCTCGTCGTCCACGAGATTGCCCCCGACGTGAAGCAGGCCGCGTTCGACGCGGTGGCGCGGGCGCTAAAGCCGGGCGGCTGCTTGCTGATCTTCGACGAGGTGTATCCGGAGTCCGACGAGGAGCTGCAGACCATGCCTACGCGCTTCGCCGCACTGGCACAGTGGTACGAGGCCACCTGGGGCAACGTCGTGGACAGCCGATCAGGGCTGCATACACTCTGTCGCGATGCGGGGCTACGGGTCTCCGAAGAGACGACCTTCTCGCGCTTCTACATCATCGTTGCGACGAAGGACTAGCGGTGTGCCAGGCGGGTCCGTGACGCGGACTCGAAACCTTCGCGCAAGGGTACGGGACCGGGAGTGTGCCGCATGACCTGCGACTGTGGAGACGAGCGGACTCGAACCGCCGACCCCCTGCTTGCAAAGTATCCGGCAGTGAACGGTGTGCTGACCCGGGAAAGTGCAGGTCGAGACCGAACGGATGCCGTCCAGTTAGGGGGTGCAAGGCCACCCGCTTCATAGGAGCCCACTTCCGGAACTAGTCGCACGTCTCGCGGATTTGCCAAGAACCCCTTCGGCTTCGCATGCTCTCCGAGGCAACAGTCCAATCTGAGAAGGGGTGTCATGGCCGAGACCAAGGGTGTGACCCACTGGGTCGAGCAGGAGTTCGAGCGCAACATCGTCGGCCCGATCGAGGACTTCCAGGACCCGAGGCAGGAATGGCGGCGGCTGTTCTCCGAGCTACTGGGCACGTTCTTCCTGGTGCTGGTCGCAGCGGGCGGCGGGATGATGAACCAGGCGTTCGACGGCGCGATCGGTCGCGGGGCGGCGGTCACGGCTCCGGGGCTGATGGTGCTGGCCATCATCCTGTTCATGGGCAAGGTCTCGGGAGCCCACCTGAACCCGGCGGTGAGTCTCGCCTTCGCGACCCGGGGGAACTTCCCATGGGTCCGGGTGCCCGGCTACATCCTGACGCAGCTGACCGGCGCGGCCCTGCCGCCTGGTTCCTCCAGAGCGTGATCGGCGTCTCGGCGACCTTCGGCTCGAACTACCCGGCGGCCGGATACAGCGCCTGGGACGCGCTGTGGATGGAGCTGATCCTGACGTTCGGCTTGGTGAGCGTGATCCTCGGGACCGCCTCGGGTGCTCAGAACCTCGGGGTGGTCGGCGCGTTCGGCGTGGGCAGCTACATCATCCTCGCGGGTCTTTGGGCGAGCCCGATCTCCGGCGCGTCGATGAATCCGGCGCGGACGTTCGGCCGGACCTGGTCGGCGCGAGCTTCACCGACTACTGGGTGTACGTGGTCGGCCCGATCGGAGGCGCTGCACTCGCGGTCGTGGCCGCTTTCGCACTGCGTGGACGCGGCGGCGGCCGCGCCGGGTCGGGAGCGGCACAGGGAGCCCTGTTCACCGAGGCCGCGCACCCAGACCAGGCCTGACCCGCCACTTGAAAGGGGTTCGATGATGAGCAGTGCGAACCGCGAGAACGCTCTCGACCATGTGGTTGTGGTGCTATTCGAGAACCGTTCGCTCGACAACGTGCTCGGGCATCTCTACGGCCCTGACGACGGCAAGAGCTTCGAGGGCGTGATCGGGAAGGACCTGAGCAACCCGATCCCCGAATGGGCCGAGCATGGTGCCGAGAAGAAGGCCGTTCCGTACACGATAGCGACGGACATGGACTCGCCGAACCCGGACTCGGGTGAGGAGTGGTACCACACGAACACGCAGCTGTTCGGCACGCTCGACGAGCACAACCGCTTCAAGATCGGTGAAGGGGTGACCACACCCTGGAACGCGCCGTCACCGGGTGCGACCCCGACGATGGACGGCTTCGTCACTGACTACATCAGCACGTTCACCGGCGAGGTCGGCCGCCAGCCGACCTACGAGGAGTACGCGCACATCATGACCGGGTTCACCCCGGAGCAGCTACCCGTACTGAACGGGATCGCCCGTGAGTTCGGCGTCTTCGACCATTGGTTCTGCGAGGTCCCGTCGCAGACGTTCATGAACCGCTCTTTCTGGACCGCGGCGACCTCGTCCGGACTCGTCGTGAACTCTCCGATGAAGAAGTGGTTCACGAAGAACGACGCGGAGACGATCTTCGAGCGGCTGGAGCAGCATGGCAAGACCTGGAAGATCTACGTGATGGAGGGGATGTCCGTCTCCTTCCACGGCATGATCCACTACTCGCGCCTGAAGGATCGGCTGGCGACGAACGTGGTGCCATTCGCCGAGTTCGAGCGGGACGCGGCGGCGGGAACCCTGCCCGACTTCTCACTCATCGAGCCGAACATGTTCAGCGGGCACGGCGACTACCACCCAGCGTTCGGTCGTTCACTCGGCCTCACCATCGATGCCGAGACGCTCGACCCTCCGGCCTCGACTCGGGCCGGTGAGGCGTTCCTGGAGCGCATCTTCAACGCCTACCGGTCCAGCACCTCGGAGTCAGGCACGAACGTCTGGAACACCGCTCTGCTGATCGGCTGGGACGAGCCGGGCGGAACCTACGACCACGTCCCGCCCGGAGCTGTCCCTCCGCCCGACCGAGAGGCACCGGCGGGGGAGTTCGGGTTCACGTTCGATCGCTCCGGCTACCGCGTTCCTGCGATCCTCGTCTCCCCTTGGGTCCCGCGAAGCTCCGTCTTCAACGAGGAGTACCGCCATACATCCCTGATCGCCACGTTGCGGAAGCGCTGGAGCCTCGGAGAGGCGTTCACCCAGCGTGACGCCTCGGCGCGAACGTTCGACGACCTGTTCACCCTGGATGAGCCCCGAGACCCTCGATCCTGGGCGACCTTCACCGCGCTCCCCGTCCCCGCCTGGCACCTAGACGAGGCGGCCCTCAACAAGGGGCTCAGCGCACTCGGCAAGGTGATGGGACCGGGAATCATCGCGCAGGCGAGGGAACTGGGGATCGAACTCCCACCCGAACTCGACAAGCCTGACGCCGAGATCACTCCGGCCGTCCTATTCGATGTGATGAGACAGGTCGCCTGGCACTTCTTCCCCCTCCTTGCGCCGGACGCCGCAGAGGGGCATTGATGCTGGCCTCATACCGGTCGGCGGGTGACCAGCGGTGTGCTGAAACTCTCGCGCAAGCTGTGGGAAGAAAGGCGCATGACTTGCGATGTGGAGACGGCGGGACTCGAACCCGCGACTTCCTGCTTGCAAAGCAGGTGCTCTACCAACTGAGCTACGTCCCCGATCTCCGTGCGGAGTCTATCGAGCGTCCCGTTCCGATCCCTGAACGCTGCCTCAGCCCGTGGGACCGGTCGGCGACGGGCTGGGCGAGGGCGACACGCTCGGGAGCGGCTGCTCGATCATCCCCTCGTCGGGCACGGCGTCGAAGCACGTCCGGGGGCACGCGGGGCCGGTGAAGCTCGACAGCGCCGACCAGAAGTACGAGGTCCGGGTCGGCCCGATCGACAGCTTGCTCAGGCTCACGGACACCCATGCGCCGCGCGAGCTCGCCTTGTGGGTTCGGAGCCGGTCGACCTTCACCTGGCGCCCGTTGCGCCGGAGCCGGAAGAGGGTGGCTTCGAGGTCCGTCCCGGTCGAGCGCACGACCGCGACGTAATCGACGCGGGGGCCGCCCGCCGTGTCGAGCTGCACCATGAGATAGCCCCGGTCCCACATCTGGCGAACGGTCCACGCGGCGAACGTGACGAAGCGCCACGTCGGGGTCCCCTCGTGGTCGAACCGGACCGTCTGGAGGTCCATCGTGCCCGGCGTGTCGTCCGGATCGGTCTGGTCCGTGTGGTGGGCGAACGCCGGGACCGCGAGCCACAGCAGCGCACCGACCACGACGACGGTGATCGCCGCGAGGATCCTCTCGGTCATTCCCCGTCCCTTCGGCCGAGCGCCCGGATCGCCTGCGTGCCGACCCAGGCGGCGAGCCCGAGCCCGGCGGCCGTGATCGCGGCCGGCACGAGCTCGGAGCCGCGGGGGACGCCGAGCGAACCCAGGGCCCACGCGTCCTGCCCCGCCCGCCACGCGACGGCCGCCACGACCCAGAGCACCCCGTTGCGGAGCAGGAGCACCCGGTAGTCGCGGCGGCGAGCGGCGCCGAAGCACCCGCAGTCGAGCCGACGGTCGCCGCGGGCGCGGGCGATCACGATCGCGACCGAGAACGCGGACAGGAGCGAGAGCGCCAGCAGGCCGGCACTCGACCCGAGACCCACCAGCGGCAGGATCGCCACCACCACCTCGGCACCGGGGACCCCGAACACCGAGGCGCGCTCGAGCGGCCCGGGCAGGCCGTAGGAGCGGATCGCCCGGCGCCACGCCGTCCATCCCGCGAGCTTGGCGATCGCCGACGCGCCGAACGTCACCGCGAGCACCGCCGCGGCGAGCGCGCCCGACTCCCCGGGAACGGAGATCGACGACGTTCGGGCGAGGGCGAACGCCAGGACGGCGCCCAGCGCGATCGCGTTCGCCACGCGCCACCCGATCCGCGAGGAGGATCGACTCAGCCGGTCGACCAGCGAGGCGCCCTCGGCCGGGGTTCGGACATGGAACGCCACGATGACCGTGAGCCCCCTCGCCAGGCCGAACGGCATCACCAGGAGCGCCGCCAGCAGCGGGCTCCCGGTGGCCGCGGCGGCGACCGCCACCACGACGAACGTCCCGTGCGTCAGGTACGTGAAGAAGCCGGGCCCCAGCCCGATCCCGTACAGGAACGCCGCCACCCGCGGCGGGAAGAACGTCCGCCACCAGTCGGGCACCTGGCGGCGCAGCTGCGGCACGGGCACCCGCGGGCCGAACTCGGCCACCAGGTACACGGCGGCGGCGGCGGCGACCGCGAGCGTGCCGGCCCTCCCCCACGGCGCGCCGAGCAACGCCCCGAACGCCCCCAGCAGCGCGCCGAAGGCGGCCGCGGCGATCGCGGCCCCGAACACGTGGACGGCGAGCGACGCCGACCAGGCCCTCCGGCTTCCCCCGTGGACCACGGGGGTGATGGTCTCCACCATCGACAGGCCTCAGGGACCGAACAGCGTGCTGACGCCGGCCACGACCGATGCGGCGACGAGCGCGACGCCGAGCGGGTCGCTCAGCACTTCACGTTCAGCTCGCGGTAGGTGATGCAGAAGACCTTCAGGCCGCGCGGGCAGTACCCGCGCACCGACGCGTCCCCGTTGATCCGGATGTCCGAGGGCGAGCAGCAGTCCTGGATGTGGCGGACCCGGTCGCTGCAGCAGCGGCTCCACCCGCCGCCGTAGCGGGGGTTGTGCACGAACGGGTACTGCTCGGGCACCGTGGTCTGACAGACCTTGCTGCGCGTCTGGCGTTCGGACAGGTAGATCTCGCCGTCGTCGTCGACCGCATAGCCGAACCGCGGGTGCACCGGGAACCCGTACAGGTCGGTCCGCGACAGCGGGGCGTACGGGTGCGGGCACGAGTTCGTCGTGTACGTGTGGCCGCAGATGTGGTGCGCCTCGGCCCTGCCCGGCGACAGCGCCACCGCCACCATCGACCCGCCCGCCATCGCGACGACGGTCTTGCCGAGCCGGCCCAGGAACGAGCGGCGGCTGGTCCGCCGCGCGAGCTCGTCCCCCGCGCGGTCCAGCCGCCTGGCCGAGCGGTCGCGGGCGTCGGGGGCTCGGCGCGCCATCAGCTGGCCCGCAGCTCCCGGTCCTCGAGGATCCGCCGCCGGGCCGTGTCGACCAGCCCCTCCACCTGCTCGAGGCTGTTCACGGTCCCCTTGGCGCGCACGACGCCGAACTCGTCGAACACCACCACGAACGGCACGCCCGGCACGTTGTAGGCGAGCTCGAGCTCGCGATCGGAGACCACCTGGAGCTCGAGCCCGAACGCCCCGGCCGCCGCGGGCAGCGAAGGGAGCATCCGTTCGCAGATCGGACAGGTCGGGGAGACGAACGTCAGCAGGCGCTGCCCGCCGACGCCCCCGACGAACATCGTCGACCCCTCGGCCGCCCGCGCGCTCCGCCGCGCCTGGGCCTCACCCAGGGCCGGACCCTCGTCGTCGATCTCGAGGGCGCCCAACGGCTCGAGCCGCAGGTGCAGCACCCCGATCTGGCGCGCCAGCGCGACGACCACCATCGCGAGGACGGCCAGGAGCACCCACTGCACGACGAAGGCCGCGGCCCACCAGCCCGTCACGACCGGTCCTGGGGTGTCTCCTCGGAGGCCGCGGGCTCGGTCGAGCCGTTGCCGCCCGCGGGCGCGGTGAACGTCGCCGGCGAGGTCCACGCGGGCTCGCCCTTGTCGTCGAGGAACTGCAGGACGGCCTCGCCGTCGCCCGTGAGACCCATGATCGCGCGCAGCTCGCCGTCGCTGTTCAGCATGCGAAGGATCGGCGAGCCCTCGGCCGCGAGCCCGAGGCGCGCGCGGACCTTCCCGTCCTCGTCCTGCAACGAGATCGTGGGCGCCCCCTGCTGCGCGAGCGAGTAGACGAACCCGAGCTGCCCGTCCTTGTTCCGGAGCGCCAGCGTGGGCGAGCCCTCGGTGCCCAGGCCGAACTTCGCGCGCACCTTCCCGTTGCGGTCGACCATCGCCATGCTGGCCGAGCCGTCCGAGAACAACCCGAACGTCGCGCGCACCTTCCCGTCGTCGTCGGCGATCGCCAGGCCGGCCGAGCCGTCCGGCTGGACGCCGAATCGGGCGCGGAGCTTGTCGTCGGCCCCGTAGAACGAGACGAACGGCAGATCCTCGTTCGTCACGCCGAATCGCGCCCGGACGCGACCCTCCGAGTCCTCGATCTCGATCTCGCCCGCCCGGATGACCCGTTTCCTCATGCGCGCCCTGCCTCCCGACGTCGTTCGCCCCGACGTCAGCAGTCTAGGAGGCGACGGCGGCGTGCGCGACGCACGAGGTCACGCGACGGATACGACAGGGGGTTGGGTGGAAAGGCCGGAAAGTGAGAAACCGCCGCGACCCGAAGGTCACAGCGGTCTCTCACGACTCACTGTATGGACGGCCCTGCACGCGGTCAACCCCGGGCCGACGCTTTTGTCACTCTTTCTCCCCCACGGGTCCGGCGGATCCGTCCGGGACGATCCGTTCGACACGAACGGTGGCCTCCTCGAGCCTCGCCGGGTCGGGTTCGACGCCGATCCCGGGACCGCGGGGAACCGGCAGGGTTCCGTCGGGGGCCAGGACGAGCGGCTCGGTCAGGTCTTCGGCGAAGTAGCGGTTGGTCGCGCTGGTGTCGCCGGGCAGGCGGAAGTTCGGCAACGCGGCGAGCGCGAGGTTGGTCGAGCGTCCGATCCCCGTCTCGAGCATCCCGCCGCACCAGACGGGCACGCCGAGCTCCTGCGCGACGTCGTGCACGCGCCGGGCCTCGAGCAGCCCCCCGACCCTGCCCTGCTTCACGTTCACGATCCTGCAGGCTCCGAGCTCGATCGCCGCGCGCGCGTCGGCGGCCGAGCGGATCGACTCGTCCAGACACAGGTCGGTCGCGATCTGCTTCTGCAGCAACGCGTGCTCCCACAGGTCCTCGTGGTGCAACGGCTGCTCGATCATCAGCAGGCCGAACGCGTCCAGCGCCCGGAACGTGTCGACGTCGGCGAGCCGGTAGGCGGCGTTCGCGTCGACCGAGAGCAGGATGTCCGGGTTCGCCTCGCGGACCGCTCGAACGCGTTCGACGTCGGTCCCCGGCTCGATCTTGAGCTTGATCCGTTGGTAGCCCTCGGCGAGGTAGCCCGAGACCTGCTCGAGCAGCGCCTCGGTCGAGGCGGCGATCCCCACCGAAACGCCGCACGCGACCCGCTCCCGGACGGCGCCCAGGTGTTCGGCCAGCGAGCGCCCGGCGGATCGGAGCTCGGCATCGAGCACGGCGTTGCCCAGCGTGGCCTTGGCCATCGGGTGCCCGCGCACGAACGCGAAGACCCCGGCCAGGTCCTGGGCCGCGACGTCTCCGGCCGCGAACAGCGCCGGGGCGAGGAAGTCCCGGATCATGGCCCAGGCGCCGTCGTTCCACTCCTCGGAGTAGGTGGGCTCGGTATCGGCCACGCACTCCCCCCACCCGTGCGCCTCGTCGGTCTGGACGCGCGCCAGGACGCACACCTTGTCGCTCGTCTCGCCGAAGCTCGTCCGGAACGGCCGCACCAGCGGGAGCGACACCAGCCGGAGCTCGATCGAGCGGACCCGGGTCACCTCGGCACGTCCTCGGCGAGCGAGAACACGTAGCTCGAGGCGTCGCGGTCGAACCCGGCGGCGATCATCCCGGCCTCCAGGCACGCCTCGATCGCGAGCGCCGAGGCGTCCCGCCACGCGGACGCGCGACCCGGGTCCGCGGAGCGGATCCGCGCGTAGTCGGCGGGGACCGACACCAGGGCCGAGCGCCCCGACGGGGTCCGCACGTCCGAGGGCCACCCCTCCTCGTCGGCCAGCGCGAACGCCTCCGCCCCGACGTCGCGCGGCGCCGGATCGCGTTCGAGGTCCCACCGGATCGTGAAGCGGTCGCTGCGTTCGCCCGCGTTGACCTCGTCCACCATCGCCCCGTAGTGGTTGCGGTCGAACCGGTCCGCGACCGCGCCGAGCTTGTGCAGGTTGAAGTAGCCGTTGCGCGCCACCAGCGGGTCGAACGTCCACCGCACCTCGGCCACGCCCTGGTCGAGCGCCTGCGCGCGCTGCGCCAGCTTGAGGGCGAACCCGACCCCGCGGTGGCGGCGCCGGGGCACGGCGGCCAGCATGTGCGAGTGCACGTGGGGGCCGTCCTCCTCCGGATCGATCCCGACCCACCCCAGGACGTAGCCGACCAGCTCGTCGCCCTCGAACGCGCCGAACGGCACGTTCCCGCTGTCCGCCAGCGCCCGCAGCATCTCCCGGGGGAACGGCTCGTGACCGGGCCAGGTCGCGCCCATCACGGCCAGGATCCGATCGGCGTCCCCGAGCTCGGAGAGCGCTCGGAGCTGGACGCCGGCCTCCCGGGCCGCCCCGTGTGCGAGCGCCCACGCATCGCGCGCCACGGCGCGGGAGTCTAGCGAGCCCACGAACGCCGAGAGCCCGCGTTCACCGCGGGCTCTCGAAGACCTGTGTGCCCGAACGCGTTCAGCCGCCGGCCGGGGGCGGGAGCTCCTGCCACTCGTCCTCGTCCAGGTCCCGACCGCGCCTGCGCTTGAAGATGGCGACGACCGCCGCCACGATCGCCGCGATGAACGCGATCTTCATCAGCTTCCCGAAGAAGCCGCTCTTCTTCGTCTCCTCGGTGCTTTCGGCCATCGTCGCCTCCTCCTCGCGGGGTGGGCCTGGTTGGACTTGAACCAACGACCTCATCCTTATCAGGGATGCGCTCTAACCGAGCTGAGCTACAGGCCCGGTGCAACACCTCGGGGCCTTCACCCGGCCCGTCGGCAAGCGTACGCGTGGCTTCGAAACGGTGTCAATCGTGTGGATGACCTGGGCGTTCGCGATCAGCGGCGTTCGGAGAGGGTGACCTCGATCCCGCCGACGACGTCCGAGAGCAGGTTGTAGAGGAACACGACGAACACGTTGATCAGCGTCCACAGCACGACCATCGCCAGCCCGATCGCGACGCCGCGGGTGAACAGCCAGCCGCCGTTGATCGTGAAGCTCTGGTCGGCGAACAGGTCGCGGATCAACCGCGTGAGCGAGTCGAGCGCCCCGATCGCGCCCAGGATCCCGTACAGGATCATCATCGCCCCCACGATCACGGCCATCACGCACAGGTAGAACAGGAACGAGATCTTCAGCACCGACCACGGCCCGAGCTTGCGCACGACCACGCGTGCCTGGCGCGAGCGCGAGGGCTGCGTGTCGACCGCGCGGCGTTCGGCGCGAAGGGGCGCCTCCGGCGGTTCGGAGGCGGGTGGGACGACGGTGGCCTGGTCGGCGGGTTCGCTCACGGTCCTCGCCCTTTTCTACGCGGCGGTCGCCTCCGGAGCAACCATCCCCCCGGGGCCCGGTGGGCCGAACACCAGTCGCATGTGGACCGGCGAGATCACGGTCAGCGCCGCGAGCGCGACCACCCACGAGGCCGCGCCCACGTCCTGCTGGACGAGCAGGCCCCCGGCCGCGATGCCCATCCCGCAGAGCGCGACCGACCCGAACGCCACCCCGGGCCCGAGCCGGCGCCACAGGCCGAACACGACCAGCGCCCCGACGGCGCTCGAGGCGACGATGAGCGCGATGCCCGCCCCCACGTGCACGCTGGGATTATCCCCGGAGAGGGCCGTGCCGTGGACCAGACACCGACGATCGAACGTGACCTCAGGGTCATCCTGGCGATCCAGGCGCTGCGTGCCTTCGGCTACGGGTTCGCGAGCGTGGTGCTGGGGGCCTCCCTGGCCCGGAGCGGGCTGTCCGACGGCGAGGTCGGGCTCGTGTTCGCCGCGATCCTGGCCGGCAACGCCCTGGTCTCGATCAGCGTGGGCGTGCTCGGCGACCGCATCGGCCGGCGGCGCTCGTACGCGATCTTGCTGATGGCGATGGCAGTCGCGGGGGTCGCCTACGCGTGGTCCGACGCGTTGTGGGTCCTGATCCCGGTGGCGCTCACGGGGTCGCTGTCCACCGACGCGAACGAGTCGGGGCCCCTGACCTCGCTCGAGCAGGCGATGCTCGGAGGGGCCGATCCCCGGATCCGGGCCCGCGTCTTCGGCCGGTACAACGCCGTCGCGTACCTCGCCGGGGCCGTCGGCGCGCTCGCGGGCGGCGGGCCCTCCCTGCTTCGGCGGTGGTACCCGGCGGTCCCGACCGATCAGCGCTGGCTGCTCGTGCTCACCGCCGCGGCCGTCGGCTCGCTCCTGCTCGTCCGAGCGCTGTCGCCCGCGATCGACGCCAAGGTGCAGGGCTCGGGCAAGCCGCTGGACCGTTCGCGAGCGGAGGTGACGCGGCTGGCCGCGCTGTTCGGCCTGGACGCGTTCGCCGGCGGGTTCGTCGTGTCCACGTTCATCGTGTTCTGGTTCGGGCGGCGGTATGGGGCGAGCGCCGAGCTGATGGGCCTGGTCCTGTTCGGAGCCGGGCTGCTGCAGGGCGCGTCCTCGATCGCGTCGGGCTGGATCGCGACGCGGATCGGGCTGCTGCGAACGATGGTCTTCACGCACCTTCCCTCGAACGTCCTGCTCATGCTGATCCCGGTGATGCCGACGCTCGGGCTCGGGATCGCCGCGTTGCTGGCGCGTTCGGCGCTGTCCCAGATGGACGTCCCGGCCAGGCAGGCCTACGTCACCGCGCTGGTCGACCCGTCCGAACGCACGGCCGCGGCCGCGTTCACGAACTCGGCCCGGTACGTCGTGCGCCCGCTCGGCGCCGCGAGCGCGGGGGCGCTGATGCAGCGCGTGGCGGTGGGGGCGCCGTTCCTGGTGGCAGGCGTGCTGAAGAGCGTCTACGACGTCCTGCTGTACGCGCGGTTCCGGCGCGTGCCACTGCCCGAGGAGACCCGGGGAGCGGGCTGACTACTCGATCTCGACCGAGGCGATCACCGGGGCGAGCGCCACCACCGTGGCGCCCTCCTCGACCCGCATCGTCCGAACGCCCTGCGAGGCCCGTCCGACGCGCCGGATGTCGGCGGCGGCCACCCTGATCACGATGCCCGAGGACGAGATCACGAACATGTCCTGGTCCTTCGAGCCGACGAACGCGCCGGCGAGCTGGCCGGTCTTGGTGGTCAGCGTGTGGCCGATCACGCCCTTGCCGCCCCGGCCCTTGACCGGGTAGTCCTTCAGCGGCGTGCGCTTGCCGTAGCCCTGCTGCGTGACGCTGATCATCTCCTCGCCCTGCGAGGCGACGCCGAGCACCATCACCTCGTCGTCCTCGGCAAGGCGCATCCCGATCACGCCGGCCGTCTGGCGGCCCATCGGGCGGACCAGGCTCTCCTTGAACCTGATCGTCTGTCCCTTCCGCGACACGAGGAACACGTCGTCCTTGCCGTCGGTGAGCCGGACGTCGATCAGCTCGTCGCCGGGCTTCAGGTTGATGGCCGCGAGGCCGGTGCGCGGCGAGTCGTACTCGGGGAGCGTCGTCTTCTTCACCATCCCCTTGCGCGTCGCGAACAGCAGGTACCGGCCCCCGGCGTACTCCTTGAGGTCGATCACCGCCTGCACCTTCTCGTCGCCGGTGATCGAGACCCCGGGCAGGTTGGCCGCGTACGTACCGCGGGCCGTGCGGCCCGCCTCGGGCACCTCGTGGACCTTGACCCGGTACACCTTCCCCTTGCTCGTGAAGAACAGCAGCCAGTGGTGGGTGGTGGTCGTGAAGACGTCGTTGATGACGTCCTCTTCCTTGAGGTTCGCGCCGCGGATCCCCTTGCCGCCGCGGCCCTGGCGGCGGAAGTTCTCGATCGGCTGGCGCTTCACGTAGCCGGCGCGCGAGACCGTGATGACCACGTCCTCCTCGGCGATCAGGTCCTGCACGTCGAGGTCGCCCTCGTCGGGGCGGAGCTGGGTCCGGCGCGGGTCGGCGTACTTCTTCTTGATCTCGAGCAGCTCCTCCTGGATCAGCGCGCGGATCTTCTTCGGGTCCTTGAGGAGCGCCTTCAGGTGGCGGATCCGGGCGAGCAGGTCCTTGTGCTCCTGCTCGAGCTCGGCCCGGGCGAGGCGCGTGAGCCGGCGCAGCGGCATGTCCAGGATGTGGTTGGCCTGGATCTCGGAGAGCTTGAACGTGCTCATCAGCTTGGTCCGGGCGGCCTCCGCGTCTGCGGACCCGCGGATGATCCGGATCACCTGATCCAGGTGGTCGAGCGCGATCAGGAGGCCCTGGACGATGTGGTCTCGCTCCTCGGCCTTGCGCAGCTCGTAGCGGGACCGGCGCGTGACGACGTCGACCTGGTGATCGACGTAGTAGCCGAGGATCTCCGCGAGGGTGAGCGTCCGCGGAACGCCGTCGACGAGCGCGAGCATGATCGCGCCGAAGGACTCCTGCAGCTGCGTGTGTTTGTAGAGCTGGTTCAGGACGACCTGCGGGTTGGCGCCGCGCTTCAGGTCGATCACCAGTCGCATCCCGGCGCGCCCCGAGGAGTGGTCCTTGAGGTCCGCGATGTCCTTCACCTTGCCGGCCTTCACGAGCTCCGCGATCTTCTCCGCCAGCCGGGCCTTGTTCACCTGGTACGGGAGCTCGGAGACGACGAGCCGCGACCGACCGCCGGACCCCTCCTCCACGGAGGTGACGGCACGGATCTTGATCGACCCGCGCCCGGTCTCGTAGGCGTCACGGATCCCGTCGCGGCCCATGATCACGCCGCCGGTCGGGAAGTCAGGTCCCTTGACGAACTTCATCAGATCCTTGGGCGCCGCCTCAGGGTGATCGAGCAGGTGGACCACGGCGTCGATCACCTCCCCGAGGTTGTGCGGCGGGATGTTGGTCGCCATCCCGACCGCGATCCCGCCCGACCCGTTCACCAGCAGGTTGGGGAACCGCGAGGGGAGGACGACCGGCATCTGCTCGTACCCGTCGAAGTTGGGCACGAAGTCCACGGTCTCCGCGTCGATGTCGCGGAGCATCTCCATCGCGATCGGGGCGAGCCGAGCCTCCGTGTACCGCTCGGCGCCCGGCGGGTCGCCGTCGATCGAGCCGAAGTTGCCGTGCGGATCGATCAGCGGGTGACGGAGGGAGAAGTCCTGGGCCATCCGCACCAGCGCGTCGTAGATCGGGGCGTTCCCGTGCGGGTGGTACTTGGCCATCACGCCGCCGACGACGTTGGCCGACTTCCGGTGCGGTCGGTCGGGTCGGATCCCCTGCTCGAACATCGCCCAGAGGATCCGGCGATGCACCGGCTTCAGTCCGTCACGGACCTCGGGCAGCGCGCGGCCGACGATGACCGACATCGCGTAGTCGAGGTAGGACTTCTGGATCTCGTCCTCGAGCGCGATCGGCTCGATCCGCCCGACGAACAACCCCTCCTGCGACACCCGGGTCCTCTCCCCCTTACACGTCCAGGTTCTGGACGTACTGCGCGTTGGTCTCGATGAACTCCTTGCGCGACGGCACGTCCTCGCCCATCAGGACGGTGAACAGCCGGTCGGCCGTGGCCGCGTCCTCGAGCGTGACCTTGAGCAGCGTGCGGCGCTCGGGATCCATCGTGGTGCTCCACAGCTGATGCGCGTCCATCTCCGCGAGACCCTTGAACCGCTGCGGGTCGAGCTTCTTGCTGCCGTTGCCGTTCTTCTTGCGGAACGAGTCCCACTCGCGCTCGGTGTAGAAGTACTCCTCCTTCTTGCCGTCCTTCAGGAGGTAGAGCGGCGGCTGCGCGAGGTACACGAAGCCGGCGTCGATCAGCTGGAGCATGTTCCGGAAGAAGAACGTCAGCAGCAGCGTGCGGATGTGCGCGCCGTCCACGTCGGCGTCGGCCATCAACACGATCCGGTGGTACCGGGCCTTCTCGATCTCGAACTCGTCGCCGATCCCGGTGCCGATCGCGGTGATCAGGGCCTGGATCTCGAGGTTCTCGAGGATCTTGTGCAGCCGAGCCTTCTCGACGTTGAGGATCTTGCCTCGGATCGGGAGGATCGCCTGCGTCGCGGGGTCGCGCGCCTGCTTGGCGCTCCCGCCGGCGGAGTCCCCTTCCACGATGTAGAGCTCGCAGGAGGCCGGGT
>Ga0081455_10003386_pt1 | contig 18356 bp, 25 predicted proteins | sample TabmetS3T2R1_FD_70207 | JGI IMG/M metagenome (GOLD analysis project Ga0081455, IMG submission 70207) | Tabebuia heterophylla rhizosphere microbial communities from the University of Puerto Rico - S3T2R1 | ecosystem: Host-associated > Plants > Roots > Rhizosphere ... | reverse complement strand
GTAGGCCTTGAGGACGTCCGCAGACTCGGGGCGTCCAATCGGGATTCTGGCCACAGCCGTCGGCACGGCCTCTCCATCGGCCCCTAGAGGCCGCAGGGGGTCACGCCCGTACACTATCATCTCCTGGGTGTCGAGGATTGCTAGGACCATATCTACCTCATGCGGGTGCTGCATAGGGCCTCCGTGTGTCTGGGGTGTGCATGGCCAGGAGCATAGCGCGTGCGGGGGGCAGGTGCCACCCGGGCGACGCAGGCGGTCGTCACGAGGCGTTCGTGACCACGCCCCGCCTGGGCGGCCTGGGGCGCTGGCGTCTGCGGCACGGGCTACGGGCGCGCTCCCTGACGGTCTCCAGGGCTCGTCCATCCGCTGCGGCCGTAGGTGCGGGTGAGCGCTTCTTGCACGGGTTTCGGCAGACTCCCCCACTGCTGTCCGAGCGTGAGATCGAGGGCGCCGAGAGCGCGAGCAGCGCGCATCTCTGGCGGGTGCCAGACCTGCCACCCCACCAGGCCACTCAGGGCGAGCGAGAGCAGCCCCAGCCCCACCAGGCTATAGAGCTGGCACCTGCCCCAGCGTATCGCCTGCGTCAGAAGGGCGGCCTGGGTGGCGAGCTGGGCATGGATCGCGGTGTCGCGGGTCGCCTGCTGCCGCTGACCTGCCTCCAGGGCCTCGAGGGCGTGCGTGAGGCGTGTGAGGCCGTGGTTGTCGCCAATGACCCCTGGTCGGCTGTTCTGCGGTTGTCGCATCGCTGTCTCCTCTCGTTACCAACCTCTGCCACGATCCTGCTCCTGCTCGCGGTCATGGAGCCGCACGTTGAGGGCGGCGCCGGCGGCGGCGTGGTCGTCCCGTTCGAGGGCCGCGGCCAGGCGCCGGAGCTGCCGGGCGACCGTATGGGGAGGCGGTCGCACACGTGTGCGATCGTGGCGGCGAGCCTGCCTGGGCTCCCGCTGGTGTGTGGGCTCTCGGTCACGCATCGCGAGATCAAACGTGCGCGCCATGGATTGCTCCCGCTCACGGTCCCTGGCTGGACTGCGGTCGTAGCGCCAGACGTGATCGCGGCAGAGGTCCTTCACGTACTGCCGGTCGAGACTCAGGAGCCTGTGGGCCTGGTCCTGCCAGCCGGCATAGGTATGCAACTGTTCATAGGCCAGGGCGCCAGACTCCCGAAGGTCACGTCGGTAAGTCATCGTGCGGGTACGGTCGTCCCTGTCGTGGGCACTGCTGTACCGGGCCGGGTCGCGACTGATGCCTTGCGCCTCTAGCGTCCGGTGGTCGACGGCCGCCTCGATGCCTTCGCGGGTCAAGGCGGCATTGGTGAGGAGCGCGACACTGGCCCGCACGTCCTGCAAGCGCCCTTTCGTGAACCAGCTTTTGTCCTTGGCGACACCGCCATGATTCGGCTGGCGAAACCACACTGCCGGGCTGAGGTCCCGCTCGACATCTTCCCGCCGCGTGCTGAACTGGATATGGATATGGGGTTGGACGCCAGAGCCATCCTTGGCCATCGGCTCATGGATCGCCCACGCATGTGGGTAGCGCTCCACCAGCGTCTCCCGGATGTCCTGCGCCAACTCTGCTCTGGCCTCGGGGGACAGCTCGCGGGGCAAGGTGACCTGCAGGTGAAAGAACACCGGCCCGTTCTTCCGCTCTAATCGGTCCGCGGTTGCCCAGAACTGTTCAGGCGAGTCCTGCGCCCAGGCCGGCAGATGCCCATGCCCTTGCGCCACGAGGTCATCCTTGCCGTGCCCATCCTCGCGTTCCAGGTACCGATGGAACTGCACCCCGTCGCCCACGCCGTCCCGACTGAGGTACTGATGGAAGCCACGCGCACCCCCGCCCTGCTGACCTTTCCCGCCATACGACAAATGCACATGATAGAGGGCCATCGAGGGGGCCTTTCTGAAAGTGACTGCGTCACTTTCTTAAGGGGCTTGCATTGCATGGTCCCGCTGCTCGCGAAGCGGGCATACCAGCGAAGCTGGGCGCCAGCCAGCGCCGGCCTGCCGGGAGACTGCGCCGCGGGGCGACCAGGGGACGCGGGGCATGGCCAGTCCCTAGCGCACGGGTGGGTGCAGGAAGCTGTAGCACCCATAGACCAGGCCGCCGACCCCCGCGACACCGATGAGACTGAACGCGTACCGGCCAGAGGCATAGCCGACCAAGCCCATGAGGGCAAAGCACAGGACGCCCAGGACGGTGCCACTGAGCAGGAGCAGTGCCCCGCCGCCCGCGAGCACGCCTCGGGCGCTTTGGCGCATCTCGTCTTCCATGCCTTACCTCCTTGGGGATCGGGGCAGCAGCTCGCGAGCCGCCGCCTGCGTGGACCGCGTGACTTCTCTGGGCTCGCTCTGCTGCCACATCGCCGGCAGATGGAGCGGCTGGAGCAAGAGCACCTGGCAGAGTTGGCCCGCATCAACCTCAATAGTCGGGCGGGTATTGAGCATCGGGGAGACGACCCGATTGGTTGCCTGGTGGCCAAGACTGGTGAGCCCAGACGTGACCTGGCCGGCGCCGGCCGCCTCACTCATCGCCACTTGCATCGCACTCATGCCGCCTTTGAGCGCGCCGCCAATAAAGACCGCCCCAAAGAGGCGCCAGTAGTGCTGATCGACCTCTCCCGTTAAGCCGCCGACGCCGAGCTGATCGGTCACCGGCGCCCGCCCCAGATCATAGCTCTTGGCCCCGATGGACAGGGTCAGGCTGACCGTATCCATCCGTTCATCCCCGTAGAGCAGTTTACTACTCTGATTATTGCCCAGAATGCTGGCGCCCTGCGGAATGAGCAGGTGATGGCCTGTCTTGGTGTCATATACGTTCGTCGTGACCACGGCGATAAAATAGCTATCGCTGACGTTGCTATTCATGGCCGTTTCAATCTGGCAGGCAATTTTGGTGGCGGCCGGCGCCAGCGTATACGTCGGGACGTCGGCATCCGGCGGCGGCTCTGCCACGTCATTACTAATCACGAGCATGGGCGTCGGCTGGCCGCGTCGCACGGGACTGGCCTTCTCCTGTTTGCCTCCCGTGGGCTCTTTGCGCCGCAGCAGGCCTTCGAGGATGTCCCGCTGCTCGTTGAGTTCGCCTTGCAGCTTGGCCATCTGGCGGAGCAGCTCGGTATTCGGATCAGCACTCTGGGCCGCGCTGCCCTTGGCCGGTGCCTCCGGCTCATAGGCCCAGCTCTGCTTGGTGGCCGCCGTATGTGTCGCGGCCGGTGTCGCTTTGGCACCGAGCTTGCGCCCGTACGTTTTGAGCACGTAAATGCCGCCAGCGACAATCACGACCATAAGCCCGAGTAGCAGGGCCGCCAGGCGCCAGCCATACAGGCGTGAGACCCGCGGCACATACAGGTCCTGGGTATACGTGCCTTGCGTCATGAGTTCCCTCCGGCGAGCTGCGCCGCGGCAGCGGGAAAGACTGGACAGGCCGCATCGCCCGGGCATGTAATGGTGCGCAGCGCCCCGCGCGTGATGGTCACCACCTGGGCACGCTCGCCCGTCCCCAGCCGCAGCTCAGCCCGCCCGAGCAACTGATCGATAATGACCACGTTCAGGTATTGTCGCGCGTTGACCAGGTGCGGCCCATTGGGGCCAATCCCGCGCACCAGGGGGACGCTCTCATGCAGGGTGACTTCGGGATAGACCAGGTACGTTTTCTGGCCGTCATCGCCGACAAAGCGCGGCACCCAGGACGGCGCCGGCTGGGACACCGCCAGCTCATAGCCGACATGATAGCGCATGGGCTGATCGGGCAGCGGCAGCAGCGGCGGCTCCGGAACAACCTCAGGCAGCGTGCTCTCGCGTTCGGCCCCCGCATAGTGCCAACGCACCACGCGGTAGGGCGCCTTGGCCACACTCTTACACGTGACGTAATAGGTGCGCCGGGTGGTGGTAATGGTGAGCCCGTTGATCAGACCAGGCTCGGTCACCGTGACAAAGACATGCATGCGCAGGCCGGTCCCGGCCTGGTCTTTACCCTGTTTCACTTCCCAGCGCGGGTGTTGCTGCCCTTCGGGAAGCGGACTGCGGTCGCCGCCCACAATATCGCGCACCTGTTCCCCTGGTTGCAGCACAATGTCGAGGGGAATGCCCAGAGAGACCAGTGCCTCAACCGCCACACCAGGGGCAAATGTGTAGACCTTTTCCGCCGTGCCGGCCGGCAGATTCGCCAACAGCACCGGGGCAACCTGGGCTGGTTGGCGCCTCGGGGGGATCAGGGCCGGCACACTCCAGGCGCTCAGGTCCTCAGGCGCTGGGGCCACCGGCGGCTCCGGTGGCGGCTCGGGATGACAGCCCCCAAGCACCAGCAGCACCAGGCTTATGCGCAGGTAGCTCACGGCTCGCATGCACCCTCCTCGCGCGGCCCCTGCTCGCGCACCAGGCGTGCCGCGTCCTGGCGCGAGCACCCCTGTGCCCTGAGTGCCCCAAACAGATAGCACATGCCGGGCCCCTCATGGGGAAAGCGCGTCATAAACTCCTGGCAGAGGCGCTGATCCGCCGTGTCCGGCCAGATGCTCCGTCGTGCCTCCATGCGCTCCCCTTTCTACGGCGTCTCCTGCCAGCGCGGCGGGATCACCTCGATGCCGTGCAGATACTCGGCTGCCATCGGCGCCACGCTCCAGCATGGCGCCTGTTTGTGGGCTTCGACGACAAAGAGATCCAGGCGCACCTGGCGACAGGCGGGCGACCCGAGCACGGCCTCAAGCAGTGGTTCCCCCACCAACCCCCAACAGAGCCAGAGGGCCAGGGCCGTGGAGACGAGCAGCGTCCCCACCAGCCGACACAGCACCTGATACTCGCGCAGCGGCGGCAGCAGCCAGCGTACCAGCCAGAGGCGGAGCCGTTCACGCCGGGCCTCGCGTCGGGTCTCCCGCGCGATCTCCTCCGTGACCTTCTGCACCTCAGCCGGCGTGAGCGTGACCTGCGTCCAGGTATCGCGCAGCACGGCCAGCCCGCAGGTCTCACAGATGACCTCGGCAATCGCCGATACGCCGCCCATGTCGATCGGGGTCGTCACGACGCTCAGGGCACGGTGCCGACACGGGCTCCAGCGCCGATAGGCACACCAGTTGCAGAGACAGTGCCAGAGCGGCCAGGCGTCAAGCCAGATCGGCAGACGCAGGGCGGCGTACAGCGCGAGGAAAAACCAGACCACTCCCATACGCTCTCCTTCAGGACGCTTGGTCGCCCCAGTCCCAGCCGGTAACACAGACGCCAAAGCGGTTATCCAAGATGTCTTCCATGCGCGTGAGCACGATACGCCCAACCCAGATTGTGGCGGCGTGTTCCTGGGTTTTGACCGTGGGCGCGTTCTTGTCCGTCACATGCTCTTCCCAGATCACACTGTAACTCCCCTCATTGGCCGTCTTGGTGACACTTTTGACTTCCACCCCCACTTTCTTTTTGCCCAGCACATGCACCTTCTCGACCTTCTCATAGTGCTTCAGGGGTTTCATCGCACTGGCACATGTGTGCCGATAAATCCAGGCCCACTGCGCTTCCATCATGGTTTTATCTTCGCCGCGCCAGCGTACCCAGCGGATCCACTGCGACAGCATGTTCATGTAGGCCGCGTCAGCCGGGCTATAATCGTAGAGGTCCACGGGTTGTCCCACTTGCACCAGCTTGCCCTCGTCGGTCATGTGCACGGTTTGCACAAAAACTTTGACATGGCTCTTGTCAATGGCTTGCCAGGTGAGGAGCCCGACCAGCACCAGCATGACGTACCAGCCCTGGCGCACCAGCTTGTCTTTGCGCGCTGCCCGGGCTTCCGCCTGACTGTCGCGACGCTGGATTTCCTGGTACGCCAGTTCCATGCGCTGAATGACATCGTCAGGCACCCCCTGCCAGTCCAGCGGCATGCCGTGTCCGTTCGACACTCCGCTCACCTCTCCCGTGCGCTCCGCCATTGCCTTAGCCCTCCTTGGCCTGACAGCTCAGCGTGACGCGCGCCTCGAAATGCTTCTCGCCCTTGCGCGCCGGCGGTCGCTGTTTGCGCAGCTGGTTAAAACGGTCTTGCAGCCTGAGCTGCGTGCGCAGACAGTCGGCTTCGGCTGGCAGGGTGCTCACGACCCGGGTCTGCGGTGTGAAGTCCGGATGCGGCTGACAGCCGGCCTGATCACAGACCAGGGTCTGCGCCCGCGCCAGCAGGACCCAGGCAACCAGCACGACGATTCCCATGCTCACCTCCCTTGCATCAGTTGTGACACCCCACGCACGGCCGTGGTCACCATGAGCACGCCTCGTCCTGGCCCCGCCGCCGTGCTGAGCACCGTACCGGCATGCAAGGCCAGTGAGACGCCCTTGCCGGCAATGTGCGCGGCCCGCCCCGGAATGACCCAGCTCAGGATGGCAAAGATGGCACTCGCCACCGCAATCATGATCCCGCCATACCAGGTGGGGTCTCCACCCGTGGTTGTCTTGACGGTAATATCGCGAAAAATCGGTGTCGCCATCCCGAGCATGGCCGTCGTCACCATAATGCGCACCAGGCCCCCCGTGATCCAGCCGATGCTAAACTCGGTAAAAAACGCCGTCGCCCCAATGACGCCCCACGGTACGAGCACGGCGGCGCACATGACGGCCATGTAGTACTCAATAATGACCATCATGAGATGCAGCGCCACGGCCGCAAAACTCAGCACCACGGCCCAGTAGCCAAAGCTATAGCCCCACAGCGTGAGCGCCCAGGCCGGCACCAGCTTTTGCAGAAAGCCGAGATTGAAATCAATCAGCGGCTTGGCCACCTGAAACCCCAGGTCCACGAGGGCACTCGGTTGTTTATACGTCTCCAGCGACACCCCACCGGCCGGGGTCAGGCCCCAGGTGAGAAAGCTATTGAGCGACGCACTGGACAGGTCCCCGAGATGAATGAGCAGCCAGTAAAAAATGCTGAACTTGACCAGCACCAGGAGCGTTTCGGCAGCCCGTCCGCGATGAGCCCGCTGCCACTCAGCACCAACGGCCACATATGCGTGTAGAAGGCAATACTACACAGCATGCCCAGCAGGGGAATGGAATAGGCCGAGAGAATGTTCAGGCCACCCTGTAAGGCATTCACAAACGCGTTCGTCAGCAGATCGAGGGTGGCCGCATCAACGGGCGCTGGCATACCTTACCTCGCGGGATGATCCGCCATAATCGCCTCTTGAATCTTGTGCAGACTCGCGAGCGTCATCAGCTCCGTAATCTGGTCCACCGATTGGGAGCGGGCAAACGCTGCCGTCTGCACCTGCATCTTGGCGACGAGCTCGGTGAGGGTCCCCGTCACCTGCACACTCACCTGGTTGCCCTGCATGTTCCCCACCAGGCCCCCGACGGCGTCGATCAGCCGGAGGAGATGCTGCACGGCGCTGAGCGTCGTCTGGATGAGCGTCTGGGTTCGCAAGGCATACACATGGCAGTCATGCGAGAGCTGGCGAATCTCGGTCAGACGCTGCTTCAAGTCGGTCATATTGTCCGGCGCCGTCTCTACATCAAACAGCACGCGAATCTGGGCGTTGAGGCTCTCCAGGTCATAGGCCAGGCCCACGGACTCGGCCACAATGACACTCAAAGAGTCGAGCGAGCTGGCAAACTCCCCGCTCAGTACCACCTCATCCACCGGGGTCAGATCGAGCACTTGATTCGCCACCACGAAGGTCGTCTCCACCCAGTTCAGGGTATTGACAAACTCGTTAAACGGATCGTAGACCAGGGAGGCGCCAATCTGCGCCGCCGGCAGCCCCGGCCAGAGGAGCAGGAGCAGGAGTGCCCAGCGCCCGCGCCTCATTTGAGGGCGCCCTGGCGCTGCGGCTGACACACGTCACCCACGAGCTGCGCCGGCGCACAGATGGTGCCATGCCGGTCCACCTTATACCCGTGCAGGCGCGCCGCCGCCCGTGCGCCTTCGGCACAGCCACTCAGCCCCACGACGAGCCCGAGCCACAGAAGCCACTGCACTCCCTTACGCTGCCTGATGTGCTGCCACATAGTTGGCCTCCTCGGTAAAGCCATAGCGCCGGAACCAGGCCGGGGTAAAGCCCTCGATCCCCTCCTGCGCGATAATCTCATCCATGTCACGATGGTTTTGCGCCGTATTACTGGCGAAGCAATTGACGGCCAGTGGCCCAAACGGTAAATCAATCGGACGCTGCCCCATCTCTTTGCAGTAGTAGTACACTTGCCGCTGCGGTTGCAGGCGACTCACCTGGCGCACCGCCCCGACCGTGAGCCCCAGCCGCTGGTAAATCCGGGCAATGTCCTCTTCGACCGCTTCGGCCATCGGCAGGAAAAAGCGCGACGTGCACCCTTCATGCAGGAGCGGGCCCAGTGCCGAGCCAAAGACCTGCGTGATCGAGTGCGTACTCACCCCGAGGCTCACCGCCTTCTTGGCACTGGTCATGAGCCAGTTGTGCAACTGCTTGGTAAGCTTGCGGCGCGCGTCCGTGACGTCCGCCACCGCCTCCTCCGGCGTCAGCCAGGTGACCGCCGCGTCATCAAGGAAGAGAAACATGGGATGATCCGTCGTCATCTGGCGATCAATTTCCGGGAACAGATACCCCAAGACGGGCTCCAGAAGCTGCCCGCGACTAAAGAGATTGCGCAGCTCAAACGTCTGCACCGGATGCGTCCCCACGACATCGCGGTCGCCATCAAAAATCCCGCCAAATTCCTGATGCGTCGTGAAGCGGTCCAGCACCTGGCGAATGTCCATTTTCAGGTTGGCCAGGTCGATCAGGCGCGGATTTTCATGCGCGATCCCCATGACATCGACCTTGAAGGTCTGCGAGCTGATTTCCTGGGCGGTCGCCAGCGCCGTGAGGATCCGCAGGTATTCACTGAGGGTGCGCGCGTCCGGTGGCCGTTTGGCCAGCTCCGCGAGCCCGCGCCCCAGATAGGCCTGGGTCGCCGCCTTGGTCGGTACCTGGTACAGCGTCATAAGATCGAGTAACCACTGCAGCGCAATGCCCCGCCGGGTCGGATCATCGACGTAGCGCAGCGGTTGGAAGCGCAGCAGATGACTCCCCAGGTCATGCCAGTGCCCGCCGAGCAGATACGTGAGCAGGCGCGCATGCCCGTCCAGATCAAATACTTTGGCCTGCGCCCCCCGGTACTGCATCCAGCAGGCGCGCAGAAAGTTGGCCAGCGTACTCTTGCCGGAGCGCGTCTTGCCGAGCAGCAAAAAATGGCCCAGATCCCGCACATGGTTCACCACCCGAAAGAGCGTATTGAATTCCGTGTGCGCGAAAAACCACGGCAGCGCCTGCAAGTACTCATCCCAGTCAGGCCCGGGCCAGGCCGCCGTCGCCCCCGGCGCCACGTGCGCCAGAAAGAGCGAGTGATGGTGCGAGCGGTGCACGTTATTGCGTCGGTCGCCGGGAAACGTCGACAGGAGCGCCGCGGTGGCATGCACGCGCTCACGCGTCGCCGTAAAGCCTTCGTTCATGAGGGTTTTCATGGCGTAGGTCATTTTGTCTTCCGCCGCGCGCGGATTGGCATCGCTGACCACGATCACGGACGTAAATTCACCGTACGCGACAATATCTGCCCCCACCTCCTGACGCGCCTCATCGACTTCCGTCGCTTTGTTGACGGCGTCATTGTTGACGATGCGCTGCGGCTGACTCGACATGCTCTCCGCCATGCGCCCCATAATCGACTTTTCTTGTCCCATCCAGGCGCCCTGCGTTTTGCGCAGCAGCGTCTGTTGGGCATGTTTTTCCATGAAGACCCAGCGCACCGACCAGCGATAATCAATATCCGCCGCGTCAAGCTTGCGCAGCATGCCGACCACGGAGCGGGCCGGAAACCCCATGATCGAACAGGTCCGGACATGGCGCGCCTCCGGCGTGTCCGGTGTGCCAAGCACGGGATAGTGCCCGCCCCAGTACGGCGTGTCACAGAGCTGCGCGTCAAGGTCATGATAAAAGGCCAGCGGCCCAATCTCCTCCCAGTCATTGGAGACACAGCTATGCAGGTACGTGGTCGTTTCGTCAATCGTGAGAGGGCGACAGGCCGCCAGCAGGCCCTTGAGCAGATCCATAAAATCGTCCGCTTCGCGCACGAATTCCACCAGCGAGACGCGGTCCTCGAGGCTCAGCGCGTCTCCCAGGTCCTCGGCGGCCTGCGCCACGTCCGGTTGGGAGCCCGACACGAGCCAGCCGAGCCCACGCCGGGTGCCGACATCGGGCGGCCACCAGGTGAGCGTGCGGTAATACTTGGTCTCGCGACTCCCAGGCGTCGTGAGTAACCGCTGGCGATGCTCTTCGTCGAGCAGCTCCAGGACCGGCAGCGGCCACGTGGCTTTGGGCAGCGTCCGGACGCGCTGACGCTGGGCTTCGCAGTGCAGCATCCAGCGCCCGCCCAGGCGCTTCACCACATCGTTGACGGCCATCATGATGGCGCCCTGCACTTCCGGCGTCAGGCCCATCATGTCCGGCCCACGCACGGCATAGGAGCGCTGCAGACCATGACGCAGCTTTTGGAGGATGACGCCCGGTGCAATCATGCTGCGCCAGGGCACCACATCCGAGAGCTGCGTCGGCTTCTTTTTCGACGGGGTGTAATACTCTTCATAGACGGGCATGGACCTGCCTCTCCTTAGCCCGCATCATAAAAGTCCTGGTAGCGCTGTGTCAGCTGCGCCCCCGCCACTTCATCCCATTTCGGATCCCAGAGCGTCAGGCCGATCAAGACCCCCTGCCCGACCAGCCAGAGGGCTGCTGGGATGGCGATCCACTTAAACCCCAGGCCGACCATGACCAGCAGCCCCGCATAGAGACAGACGGCAATCCACAGCGCGGCCCAGGCGCGCGGCGCCCCAAAGGTGCAGACGCGTTCCCACAAGGCCCGCTTGACCGGCGCCTCGTAGCCCTCGACCCAGCCGGTCGGACGCTCGCGCGACTCCATCATAGCGTCGCACCCCCCACCAGGCCGACCAGACCCAGCAGCGTGCCGCCGCCCCCCAGCAGGCCCGCCTTGGTAAAAAAGCCGACGCTGCCCGCCAGAATGTTTGAAAACGGGTTGTCCATGAGCGATCCGACCCAGCCCGTGAGCCCGACCAAGCCAACTGCCAGCCCGAGCCCCAGCACAAAGAGCTCAAACTGCGCAATAAACGTGTCGAGATCAATCCCCAGCGACGCCGCGTCTACCGCGCTGGCCTGCATAAGCTGACCGCTCACCGCCACAACGAGAATGGCCACGACGACGGGCCAGGCCCGTGCGTCTGTCTGTCTAACCTCTGCCTGCATGTTCACCTCTCCTCTCACTGTTCGGGAGCCGACTGTAGCGCCGCTGGCGCCGCCGCCCCACCCAGACAAACCCGATGATAAAGAGCCCCGCCAGCAGCACTGCGCTACTCACCACGGGCAACAGCGCCCAGACAGATCTGCCCACATAGTGCTCTCCTCTCTTGCGCCTCCCCATGACCGGCCGCCCGCAGCCCTGTGCTACGCCGCCAGTCGCCTGAATGCCGGATCGTCCCGGTAGTCAATCTTCTCCACCAGCAGGGGTTTCATCCCCCCCACGCGTACAATTTCGAGATGGTCCGGCAGCTCGCCGACTTCGTCATGCGTGAGCAGCGAGCGCCCGGTCTGCTGATACTGCACGGAGCGCCGCCCCGCCAACCCGAGCTGACGCTGCTCCACCGGGTGCGTCACGGTGCGGTCGCCGAGCAGCTTCTCCGCAATGCGGTGCGCCGTCAGGTCATTTTCCGGGGTGTGAAAAATCTTGACGTGCGTGTTGCCCCACAGGCTGGGCTCTTCGCCGTAGGCGTCCTCAAACTGCGGCACGTCCTGCCCGACAAAGAGCCCCTTGATGCCGTACCCCGCCATATCCGCCGCCCCTTTGTCCACGGCATGGATATAGCCGTGCATGGGGAGTTCATCGCCACACAGCAGCAGCCGATGCTTCCAGGTGCGCACCTTGTGTTCCATGAGCCGCGCCATGCCGACATCGAGCACGACCCGGTACAGCGGGTGCAGGCGCTCCAGAGCGCGCGGCGACGGCGCCACCATATAGAGAGAGAGCGGCTGCGGCCCGTATTGGAAGTCATTAAAGTCAAAACTTGAGCTGTCCGTGCTCTTGGCAATGAGCGGATCGTTATAGAGGACCAGCGGCCGGATCGCCGTACTCCACACGCTCCCCAGCTCGCGCTCGCCGGTGATGTTCTTCACCGCATTACTCAGCGTCATGACCGCCCGGTGCACCCCGTGTGACGTATGCTGCGTCGTGCGCATGGCCCGCAAACAGCCGGACAAATTCTTGTAATACTGCGTCAGAAACGCCCAGGTCGCCGCCAGCGAACAGCGCCCCGTGGTATAGCCCACGTGCAGCTGGCTGGCCGTGAGCAGCAGCGCTGCTAACTCGCGAAAGTGCACCGACGTGCTGTTTTCTTTAATCATCTTCTCCGGGGCCGTGAGACTCTGGGAAATGGTGTGGGCATCGCCAAACTCCCGCACGGTCTTAAAGCGAATCGCATCCCCGACATTGATGCGGGTATGGGGCGAGCGACAGGGCGTAAAGTAGCAAATCCGGTTGCGTGCTCCCCAGCGCCGCCAGCGCGCCGTCACGTCGTAGTTCTCGCCGTCTTTCGGATCGAGTACCAGGGCACTGCCCAACCACGTGAGCAGCGTCGGAATGATCACCCCGACACCTTTCTTGCTACGCGTCGGCCCCACGAGCAACACATGCCCTTCCCCGTCATCACAGAGCAGCCGCCCCCCCAGGCGCCCCAGCACAACGCCATGGCGCGTGTAAAAGCCCGCCTGGCGCACCTCGGCCGGCAGCGCCCAGCGTGCCGAGCCATGTACCGTACTGCCGCCGCCCGGCTGCCCCCGCAGCATGAGCGTCCCGAGCGTCATGACCGCCGGCACGGCAATGGCCCCCACCGCGACTTCCAGCGGGTGCGCCTGCGCCCAGGTGCCCAGGTCCATGATCAGGTTAAAGGCGTTCATCGTCCGCCTTCTTTTGCTCGCGCGCCTGTTGTATCTCTGCCAGAATGCCCAGGATGCCTAGCAAGATGAGCGCCAGCGTGCCTGAGAGCACCATACCGGCCCACAGCGGCTCATCGCAGATCCACTGCGTCCAGGCATACGCCAGGCGCCCGAGCCAGTATCTAAGGTCGTCCATCGTGTCCTCGCCACGGCCGTTTGTCCTGGCGCGTCGCCTGGATCATCAGGTGATGCTGGTGTGCCGCCGCCCGCCTCGCCGGATCCTCGCCCTCGCGCGGTCCGCCGCGCCGGCGCCAGGCCAGTACCACCAGCATGACCAGACTCACCACAAAGAGCGCGATCGCTCCCAGCCAGAGCCACCACAGGAGGACCCCCGGCGCCAGCGTCAGCTCTATCCCATGATTCATCCCAATCAGTTTCATGCCTGCCCTCGCTTGGGAAATCGCCGGCCCCACCAGCCCACCGGCCGCGCCGGATCGGCCGGCGGCAGCGGCGGGGTGGTCTCGGCCACGAGCTCCCCCTCTTCCGGCCCCGGCTGCATAAGCGGATCATCTTTGTAGAGCTGGTCATCGTCCGCAACCGGCGGCAGCGCCTCTTTGGTCTGTTCCGCCAGAATGTCCACAATTTTTTCAAGCAGTGGCGTCAGACCCGCCACCCCTTCTTCGAGCGTCATCAGATTGCTACTAAGCCCCTGCCCCAGCGTCAGCACTCCCGTCGTCAGCTCTCTGAGTCCCTGGTCTAGATCGGCGAGACGTTCCATGACCAGTTGCAGCGAGCCGCCGTCCTTGTCTCCCTGCCAGTAGGCCTCCAGCGCTGCCTCAATCACATCTCCCTGCGTGCAGCCCTGGTCTTTCACCGCCGTCTGCAACTGCTGCCACAGATCAGCCCGTATCCTGGGACTAATGGACTTGCGCTCTGCCATGCCTGCGCTCTCCTTGATTACCGAAACCGCTCCAACGCTCGCAAGATGACCACTGCCAACCCTATGGTCACGAGCCCGGCCAGCAGGGCAACGTCATACGCATGCGTCTGATACGCCACCAGCACCAGGCACTCGCCAAGCATGACCGCCAGCCCGCCCACCAGTTGTGCCACCACATGCCGCATGTCTCGCCCTTTACGGTCGGGCTAAGGTGCACGTTTCGGCGCAGACTAACGCCACAAATCCCCCGCCCGCCGCCGCATCGCACTTCACTATGCCATCCTCAACTCGACACAGCACCTGGCCCTGGGGCGTGACGCCCAGGAGGTCTAAAAAGAGTCGAGCATTCCGCGGCCCCTCGGCTAACCACTGCTTGCGCTGGCGGTCCTCCTCCAGACTGCTCTTGATGATCCCCGCAAACAGCACTATCCCCATCAGCACTCCCATCCAGACCGGAAACGTCTCATAGACCGCCCAGAGTCCATCCGCCAGACGGTCTTGCCACCAGGGCCAGCCGGTGCGCGGCTGCTCCGCATGTCTTGCACAGCCCTCATGTATCTGCTGCTCCGTATCATGCTTCATAACCACCTCACATGCTGTTGACAAAAACTCCCGCGGCCGCTGGCGGATTGGCGTCCAGGTCGCCTGCGGCTCCGATTCCCGCCAACCGGGAGGTGTGGACCAGGGGGAGGGGAGCCTTGGAATCGTCGAGCAGGAATAGGAGATGCTGCCGAGGTTCTGCATTGTGCCAGACTCGCCTGCAACTCTTCTGTTTTCAAGAGGTTGTGGTTCTGCATTATGCCAGACGCTGCCAGACGGGGAACAAAAAGCCTCTGCGAGGCATAGGCGTCTACCGAAGAAGACATATGCGTCACATATGCGGGTATCAAACACGTCTGCAGCGTCAGCACCGTGCTACCATCCTTTCTTACCGAGAGCCAAAGAAGAGCATGAGTAGGAGACCTCTTTACATATTCATGCCCTGAGCACGCTGCGGAGACTGCTGGTGACCGTTCGTCGTCTGGAGCGCTTCAACACGCTTGTGCAGGCGTTCAAACGATGAGGCAGTGACCGGCTCACTGACTTCCGACGTGAGACGGGTAGGCCCGTTCGTGCCCAGACTCTCTCGCCAGCTCGTCAATTGATCGACCCGCTGTTCCAGCGTCTTGAGCGATGCCTGCACCGTCGCAGACGGGTTTCCCAGCTGCATGGAAAATTGCACCTGCACGCCGCTCGATAGATCGCTGAGCCGCTCACGGAGCTGACCCATCTGCGCGGCAAACCCTTGCAAGGGATGCCAGTGGCGGAACTCCTCCGCCATGATCTGGAGTGGGTTACTGCCGTGGGTATAGGCCCAGCGGCCATCGTTGAGGAGGACCGGCACGGCACGCGAGCCCGCAGCCTCGCGTAGACCGGTGGCAACCGTGGCGGTCACGTTGCGCGTGTCCTGGTTCCCGCGCGCCCAGGCGGTACTTTCCTCCGCACTCATCTGGTAGGCCGTCACGGTGGAGGTGCGAAAGAGCGTGCCTTCCAGACGACTGGACGACTGCGAAGGTTCCTCGACCGAGACCTGCGCTGGCCCCGTGCGTTGGGCCGCAGGTCCCTGCCCAGATGGCGTGTATTGGGCCGCCAGCATGCCATCGGGATACAACACATCAAGCAAGGGCGCCAGGCCGAGACTACCCTGATGGTGGATTTCAGCGAGCTGGTGCTGGAGCATGAGGGCGGCCTCGCCGCCTTGCTGCCAGCGCATGCTTTCCGCTGAGGTGAGCTGGTACGTGAGACGACTATCGGCCATGGCCCCACCCTCCCCGCTGCTGCTGGTCAAATAGGCGACGCTGGATCCCACTGATGTGCGTGGAGGCATCGGCCTGGCCAAAGGTCAGCGCACCCAGGCGCTGCCACCAGCTCTGGCCTGGCTCTGTGCTGAGCGCGTGGCGCAGCCGCGCATCGGGATCGTCGCCGCCGCGCTGGCAGCCATCGGCTTGCTGCCGGGCACTCTGCTGGCGTTGCTGGCGCGTCTGCGTCGAACCGATACACCACAGCAGGATCTGCGAGGCGCGATGGCGTAACCCGTGTTCGTAAGAGTGCTTGTCCATGTACAAGTCCTTTCTATACAGATCGCGACCCCGCGCCACGATGGGCGTCTGGGGGTGGGGTCGGTCATCATGATGCGCCGCCAGCCAGTCCAGCGGCCGTCCCAGATCCTGTTCCACGTGCTGCATGACGAGGGCGAGAGACTGCCTGCGATCGAGCCGGGCATGCTCCGGCACGCTGACCATGAGACGACACGGATGCCGATCGTGCACCGCGGCGGTGAGCAAAGTGTCGCGATGCGCCACAGCGGACCAACGAGTGGGGCATCCCGTTCCGCCCCTTCCCCTGCTGGAGAGAGGTGCCGACAACATGGCGGGTCTTTGGCGAGCTCGCGACACGCGTCTTGACCACCGCCTGAGGGCTGCCGCGCAACGTTGGTCGCACGAGCCGTCCAGAAGCGCCGCGCTGGCGCAGGTTTTGGGTCAGCTGTGGACGTATGGCCTGCGCCCGGTCGGCACAGGGCTGGCGGCTGAGGCGATGGGCCTGCTCCTGATCCTGGGAGCGGCGCGTGAGGGGGATGTCAAGCGTCTCAGGGGCCATAGCCGAGACCTCCAGGGCGGAACCAGGTGCGGAACGAATCCAGCGGCGATCGCCAGGTCCACAGGGGGAGCGCCTGCGTCGTGAGGGCAGTCAGCGGCGTGGGACCAAAGTACCGCCCGTCCAGACTGCGCGGCTGGGGACTGGCGAGAAACACTTCGCCGTTCTGGAGCTGATGACAGCCTTCCATCCTGGGAAGCACTTTGCCATCGACCTCGCGGTAGACGCGACCGTACGGTACCCCCGCCACCCAGAGCCCGTCGTCGTCCACGCAGACGATATCGCCTGCCACTGCCGCCACGGGCTTCAGAAGCGGCAGCCAGGGGGCACGCCAGGGCCGGACACGCGCCGGCACCGGGAGGACCACCAACGTGCCCCGGGTGAGGGGCGCGGGGAGGGCGGTGAGACGGTACAGGCCAGAGGGCAGGCTCGGGCTGAGGTTCAGGCGGACCCACCGGCTGCTCACCACGGCGGCGAGGACGAGCACGCCGAGCACCAGGCTGCTGCGCGTGCCCCGCGCCCGCAGCGCGCGCCCCCCGGGCCGCGGCGTCCACGCAGGCCACTGCCGTGCGCCGTGGGCATGGGTGTCGTCAGACGCCTCTGGGTGCATCAGCTCACCTCCTGTGTGTGCTGCCAGGCCTCAAAGGCGGGCAGCCCGGCCTGCGCCGCCAGGACCTGGTCGACCGCCACCCGCACAGCCAGTGGCAGCGCGACCGCGGGCGTACCCGCGGCTGCGAGGCGCGCGTGGGCCTCCGCTTCGAGCGCTGCTAGGGCTGGCGGCGGCAGGGCGGCCCGGCGCTGCGCCAGCTCCTGCTGCTGCCATGCGAGGTACTGCTCGCGCTGGGTGCGCTCGGCGGCTGTCGCTTGCCGAGTCGTCGCGCGGGCCTCCTGGGCGGCCCGCGCATCATAGGCCGCCAGGGCACGGTCCAGGTAGTGGAGAATGCCCCCAAAGACCTGCGGGTCGTACCGGGTGGCCTGGGCGGCCTGGTGGCTAAACGTCAGCAGATACTGGGCCTTCTCCAGCCCATGCGTCGTCAGCAGCGCCGTGGCCTGGGTCAATTCTTTGGCCATGGGCGTCACCTGGGCGCGCCCGTGAAAGCGCTGGTAAAACTGCTGCACGAGCGCTGCCGCATGGGGATGCGGCGCGGCGGTGGGCGCCGGGCTCGCGGGCGTCTCCGGCATCACGAGAGCCAGGAGGTCGGCTTGCTCCGCCTCCTCAGGCCGGGGTATCGGGGTCTCCCCACCGGGCTGCCGCCGAAACGTCGCGTACTCTACGTGCGCTTTGCGGCCCGGGGCGTATTGTAGGAGCCAATCGGGCTGGCCCTCGGCATCCGTCGTGGCGGTATACCGCACCTGCGCCAGATACCCCGCTGCCAGGTGTGGCCGGTGGATTTTGTACATCTGTTTCTGCACCTGGATGGCCTCGGCGTAGCGCTGCTGGGTCGAGAGCAGGCAATACTCGCTATAGCGCAGGGTCGCGTGCGGATGGCGATACTTCAGCGCCGCGAACATTTTGTAACTCACCAGTTCGTAAAGGCGCTGCGCCATCGGGGTGAGGTGTTTGAGGTACGTATAGTCGAGCGGGCGCACCGGCGCATGATTTAACACCTCCCAGTAGGGCTCGCTGAGCACGAGATAGACGGCGTCCGCGGGCGTGCCATCGGGCAGGCGCTCGCCAGTCCAGATCACGCTGTAGCGGGTGAACCCCGCGTTGAGCGTCCGTTCAACCCCGTCGCGGCCGCGATAGTGGAGGTAGGCCACGATATACGCACTGGCATTTTGGTGGAAGGCCCGGGTGAGATGCGCATATTGCCGGCCACTGACCTGGACGGCGAGCTGCGCGCTGACCTGGCGCAAACTCCCGACTTTGAACAC
>Ga0081455_10001692_pt1 | contig 18364 bp, 16 predicted proteins | sample TabmetS3T2R1_FD_70207 | JGI IMG/M metagenome (GOLD analysis project Ga0081455, IMG submission 70207) | Tabebuia heterophylla rhizosphere microbial communities from the University of Puerto Rico - S3T2R1 | ecosystem: Host-associated > Plants > Roots > Rhizosphere ... | reverse complement strand
CGCGATCATCAACTCTTCGTTGGTTGGTATGACGTAAAGGGCAACGCGACTGTCCTTGCGTGATATCAGAGGTTTCTTGGCAGAGTTGGCATCGGCATCAATTGCGACGCCAAGCCAGGCCAGCTTCTCGACAATGCGAGCGCGCATCGTCGCCGAGTTTTCGCCGATGCCCGCCGTGAAGACGAAGCCATCCAGTCCGCCCAGGGCTGCGGCCAGCATGCCGGCAAAAAGTCCGACACGATAGACGAAATAGTCGAGCGCGAATACCGCTTTGGGATCGGCGCTCTCCTGCAGTTCACGCACGTCGTTGCTGATCCCGGACAGTCCTTTCAATCCGGATTCCTTGTAGAAAAGATCTTGCACTGCTGCGGGGGTCATTCCCTTTTCCGCGATGAGATAAAGCACGACGCCGGGATCGAGCTGTCCCGGGCGCGTTCCCATCGCCAGGCCATCCAGCGCGGTGAAGCCAAGCGTGCTCTCTACGCTGCGGCCGTTCGACAGCGCGCACATCGAGGCGCCGCTGCCCAGATGCGCGACGATCACGCGTCCCTTGGCGATGTCCGGAGCCACATCGGGCAGACGATCGGCGATGTATTCGTACGAGAGTCCGTGGAAGCCGTAGCGACGCACGCCTTCCTTATAAAAGCGCTCTGGCAGCGCGTAATAGTCTGCCAGCGCGCCATGGTTGCGGTGGAACGCGGTGTCGAAGCAGGCAACCTGCGGCAGTTCGGGACGGCGGCTGAGCAGCGTCCGGATCGGAGCGAGATTGTTCGGCTGGTGCAGCGGCGCCAGCGAGACGTAACGCTCCAGTTGCGCGACCACGTCGGCTGTTACGCGCACGGGACGGCTATAGTCCGGTCCTCCGTGAACGACCCGATGTCCGACCGCCACGAGATTGACTTTTTGCGAGCTGCGCAGCCAGTCGCCCGCGACCTCGGTCGCTGCAGGCAGGTCGGGAACTTTTTCGCGCGCATAGGTCTCGTCGATCAACGGCTTCTTGTCGGGACCCTCAGCGCGCAGGCGAGGCCGCGTGCCGACCCCGTCGATCTGGCCTTTGACGAGGCAGTTTAGATCACGGCCGTCGCGATCGATGTCGAAGACCTGGAATTTGAGGCTCGATGAGCCGGCGTTGATAACGAGAACTACATCCATGGCTTTCACACAGCAGCGACGGCTGCCTTCTTGCGGCGGGCATCGGCGTAAAGGACGGCGACCGCACAGGACGCCATTCGGGCGCGCACGGAGTCCGCGCGCGAGGTCAGGATGACAGGCACGCGCGCGCCGAGAACAATTCCGGCGGCATCCGCGTGTGCCAGGAATATGAGATTTTTGGCGAGCATATTGCCGGCCTCAAGATCGGGGACGACCAGGATCTGCGCCCGGCCGGCGACTTCGGACTTGATGCCTTTGATTTTGACCGCTTCGGGATCGATGGCGTTGTCGAAGGCAAGCGGACCATCAAGTACCCCGCCAGTGATCTGTCCCCGGTCCGCCATTTTGCACAGGGCCGCAGCTTCGACGGTCGATGGAATCTTCGAAGTGACCGTCTCGACCGCTGACAGAATGGCCACCCGCGGCGTCCCGAGACCTGTCTCTGTCCAAAGATCGATGGCGTTCTGCACGATATCGCGCTTGGCGTCGAGGTCAGGGAAGATGTTGATCGCGGCATCTGTAATGAACAGTGTTTCCGGGTAGGTCGGCACATCCATGACGAACACATGGCTGATGCGTCGTGCAGTCCGCAGTCCGGTCTTAGAGTTGGTCACCGCGCGCATCAGCTCGTCGGTGTGCAGGCTGCCCTTCATCAGGACTTCGCCCATACCCGCCTGAATGAGCTCGACCGCTTTTTCGGCCGCGGCATCGCTGTGCGGCGCATCGATAATTTCAACCCCGTCCAAACTCAATTTGTGAGTGCGCGCGACGGCCGCAATCTTTGCTGCCGGCCCGACCAGAATGGGAACGATCAGATCCGCCTCAGCCGCCTGCATTGCGCCGCGGAGCGAAGTCTCGTCGCACGGATGAACAACGAGCGTCTTGACCGATTCAACTCCCTTGGCCCTTGCTATCAAGCGTTCGTATTTAGCATGCGTCTGCAAGGTGTTTTGTTGCGTCGCCGTGGAAGACTTTGCCATCGACATCGTCCCTCGCGTTGGAGCCACACATTCGCCCTCGCGAAGCCGAAGGCAAATCGCGCTTTCATGTCACGCCAATAATATGCCCACCGTTGCGGGCTGCTTTTGATTCACATCAAACGAGTTCGTTTGCCGCGTTCGATGGCTACGCAAAAATCGTCATGGATTTCAACGAGGTCCGAATACCACTTGTGGAACGCCTTGCCCGCCAAGGTTGATTTAGATCAATGCAATTGGGCGGCACTCGGCAACGTTAGAAAAAGGCCATCTCGTCGATGGCATGCAGCTTAGTCGGGAGAATCGTCATGAAAGGTAGTGCCGCCCTTAAAAAAGAAACGGAAACCAAAGCCGATCAGGACCCATGGCGAGGCTTTAACCCGGGCGACTGGCGGACGTCGATCAACGTAAGAGATTTCATCGTCCGCAACGTCACGCCCTATACCGGCGATGAGAAATTTCTTGCTCCCGCGTCGGCCAAAACCAAAGCGGTGTGGGCCAAACTGCAGCCCTATTTCCAGGAGGAACGGAAAAAGGGTGTCCTTGCCGTCGACGCAAAGACCCCGTCAACACTGCTGGCACACAAGCCGGGCTACATTGATCGTGACAACGAAGTCGTTGTTGGCCTGCAGACCGATCAGCCCTTCAAGCGCGCAATCTTTCCGTTCGGTGGCCTGCGCATGGTCGAAGCAGGCCTTAAGGCGGCCGGCTTCGAAGCCGATCCGCAGGTCCACGAAGCATTCACGAAATATCGAAAGTCGCACAACGACGGCGTGTTCGATGCCTACACGCCCGAGATCATGCGCTGCAGGAAGTCCGGGATCATCACTGGCCTGCCCGATGCCTACGGGCGCGGGCGCATTATCGGCGACTACCGGCGCGTGGCGCTCTATGGCGTGGAACGGTTGATCGAAGTCAAGGAGGTTGAGCGCGAACAAATCGACGACATGTGGCCGACCGATGACGTGATCCGCCTGCGCGAGGAATTGTCGGACCAAATTCGCGCGCTCAAGGATCTTGCTGCGATGGCGAAGCTTTACGGCTTTGACATTTCGCGTCCGGCAACCAATGCCCGCGAGGCTTTTCAGTGGACTTACTTTGCGTATCTCGGAGCCATCAAGGAGGCCAACGGGGCAGCGATGTCGATCGGACGCATCTCATCGTTCCTCGACGTCTACATCGAACGCGACCTTCGTGAAGGCAAACTGGACGAAGCCGGCGCCCAGGAATTGTGGGACCAGCTGGTGCAAAAGCTTAGAATCGTCCGGTTCCTCCGGACACCGGAATACGATGCGCTGTTCAGCGGCGATCCTTACTGGGCGACCGAATGCGTGGGAGGCATGGACCTCGACGGCCGCACGCTCGTGACCAAAAGCAGCTATCGCATGCTGCACACCCTGTACAATCTTGGTCCTGCGCCCGAGCCGAATATTACGGTGCTCTGGTCGAAGCACTTCCCGGAAACGTTCAAGCGCTATTGCGTCAAGGTCAGCCGGGATACCTCCTCGCTGCAATATGAAAACGACGACTTGATGCGCCCGCACTGGGGCGACGATTACGGCATTGCCTGCTGCGTATCGGCGATGAAGCTTGGCAAGCAGATGCAGTTCTTCGGAGCTCGCGTAAATCTGGCTAAATCGCTGCTCTATGCCATCAACGGCGGCCGCGACGAGATCTCGGGCGAGCAGGTTGCACCGCCGACCCGACCTGTGACCAGCGAATTCCTCGACTATGATGAGGTGATGGAAAAATTCGATACAAACATGGAATGGCTCGCGCGCACCTATGTGCATGCAATGAATTGCATCCATTACATGCACGACAAGTATTTCTATGAACGGCTGGAAATGGCGCTGCACGACCGCGATATCCTCCGCACCATGGCGTTCGGGATTGCAGGTCTTTCCGTTGTCGCCGACAGCCTTGCCGCGATCAAGTATGGAAAGATTCGCGCAATTCGCGACGAGAAGGGTCTTGCCGTCGACTACAAGAACGAAGGCAATGCCAACGTTCCACAATTCGGCAACAACGATGACCGCGTGGATAAAATAGCATCCGAGCTCGTTACGAGTTTTATGCAAAAAATCCGCAAGCATCCGACTTACCGGAATGCAACGCACACCCAAAGCGTGCTGACGATTACCTCCAACGTGGTCTACGGCAAAGCGACTGGGAATACCCCGGACGGGCGTCGGAAAGGCGAGCCGTTTGGGCCGGGAGCGAACCCGATGCATGGCCGCGACAACCACGGCTGGCTTGCATCCTGCCTCTCGGTGGCGAAGCTTCCCTACAAGGATTCGCAGGACGGCATCAGCTACACCGTTTCCGTTGCGCCGCAGAAAGCACACTTGTCAGAGCGTGAGCTCGTCGACGCGGCTACAAAGGCCTTCGACGTTTATTTCGATCACGGTGGATTCCACATGAATCTCAACGTGATCGACAAGGATACGCTTGAAGACGCAATGAAAAACCCGGACAAGTACCCGCAACTCACGATTCGCGTGTCCGGATATGCCGTCAACTTCGTCCGGCTGACGCCTGAGCAGCAGCGGGATGTGATCAGCCGCACGTTCCACGGCCAGATCTGAAATGAGCAAGTGCGATGTCGAGCGTAGGAGCCCTCGAGTCCGGTAGCCGGCATGACCTGCGCGTCGGCATCTCGCCGGACGCGCCGGATGAAGACAAATTTGAAGACGACGGCAAGGGTGCCTTCGGCTACGCGCACTCCTACGAAACATCGTCCCGCTACGATGGGCCGGGCCTACGGGTGGTGCTGTTCCTGTCAGGTTGCCTGCTGCGCTGCACGTATTGCCACAATCCCGATACGTGGCATCTCAAGGACGGCACCTATGTTTCGGCGCAGCAGGTGCTTGACCGCCTCGCCACGTTTGCCTCCGCGCTTCGCGCCCTTGACGGCGGTCTCACCATTTCAGGCGGCGAGCCGATGGTGCAGCTCGCGTTCACGAAGCGGATTCTGGCCGGCGCCAAGAAGATGGGCCTGCACACGGCCATCGAAACGTCGGGCTTTCTGGGCGACCGTGCCGACGATTCCTTTCTTTCGGTGCTCGACCTTGTCCTGCTCGACATCAAAAGTTCGGATCCCGAGACCTATCGCAACGTAACCGGGCGCGATCTGGCTCCGACCCTGCGTTTTGCCGAGCGGCTCGCGAAAATGAACAAGCCAGCATGGGTGCGCTTCACCCTCGTGCCTGGCGCCACGGACGATCCCGCCAATGTCGAAGGGATCGCCAAATTTGTCGCGCCGATGAAGAACGTCGAATGGGTGGAAATCCAGCCGTTCCACCAGCTCGGCGCGTTCAAATGGAAGGCGATGGGTCTCGAATACCAGCATGTCGATACCCAGAGGCCTTCGCCTGAATTGATAAACCGAGTCCTCGAGCAGTTCCGCGCGGCGGGGTGCCGCGTCCGTTAGCCTGAATTTTCACAGAATCTGAGTCTGGGGAGTTCTGTCATGATCGATCTGGCCCGCGAGATCATCGGATCGCAACCAATCCTCACCGCATTTTTGGCCATCGGGCTGGGTTATCTGGTCGGTCAGATCAGCATCGGCGGGTTTTCGCTCGGCGTTGGAGCCGTGCTGTTCGTTGGACTCGCCCTCGGCGCATTTGCCCCCAAGGCACAGATCGTGGGGCCCATCGGGCTGACCGGCCTGATCATGTTCCTTTACGGCATCGGCATCCTCTATGGACGGCAGTTCTTCGAGGGAATGAAGGGCGTCGGTCGGACGTACAATCTGCTGGCGCTGGTCGGGTGTATCGCAGGCCTTCTTGTCGCGCTTGGGCTTGGTCATCTGTTTGGAATCAAGGTTGGTCATACGATGGGCATTTACGCCGGATCGATGACGAGCACCGCCACGCTTCAAGCCGCACTTGAGGTGATGAACAACAAAGATCCGTCGATCGGATATTCGATCGCGTATCCCTTTGGGGTTATCGGCCCGATTTTGTGCATCTATTTCATGACTCAATTGGTGAAACCAAAATTTCCGCCGAAAGCGCAGCGTTTCCACATGGGCGAAATTTCAATAGACGAGAAAGCCTCGGGTCAGAAACTTGATGAGATCATGAAAGGCCTGCCGAGCGGCGTGCAGGTCACGATGGTGCGCAAAGGTGAACGGAATATCGTTCCAACGGGAGACATTGCGCTGACTGCGGGAGATGCCCTGCTGGTCGTCGCCGATCAAGAAGAGGCAATCGCGCAAGCAGCTGCACGGCTTGGAAAGTTGGAACCTGGCCGGTTGGCCAGAGATCGTGCCGATCTTGATTACATCCGCGTCTTCGTCGGGAAAGCCAATGTGGTCGGAGTGCCACTTTCCGGTCTTCCGATGCCCGCTGGTTTTCCGGCCCATTTGCTGCACGTCAGACGTTATGACGCCGACCTCGTGCCGACGCCGGACCTGATGCTTGAGTTCGGCGATCGCGTCGGCGTGCTGATGCCACCTGACCGGAAGGAAGAGATCCGCAAGCATTTCGGCGATACGATCAAGGCAGCCGCAGAATTCAGTTATGTCTCGCTCGGCGTCGGCATGGTGCTCGGCGTGCTGCTTGGACTGATCCCGATCCCGATTCCGGGCTTAGGCACTGTCACGCTTGGCATCGGCGGCGGCCCGCTGATCGTCGCGCTCATCCTCGGCAAGCTGCGCCGGACCGGACCCATGCTTTGGACGATGCCGCTGCCGGCCAACATTGTTCTTCGCAACTTCGGCCTGGCGATGTTCCTCGCCACCGTCGGCGTCAACGCCGGACAGCCATTTGTGCGTACGATCGCCGAATCCGGCTTCACGATGTTTTTCATCGGGATCGCCGTGCTGCTGACGACCGTGTTCATCGTTCTGCTGGTCGGGTACTATCTGCTGAAAATTCCCTACGACGACCTTGTCGGCGTAGCATCGGGCGCGACCGGAAATCCCGCCATCCTTGTTTATTCGACGCGGATGGCGCCGACCGAACGCCCCGACATCGGATATGCGATGATTTTCCCGTCTATGACCATCGTGAAAGTCATCGCGGTGCAGATTGTCGGGCTGCTCGTCGCGGCAGGAGCAAGCGCAAGCGGCGGCTAGCGATCTCAACGGAATGATTGGCCGCGAAGGGCGGGATCGACCTCGTTGTTTTGAGGGCGTGGGGATGCCATGAAAAAACAATCACCGGAAAATTCGGTCACCTCTCCGCAATTGATCACGTTCGACGCTATCATGCCAGCAACAATGGCTTTGCGCGCCGAAGAAAGCGGCGTGAAGAGGGCTACTACCGATCCGGTAACCCTGTTTGCGCTCAGTATCTTGGCCGGCGCGTTCATCTCCTTCGGCGCAATTTTCGCAACGACCGTCAGCGCGGGGACCGTCGGGATGCCTTACGGCGTCGTGCGACTCCTTGTCGGTCTCGTGTTTTCGACCGGCCTCATCATGGTCATCATTGGAGGAGCGGAACTCTTTACGGGAAGCAACATCATCGTCATGGCCTGGGCGAGCAGGAAGGTGACGACGCGGGCTCTTCTGCTCAATTGGGTTATTTCGTTCGCCGGCAACTTTGTCGGCGCGATCGCGACCGCGGCGCTGATGTTCTACACCACCCAGTACACGTTCGGCGGTGGTGCAGTCGGGCTTGCAGCGCTGGGCACGGCAAATGCGAAGACGTCTCTAGCCTTTATCCCGGCATTGACGCTCGGGATCATGTGCAATGCACTGGTGTGCCTGGCGGTGTGGATGTGTTACAGCGCGCGCACGAGCATCGACAGGGTCGTTACGATCATCCCGCCGATTGCGGCATTCGTGGCAGCCGGTTTCGAGCACTGCATCGCGAACATCTACTTCATCCCAATGGGCCTGTTCATCAAGGCCGGCGCGCCGGACTCATTCTGGAAGAGCATAGGAAAGACGGCGGCCGATTTTCCTGAATTGACCTGGAGCAATTTTTTCGTGGGCAATCTGCTGCCGGTGACAATTGGAAATATTATTGGCGGCTCTATCATGGTGGCCGCCGTTTATTGGTTTATCTATTTGCGCAAGGGAAGTGCAAAAGTCATCTCCGGCTGAAGAAACGGGCTGTTGCGAGGCCCATTGCCAGCGCGCCGATAACGAAGCCGCATGCAGCGGATGCCTGAAGCGCATCGAGCATTTTCCCGCGATTGAACAACACGATCATCTCGAACGCATATATGCCTGGAATCATGATGACGATCGGTGCCACCGTCATCGCCAGGCGCGGGACGTTGAAGCGTTCGTCGACGACAAGAGCCACGAGCCCGATCAGCAAGGCGGCAAAAAACGCCGCGGGCGCAAGCATCATGCCCATGTCGATCAGGATCAGGCGCAGGTCATTTGCAACCAAAGCCAACAGGCCCGCAGCCACTACCGTGCGCGCCGAGGTGTTGAAGAGCATCGCGAACGCACAGGCTGCGACAAAACTCGCTACGGCGCGCAGCGACAGCTTGAGCGGATATGCAAGTTCGAGCGCCGGCTGTCGCGTGATGTCGACGCCGGCAATCGCGATAACAATGCTGAGGCCCAAGGCGACAGCCAGCAGCATCATTAGGCCGTAGGCGAGGCGGCTCACGGCCGCGACGGTCTGGTGCTGCAACAGATCGAATAGCCCGGCAATCAAAGGGAACCCCGGAATTAAAAAAAGTACTGACGAGATGAAGCCGGACGGGTAGTGCACAAATTCGAGGCCGGCGCGACGGGCAAGGGCCGCTCCCAGTACGAACACCCCTGACGCAACAACCGCAGATAGCGCGACGGCGCCATATTGATTGAGGTGACGGCGGGACAACCACGACCGGAACCACTGGCCAATCCCGCCACCAAGTGCCGCTGCAAACATCTCCAGTGCTGCGGCGCCATTGAGAAATGCGAACCCGCCGCTTGCTATCCCGACGGCTGCGGCGATCTGCACGCTGGAATAGAGAGGCTTTGTTGACTCGATTTCCTCAAGCCTGACCGCGATTTCGCTGGGCGCGGATCGGGGTTCCAGTGTTTTTGCAAGGTGCTCCAACTCGGCAATGCGCGAAACGTTGGTCGCCGGAGGTCCGATCTCGCGCATCGCCATCGACCGCTCGCCAGAGCGGCGAACACTGGCCGTGATGCTGTCGAGCGAAAGGCTGACCGATACTGCGTCGAAGCCCATCTTGCTCGCCAGGACCCCGATCCATTCGCGGGTTCGGATCGCGGTGTTTCCCGTGCGCAGCATCAGGGCGCCAAACCGGAGCAGCACTTTCAGCGCGTCGCTGAGTTTGGCGGAGGTCTCTGAATCTTCTCTGTCGGGAGGTAAAATCACGTGCGGTCTCGAACATGGTGTCCCCGCCTGCAATATTCCAGCCGGCGACGCTGATCTCCCCAATGGTGCACAGACTTTGGCCCTTCGCAGGTGCGAATAGCAAGCTGGTTGGACTCGGGTCTTTGTGCGCTGTGGCACTTTGTCAGGAAGCGTGTTGATACAGATCAAACCGGCACAGAGTTTTTGCGTGAAATGTTCACCCAGATTGTTGCGTATAACCTTGGGGCAAGCATGGCTCTGCACAGGGTCGTGGCATTGGTGGCGGCTCTTTTGCTTTGACGTCGGTTGCGGCGATCGCCCAAACTCCAGCCGCTCCAGCCACTCCGGCCGCGACCAGCCCGTCGACCGACCAGCTCCTCAAGCCCGAACAGCTCGATGCGCTTGTTGCTCCGATTGCACTGTACCCTGACAACCTGCTTTCGCTGGTGCTGATGGCATCGACCTATCCGCTTGAGGTGGTGCAGGCCGATCGCTGGGTCACAGAGCACAAGAATCTCAAGGGCGAGAAATTAAAGTCCGAGGTGGACAAGCAGGCCTGGGATGAAAGCGTAAAGTCACTGGTCCCCACGCCGGACGTCCTCTCAATGATGAGCAAGAAGCTCGATTGGACGCTGAAACTCGGTGATGCGGTGCTTGCGCAGCAAGCGGATGTCATGGACGCCATTCAGCGCCTGCGTACGAAGGCCGATGCCAACAACAAATTGACTTCGACGAAGCAGCAGACGGTAACCAAGAGACAAGAACAGGGCAGGCAAGTCATCGCGATCGAGCCGACTGATCCCGAGACGATCTATGTGCCGTACTACGATCCGGCCGTTGTCTACGGTGCCTGGCCCTATCCAGAGTATCCGCCGTACTATTGGGGATATCCCGGCTACATCGGCGGAGGGCTCATCGCCGCCGGCCTCGCGTTTGGCGCCGGCTGGGCGCTTGGGAATTGGGCGTCGGGCGGAAACTGGTGGGGCGGCGGCTTCAATTGGAACAACAACAATATCAACATCAATCGTCCGCGGGTTAACCCGCTCGGTGGCAACAATTGGCAGCACAGGCCGGAACATCGCCAGGGCGTCAGGTACAACAACAACAACGTGCGGCAGAAGTTCGGGAACAACAATCTGCGCGGTGGTGCGCAGAACCGGATGGATTTCCGCGGCAAGGGTGGTCAGCAGGTCCTCAGGCCCGGCGGCGATCGACCGGGCGCGGGACAACGGCCCGGTGCAGGACAAAAGGCTGGCCAGCGGCCCAGCGCGGGGCAACGGCCCTCGGGTGGGCGGCCCAGTGCGGGACACAGCGGCCGTCCGGCGGCAAGGCCAGCGCCAAACGGCCGTCAGGCGGAAAACGTACTGCGCAGCGGCCTTCTCGTGGACGAGGCGGCAACGCACTTGGCACATCGGCTCCGGAAGAGTTGCTCAACGTCACTCCGCGCGCGGGCGTGCAAGCTTCGCCAGGGCGGGCGGTGGCATGCGAGTGGGCGGCGGTGGTGGATTCCGTGGCGGAGGTGGGGGCGGATTCCGCGGCGGTGGCGGCGGTCGCGGATCAAGATTCTGACCAAGCAAGGACCGGCCGCGCCGGGAGGCCAGCTGGATTATGTCGTGAACGGCAAGATGATTGGAGGATTTGCACTGGTTGCGTATCCCGCCGAGTACAGGAATTCGGGTGTGATGACGTTCATTGTCAGTCACGCGGGCGATGTCTTTCAAAAAGATCTTGGACCAAATACCGAAAAGTTGGCGGAGCGATTGGCGGCATTCAATCCCGACTCGAGCTGGCAAAGGGTTGCCGATACCGAGCCGGTGCGATAGCGCAATTGGTTTCCGAATTTTAGTGTTTCGCGAATCTGAATGAATGGGTTCTATGAGCCTGCCCGAGAGGGTTCTTGAGCCGGTCGAACGGATTTCCGAAATCCTGTTTGGCCTGATAATGGCCCTCACCATTACGGGCGCGGTCAGCGTCACAACAGCGGACCGGTTGCCGATCCGGACGATAGCCCTCGGGGGCTGAATACACCTCGATCCGAAAAAGCTGGAACCCAATGAGAAGCGACCGCAGGGTTCACATGGCAATTTTTGCAGGTACCCTGACGGTGACGCTGTACGCGGTTACGGATATGGAATATCCACGGCTCGGCTTGATTCGCATCGAAAATTTCGATCACTTTCTGGTCGAGGCCTGCGAGCAAATGCGGTGACCAGCCAATCTACCTGGAAACCGAAACCGGTCTGGGATTGAAACAATGAGCCGCGATCGGAAGGTCCTGTCTAGTCCCGATCAAACCACATCTTTCATTGAAGTGGCGATTAGGCTCGGGGCTCTTGCTCTTCTCCTCTACTGGTCATTGCTCCTTATCAGTCCCTTTATCTCAATCGTCATCTGGAGTGCCGTGCTGAGCGTTGCGCTTTATCCTGCTTTCGAATGGCTGTCTCTCAGGCTTGGCGGACGTCGCCGGATCGCAGCTGCGCTGATTACGGTTCTCAGTCTACTTGTGATTGTTGGACCAGCCGCGTGGCTCGCGTTGGGGCTGGTCGACAGTGTCCGGCTGATCGCCGAAAGAATTGACCTTGCAAACCTGACCGTGCCACCTCCATCGAGTTCGGTGAAAGAATGGCCACTGATCGGCGAGCCAATCTATCAGTTTTGGGATCTGGCATCGACCAACCTGAGCGCAGCGCTGGCGCAAATACTGCCTCAACTGAAACCACTGGGGAGCAGCCTTCTGCGCATCGGCGCGGATACCGGGCTCGGGATTATCATGTTTCTCGTGTCTATAATCGTCGCCGGGTTTCTTTTTTCCCCGGCGCCGACAATCGTTGAAGCGGTGAAGAAATTTGCGCGTCGACTCAATCCGACGCGTGGCGAAGAATTTGTCGATCAGGCTGGGGCAACCATCCGCGCGGTGTCACGCGGCGTTATCGGAATTTCAGTTTTGCAAGCTCTGCTGGCGGGCATTGGCCTGATGGTTGCCGGCATTCCTCAAGCCAGCTTGATTACATTCGCTGTCCTGGTGCTTGGGATCATTCAGATCGGTCCGTCGATTGTCATAATTCCCGTCATTATCTGGAGCTGGACATTCATGGATACCAAATCGGCGCTGCTGTTTACGGCGTACATGGTGCCAGTCAATTTACTGGACAATTTGCTCAGGCCTCTCGTGATGGGGCGCGGACTGAAAACACCAATGCTGGTCATTTTGTTTGGAGTCATCGGTGGGACTCTTGCTTATGGCATCACCGGACTTTTCCTTGGACCGATCATCCTGGCGGTAATTTGGGAGCTGTTTGTCTCGTGGATAGATGAAGAAAAAAAAGCGTAAGGCGCTGACGAGGCACGCGTCCAAGTTTCTGTTCCCATTGATAGTTTCGACCCGCCGGGTGGAGTACCAAAAATCCGAAAGCGTTGATTCAGATCAATGAACTCTGGCATCGCAATGATTACGTTGGACTTTTCCATACGTAGTCCGTCACCAAGGAGGTATTTGTTATGGCAAGCAGAGAGACCACAGGGTCGCAAGCGGGGAAAGCAGCGCAACCACCGTTCATGAATTGGGGACAGGATCAGACTGAAACAGCAATGGCGCTGCAAAAAACACTTTTGGAATCATGTGATCAGGCGAGCCGCGCCTGGCTTGCTCGCGTGCAATCGGAAGTTTCCCTGTGGTCGGATCTGGCGAACAAGCTCAGCGGGACCAAATCGATTCCAGAAGCACTCGATGCTTATACGAAAACCGTTTCGCAGCGGATGCAAATGGCCGCGGATGACGGACGTCGATTGGTGGATGAATATCAGCAACTGACGCAGAAAATTGCCAGGTCGGTGGGCAATGGATGGCCGACCGGGAGTACGTGAGAGTAGGTTGCTCACGAGCTGGTGCGATAATTCGAAATTGCGAAAAGCTTCTCGGCAGATATTTTGTGAGCCGCAGAACAGCCACGGTTGTTGCTCGAAAGTGCAACAACCGTGGTCTTTTGTTTAGTCACTACCGGTGCCGCTCGCACCTGAAGTGCAAGAAAATGCGAGAAAAGCTTGTTATCGACTATGCTGGTCCAGCATGAAGACGGTCGACATCACATATCGGTACGGACCGCAGGACGCGGACGCGAGGCCGCGCCCTGCCGATAGCAAGGCTGCACTGAAGCGGCTTAACGAGGGCAATCGCGCATTCGCCTCGCTCCTCGAGGATTTCGCAGATCAGGCCGGTGGTGTTCAACGCATCGTCTCGGTCGATCCAGGAGACCTGGGTCTCTTGTCCGGCGCGAAAGAGCTCCCGAAACAACGTCCGTTTGCGGCAATCGTCGGCTGTTCAGACGCCAGAGTGCCGGTCGAACTGATCTTCAACGAAGGGCCAAACGATCTTTTTATAATCCGCGTGGCCGGCAATAGCCTGGGCACGGAAGTCCTCGGCAGCCTGAAATTTGCAGTCGATCACTTGAGCGACAATCTGAAGCTGATCGTCGTGCTGGGACACAGCGGTTGCGGAGCGCTGACGACAGCGGTCGATGTGTTTCTCAATCCGACCGATTACCTTTCTCTCGCCGGCAAGCATTCGCTTCGCTATATTCTTGATGCCCTGCTCATCGTCGTGCAGGCTTGCGCGAAGAAAATTCATGCATCCTTCGGAGATGTGTTTCTCAATCCGACCGATTACCTTTCTCTCGCCGGCAAGCATTCGCTTCGCTATATTCTTGATGCCCTGCTCATCGTCGTGCAGGCTTGCGCGAAGAAAATTCATGCATCCTTCGGATCCGACATTTCGCACCATCCGGGCTATCGACGGGCGCTGATCGAAGCTTCGATTGTCACCCATGCCGCGCTTGCCGCCTATTCGATACGGCAAGAAATTCAGACCAGCCAGACAGGATTGCAGGTTGTTTATGGCGTTTACCTGCTCGAGACCCGACAAGTGTGGACACCCTATGCGAGTAAAATGAAGGGAAGCGGATTGACGCCGGCTCCACACAACGAGGCTGAGTTTGTTGAGCTCGGCGATGCGATATTGCACTCAGATAGAATTGCTTCGCTTATTAAAACAAAAGGCTAATGCAACTCGAGCAGAATGGGCCTACTTCGTTTCGCTGGCAAGCAAACGATCGAGAGTCAACGTTCTGTCAACGCCGCCGACTTTTTCGCCAAGTCCGTCGGCTCGCAAGAGATCGCGCACCCATCCATGGGCGCCAACCACGCGAAGCATGATGCCGCGGGCGCCTAGCTCTTTATGAAGTTCATGCAGCATGCGCGAGCCGGCTAGATCGATATATGGCGACGCCGATAGATCGCACACGACGAGGCGAACCGCTTGCGCACCAACGTCATCAAGCCGTTTCAGGACCGAGTCCAGAACGTAGTCCGCATTGACGTAGATGAGCGACGCTTCCGGACGGAAGGCGATAACGCCAGGCAAAGGCTCGTTCTCGGGATGCCGGTCGATGTCCGAATAACTTGTGGTGCCTGGAACACGGCCAAGAAATGCCACGTGGGGCTGTGCCACACGCATCAACAGCAACAATATCGAGGCCAGAGCAGCAAGCAGAATGCCATGAAGGATTCCAAGGAGTAGCACCGCCACAAGCGCAATCGCTGCAGCGTAGAAGTCCAGCCGACTTATCCGCCACATGCGGATCAATGCGGGGAAATCGATCAAGCCGTAGACTGCAGTCAGGACGACGGCGGCGAGCACGGCCTTTGGTAGATTCTCCAGAAGCCCTGTCAGGAAGAGCAGGCAAAGCGCGAGCGTGATCGAGGCAAATACAAGGGCCAGCGGCGTGCGCGCGCCAGCGTTGTCATTGACCGCCGATTGCGAGAGCCCGCCGGCGACGGGGTAGCCATGTCCCATGCCCGCCGCCAGATTTGCAGCGCCAATGCCCAGCAACTCTTGCCTGGGGTCCAGTGCATATCCGTGCTTGTCGGCGAAGGTGCGGGCGGCGGACACGCCTTCGATGTAGGCAAGCAGCAGGCAACCGGCGGCCAGCGGAACTATTCCTTCAACATCGCGCAGCCTGAGCGCCGGCCCCTCCAAATTGGGCAATCCGGCCGGGATGTCTCCCGTTATTGGAACGCCAAGTTTGGGCAGATCCAGCAAGGTCGCGGCGACGATCGCCAGCGCGACAACCCCAAGCGCGACCGGTCTTCCGGGCAGTACCCGCGCGCCGAAAACGAGCGATGCGATTGCAATGACGCCGACAATTAGGACCACAAAGTTGGTCTGGCCGAGCTGTCCAACAAACAGCACGACCCGCTCGAAAAAGTTATGACCACCACCCGGCACGCCGAACAGGCTCGGCAACTGGGTCATGGCGATCGTCAAACCAGCGCCGGCCTTGAAACCTACAAGAATGCTGTCGCTGATCAGTTTGACGAGCACGCTCAGCCGCAAGAGCCAGGCGAGCAGGCAAAGCCCCGCCACCGTGAACGCCGCGAGGCTGGCAATCTCTGCATAACGTTGTGCATCGCCCTGCGCCATTGCTCCTACCGTTCCGGCAATCATGAGCGAGATTGCCGAAGTGGGGCCCACCGCGAGCTGACGCGAAGACCCAAGCAAGGCATAGCCCAGGCCACCCAACAGATAGCCGTAGATGCCGACTTGTGGCGGCAAGCCTGCGAGTCCTCCGGCGTAGGCGAGCGAGACGGGAATTGCATATGCGGCAAGCGTCATCCCGGCGACGATGTCGCTGGAAAGCCATACAGGGCGATATTCAGCAAGCCAGCGGGCTGGCGGAAACCATGAATACGTTGGTGCCTTTGTTTGATCTGTTTTCGAGTCCGTCATGAGAACTGGATCCCGCCGTTCCTTCGACCTTGGCGTCAGAGAAGCACTGCGAACCGACCTGCCATTGACGTAAGTCAATACCGCGAAAATTGCGGCTACCATCCTATCTTGAAACGGCCAGGCCGGGTTGAGGGGAAAAAGCTGAAGGAAACCAAAGCCGTGCTGGTTTTGATTTTCATCAATGTGCAGCCTCTTCGTTACCTCAGTATGATCTGAAATTCGTCTGAAGAGCCGTAAAGGCGGTCTTTCAACCATGAAATCGGTTTCTATAGAAAATGCGGTCGCCTTGATTCCGGATGGAGCGATCCTCATGATTGGCGGCTTCATGGCTGTCGGTACTCCAGAGCGCGTGATCGACGAACTGGTGCGGCAAGGAAAGAAAAACCTCACTATCATTGCCAACGATACGGCGCTTCCGGGCCGCGGCATTGGAAAGCTCGTCGACAAAGGTCTGGTAACTCGCGCAGTCACGAGTCACATCGGACTTAACCCCGAGACGCAGCGGCAGATGCTCAACGGAAAGATGGCCGTCGACCTCGTCCCGCAGGGCACGCTCATCGAGCGCATTCGTGCCGGCGGTTTTGGACTCGGCGGGATACTGACTCCAACCGGGGTCGGCACGATCGTCGAGGAGGGCAAGCAGAAAGTCGACGTTAGCGGGAAAAGCTACCTGGTCGAGACTGCGCTGCGTGCCGACTTTGCACTGATCAGCGCGTTTCTCGCCGACTATCTCGGCAATCTTTCCTACGCGCTGACAGCGCGGAATTTCAATCCGGTCATGGTCATGGCCGGTGAGACCACAATCGTCACAGCCGAGCATATCGTTCCTGTGGGGCTTATCGCGCCAGATCACGTCGTCACGCCAGCGCCACTGGTCGACTATCTTGTCGCGAACGGATGATGAGAATGGACGCTCAAGCAATCATCGCCAAACGGGTCGCTCGCGAACTGCGAAGCGGGATGCTGGTCAACCTTGGCATCGGCATACCAACCATGGTGGCGAACTACATTCCGAGCGACGTAAGAGTATTCTTTCAATCAGAAAATGGGTTGATCGGCACCGGCGCCATCCCGGAAGAAGGAATGGCGAATCCCCTGCTTACCGATGCCGGTGGAAAGCCTGTGACGGCGTTACCTGGCGCGTGCACGTTCGACAGCGCGACGTCGTTTGGCTTGATCCGCGGCGGCCACGTGGACATTACGGTTCTTGGTGCACTTCAGGTCGACGCAAAAGGTCAGCTCGCGAACTGGATGATCCCCGGAAAGATGGTGCCGGGCATGGGCGGTGCGATGGATCTCGTGACGGGTGCAAAACGGGTGATTATCGCGATGCAGCACACCGCCAAGGGCAAACCAAAAATCGTCAAAAAATGCGGTTTGCCCCTCACGTCAGCCAGACCGATCGACCTGCTGGTGACCGAACTGGCGGTGATTGCCTTTCCGAATGGCCAGGCAACTCTCATGGAAACGGGGCCGGGCGTTACCACTGAGCAGGTGGTGTCAGCTACGGAAGCTGATCTCGTCCTGCCCGCCAAGATTCCTGCAATGCAGCTTTAGCTTCCAGCCGCCGACGTTGCTGATTACCGACCCGATTCCCGTTGATGTACGTCAAACCGGACGGTCTCCAGATCGATATCATCTTGCGGTTGCCTGAGCTCGAAGCCGGCGAGGCGGTGCATGGACACCCCGATCAGACGACCCGAAGAGATATTGGCCTATCGATCGCTGCGCCGAATTCTTGCATCGAAGCCCACAGCTTTATGGACCGTGAGTCCTGCCGACAGTGTTCTTACGGCACTGCAGGTCATGGCCGAACACGATATCGGCCTTCTCGTGGTGATGGAGCGCGACAAACTGGTCGGCGTGCTATCCGAGCGAGACTGCGCGCGGCGGGTGCTTCTCGCCAAAAAATCTGCGGAATCGACGCCCGTCGCGGACATAATGGTTCGCAACGTCGTTACGATAGATGCTGAACACACGTTCGCCGACTGCCTGCGGCTGATGCATCAGCATGGCATTCGTCACCTGCCGGTGGTCGAGCATGGCCAGGTGATCGCCGTTGTTTCGATCCGAGATTTGTTGAGCGAGGCGGTCAGACATAACGCAAAGATCATTGAAGAGCTTGAGCGTGAGCGGCTGACGATTTTTACATCAACGGCCTGAATCTCTCCCCGGAACCG
>Ga0081455_10003385_pt1 | contig 18365 bp, 19 predicted proteins | sample TabmetS3T2R1_FD_70207 | JGI IMG/M metagenome (GOLD analysis project Ga0081455, IMG submission 70207) | Tabebuia heterophylla rhizosphere microbial communities from the University of Puerto Rico - S3T2R1 | ecosystem: Host-associated > Plants > Roots > Rhizosphere ... | reverse complement strand
ATGCGATTACGTCCTTTGCCGAAGAGCCGGTTGAGCTTTTCGCAGCGATTGCCGCGCGCGCCGCACCCGTCGTGCTCACGCCGCATGACGGAGAATTCGCGCGCCTGTTCGCCGATCTCGTCCCCGAACCGAAACTTGAGCGGGCGCGGAGGGGCGCCGCCCGCGCGGACGCGATCCTCGTGCTGAAAGGCGCTGACACAGTGGTCGCCGCGCCCGACGGCTTCGCCTCGCTCAACGCCATGACGAGCCCGTTCCTGGCGACCGCGGGGAGCGGCGACGTGCTTGCGGGCATGATCCTCGGGCTCCTCGCTCAAGGGATGCCCGCCTTCGCAGCGGCGAGCGCTGCGGTGTGGCTGCACGGCGCCGCTGCCGCCGCTTTCGGCCCGGGCCTGATTGCCGAGGACCTGCCTGAGACATTGCCGATGGTGCTTCGCGGCCTGCGCGGGTCGGCCAAAACCGAGGGACCGGCCCCGCCCGCATGACCCTTGAGTTGACACAGTCAGGCCTTATGACCGACATGGAGGGGACGCTCCGGGGGACAGCCGTCTGACATCGCCATGAACCGTTCGCAGTTCCGACTTTGCTTGCTGCTTTCGGCCCTCCTTGCCGGCGCCGCGCCTCTCGCGCGCGCCGAGGACTTGACACTGTTGCGCGCACGCGAGGCGGCCGCGGCAATGATCCGCGGGCAATACGACAAGGCGATCGCCACCTATGACGAGGCCCTGACCGCGCCCGAAATGGCCGACTTCATCAAGGCAAGCCTCTATGCTGATCGCGGCGTCGCCAAGTGGCGCGCGAACAATACCAAGGCGGCGATCGACGATTTCAACACCTCGATCCAGCTCTCGGCCGACAACGCCGCCGTGTACAACAATCGCGGCAACGCGCTCATGGATTTGGGCCATCCGGACGAGGCGGTGAAGGATTTCGACCGGGCGATCGCGCTTTCGCCCAATTACGGCGCGGCCTACAACAATCGCGGCAATGCCCGCGTGGCGCTCGGCCAGCACAACCTCGCCTTTCAGGATTTTCGCAAAGCCGTGGAGCTGATGCCGCAGAGCGCGGTGCCGTTCAATGGCCGCGGCATGGCCCATGCCGAGTTGAAGCGCTACCACGCCGCCGTGCGCGACTTGAGCCGCGCCATCGGCCTCAACCCGAAATATGTGGCGGCCTATCGCCACCGCGCCGACGCGTATCTCGCGCTCGGCATGTACCGCGAGGCGGTGGCCGACGCCACCCAGGTGCTCACGCTTGAACCCGACGTGCCGAACCCCGACATTCTTTTCTTACGCGCCCGGGCCAATACCGGCGACAAGAAGCTCAATTTCGCCCTCGACGATCTCAACAAGGTCATCGAGAGCAAGCCCGACCTGGTCGATGCCTATATCGAGCGCGCCATCGTGTTCATCCAGGCGAGACGCTCCGAGGACGCCATCGGCGACCTGAACCGCGCGCTGGAGCTCGACCCGCAGAACGTGAAGGCCCACGCCACGCGCGCTTCGGCGAAACTTCAAGCCGAGGCCAACGACGACGCGCTCTATGACGTGAACCAGGCGCTTCAGCTCGCCGCGACGGATCCCTTGGCGCTCCGCGTGCGCGCGAATATCTACGAGGCGCTGCAGCGACCCGACGAAGCGATCGCCGATTACCGCGCCGCCCTTGCCCAAGACCCGTTCCAGTCCGAGAGCCGCGAGGCTCTCCAGCGCCTCAAGCAAGAGGTGCCCGCCGAGGAGGGTCGCATTCTCGGCGAGCCGGTCGAGGGTTGGGTGATCAAGGAACCGCAGCCCGGACGCTATATCGCCAGCAATCCGAAATACCCGGCGCTCCGGACCGAGCTCGAAATGTTCGGCACCGGCACGCCGAAGATCCTGGAGTGGAAGCAGCTCAAGGATGCTCTTACCGGCATTGGCCTCCTGAAATACTACGCCGGCGATTTCGGCGACGCCGCCGCGACCAGCCTCGAATACGTTGCCGTGATCGATACGCGCGCCAACAAGGTCATCGCGGTCGAGCCTCATGCCTGGGGCGAGGCGACCGCTCAATGGAATTGGCAGGCCGTGTCCGTGGTCGTGACCGATCCCGACGGGAACGCCAACGAGATTCAGCTTCGCAAAGCGCGGAGGGCGGCGCCGGTCGCGCGCGACGATTTCTGGGGCTTCGAGCAGCCAGGCGGCGCGCCTCCCGAGGGCCGGCGCGCGGCCCGTCGTGGGGGTGGCGGGGGTGGCGGCGGAGGCGGTGGCGGCGGCATGTTCAATTGGCTGTTCCGCTGATGCCGGAGTCCGACCGTCCGCTTCACGCCGGCGGCACTCTTTTCCTGGCAAGCGTGCGCGATGCCGCCGAGGCGGAACTCGCGATCGGCGCCGGGGCGGACATCGTCGATCTCAAGGACCCGGAGGAAGGCGCGCTCGGCGCTCTTCGCCCCGCGATCATCGAGGCTTGCGTCAGAGCGGTCGGCGGCCGTGTCCCGGTGAGCGCGACCGTCGGCGACTTGCCGCTCGAGGTGACGAGCGTCCGCGCCGCTGTGCTTGCGACGGCCTCGCACGGTGTCGACTACGTCAAGCTCGGCTTGTTTCCTGGGAGCGACGCCGAAGGCGCGCTGCAAGGGCTCGCGCCGCTCACGCCCCGCATCCGTCTGATCCTCGTTCTGTTTGCCGACGCTTTGCCGGAATTCGACGCTGTCACGCTCGCGGACCGGATCGGGGCCGCGGGCATCATGCTCGACACCGTGGGCAAGAACGGCGTGTCGCTGCCCCGCCTTGTCGCGGAGGAGCGGCTTCGGGCTTTGATCGCGTCGGCGCGGGCGAGACGGCTCGCGATCGGTTTTGCCGGATCGCTTCGCGCGGACGACGTGCCCGCGCTGCTTGCGCTCGGTCCCGACCTTCTCGGCTTTCGCGGCGCGCTCTGCCGCGGCGGCAGGCGGGGCGAAGCGCTCGATCCGGTGCGACTCGCCGGCATCAGGGCCACGATCCCGAAGGGAAGCGGCGCTAACCGCGAAGCGAACTTGCCCGATCTCGCCCGGCTCGCTTTGTGCTAGGGATTGGGGGCGAGAGCGCTTCAAGGAGCCCCGATCATGGCCGAGCCGAAATTGAGGCAAGCGGCGCCGCGCGCCGGCCCTGACGAAGCGCGGGTGCCGGACCGCGTATTCATCCACGATCTCGTGCTCGATATCGAAATCGGGGTGCATCACTATGAGAAGGGCTCGACCCAGCGCGTCCGCTTCTCGATCGATGTCGATCTGACGCCGGCCGCGCACGCTCTCGACGACGACATCAGCCGCACCTTCGACTACGACACGATCCTCTCCGGCATCAAAGCGATCGTCGCCCGCGGGCATATCAACCTGGTCGAGACCCTGGCCGAGGACGTTGCGCGCCATTGTCTCGCGCATCCGCGCGCGGCCCGTGTCGTGGTGAAGATCGAGAAGCTCGACAAGGAGCCCGGCGCCGTCGGCGTCGAAATCGTCCGCGCCAAGGGAAGTATCTGAGTCATGACGCGGCCGCTTCCGCGTGCGCCCGTCTCGCTTGCGCCCAGCGCCGGCGAAAGGGAATTGGTCGTCGTCAAGCTCGGCGGAAGCGTGGTCCGCTCGGGCGAGCTTGCCGCCTGGCTCGATGCGATCGCCTCGGCGCCGGTTCCGATCGTCGTGGTTCCGGGAGGAGGGGCTTTGGCCGATGAGGTGCGAAGCTGCCAGGCCGCGCTCGGCTTCGGCGATCGCGCCGCCCACCGCATGGCGCTCCTCGCCATGGATCAGCTCGCCTGGGCCGTGGCCGGCCTCGCCCAAGGTTTTGCCGTCGGCACGACCGAGGCCGAGCTTCGCGCCGCGCTCGAGCGCGGCGACGTTGCGGTGTGGGCCCCTTACGGCCTCGTCGCCGGGCGCGGCGACATCGAGGAATCATGGCGCCTCACCTCCGACAGCCTTGCGCTCTGGCTCGCGGGTAGGATCGGCGCGTCGCGCTGCTTTCTGGTGAAATCGGTCCGGCGCGAGGGGACGCGCGCGGGCGTCCGGGAGCTCGCGCAAGCGGGCATCGTCGATGCGGCCTTCCCGGCGATGCTGAAAGACGCGAGCGTTCCCGCCTTCCTGCTCGGCCGCGGCGACCAGAAGACCTTCGCCGCTGCGCTCGCCGCCGAGGACGCAGGCGCAGGCGGCTTCGCCGCCGTGATCGCTTAAGTCACCATACGCGCATTCGCGGGAATGACGCGGCCCCGCGACCGGGTTAGAACGGCGGGGTTGAACCGCGCGAGAGGCGCATGGCCGAGAGCATCCTGTTCCTGACCGGACATTTGGCGCGAGCCCGGCTCGAGGCGGTGCTGCGCGCCATGAAGGCAAGCTTCGACTGGAAGGTGCTCGACATCGGCGTCAAGGTCGCGGCGCTGATGACCGAGGACATCATCGCAAGACGCCTGCCGAGCCCCATCGCCGCCGACAAGGTCATGCTGCCCGGCCGCTGCCGCGCCGATACGGGGCGCCTCGGGAAACGCTTCGGCGTGCCCTTTATGCGCGGGCCCGACGAGCTCAAAGACATCCCGCTCTTTTTCGGCCGGGAGCGCAAAGCCGCCGACATGAGCCGATACGACATCCGCATCTTCGCCGAGATCGTCGATGCCTCCGCGCTTGCCGTCGAGGCGATCGTCGAACGCGCGAAATCCTATGCCGAGTCCGGCGCCGACGTGATCGATCTCGGTTGCCTTCCCGACACGCCGTTTCCCCATCTCGAAGCGGCAATCGCGGCGCTGAAAAAGCAGGGCTACAAGGTCAGCGTCGATTCCGCCGACTCTGACGAGCTTCGCCGCGGCGGCAGAGCGGGCGCCGACTATTTGCTCAGCCTCAGCGAAGCGACGCTCGCCATCGCCGATGAAGTCGCCTCGACCCCGGTGCTCATTCCCAAGGAGCATGGCGACATGGCCTCGCTCTACCGCGCCATGGACGCGCTCGACGCCAAGGGGCGGGCCTACCTCGTCGATCCCGTGCTCGATCCCATCAATTTCGGCTTCATGCCGTCGCTCGAGCGCTATGCCCAGGTGCGGCGCGAGCGCCCCGACGCCGAGATGCTGATGGGCACGGGCAATCTGACCGAGCTGACCGACGCCGACACGAGCGGCATCACCGCGGTTCTGCTCGGCATCGCTTCGGAGCTTCACATCAAGAACGTGCTCGTCGTGCAGGTCAGCCCGCATACGCGCCGCACGGTCGAGGAGCACGACCTAGCGCGGCGTATCATGTATGCGAGCCGCGCCGACGGCGACCTGCCCAAGGATTACGCCGACGGACTTCTCACGGTGCACGCGCGGCGGCCCTTCCCGCAAACGCCGGACGAAATCGCCGAGGGTGCGCGCGAGGTGCGCGACAAGAACTTCCGCATCGAGATTGCCGAGGACGGCATCCACATCTACAATCGCGACGGCCATCACGTGGCGCAGGACGCGCTGTCCCTGTTCCCGAAGCTCGGCGTCGATGTCGAGAAGGACGGCGCGCACGCCTTCTATCTCGGCACCGAGCTTGCCAAGGCCGAGATCGCCTTTCGCTTGGCCAAGCGCTACGCCCAGGACGAGCCGCTCGATTGGGGCGTCGCCGCCGACGCGCCGGTCGAAGATGCAACCGCGCTCAAGGCGCCCGGCCACATGCTGATCGCCAAAAAGAAGCGCGAAGCCTCGTGAGAGTTAGGCCGTCATGCCGATGATCCGCGAATGCATCGTCACCACGCTCAGCGAAGAGGGCAAAGTCCATATCGCTCCGCTCGGCCTGATCGCCGAGGAGGGGGGCTGGATCATCGCGCCGTTCCGCCCCTCGACCACGCTCGACAATCTAAGCGCCACGCCGTTCGCGGTCGCGAATTTCACCGACGACGTTCTCGTCTTCGCCGGCTGCCTCGTCGGCCGGCGCGATTGGCCGACGCGCCCGTCCACCCATGTTCCCGGCGCCGTGCTCGAAGGCGCGCTGACCCATGTCGAGCTTGCGGTGGCCCACATCCAGCAAGACGAGCAGAGGCCGCGCTTCCATTGCCGCGTGGTGCATGAGGCGAGCCACGGCCCGTTCAAGGGTTTCAACCGGGCGCAAGGCGCGGTGATCGAGGCCGCGATCCTGGCGAGCCGCCTACACATGCTTCCGCGCGAGAAGGTCGAGCGCGAGCTTGGCTATTTGCAGATCGCGGTGGAGAAGACCGCAGGTCCGCGCGAGCACGAAGCCTGGCGCATGCTCGTCGAGAAGATCGAGGACCACTACAAGCAAACGCCGCCATAGTTCCCTCTCGAGGTCCGTCTGTTGTCATTATCCGCGCAGGCGGATGATCCAGTAACCCTCACGTCGCGGCGCGGCGCCTACTGGATGCCTGCGCGGGCATGACACAAGGGGGAGAGTGGGAAAGTGTAGCGCGCCCGCCTCATGCTGAGGAGCGCGCGCAAGCGCGCGTCTCGAAGCAGGCACTTGTCTCAGCCTTCGAGACGGGCCGTGCGGCAAGCCGCACGCCCCTTCAGGGTGAGGGGTACTTGCTAGCGCGGGCCGAGATAGGGATTGTTGTAGCGCGCATCGACACAGCGATCACCGTCCCAATAGCGATATTCCCCGCAGCTCGTCGGCCGAGCCGGCACGATGCGGACGATGGGCGGATTGAAGCCGCCTTCGGCGAGGTTGGGATCGGTCTCGATGGCCTCCTTGGGGACGACGATAGGCTCTTGGCGGCGCCACCATGGGCGGCGTGTGTAGTACTGCGCGTTCTCGATCGCGGTTGGCATCGCGGCGGGAGCCGAGATCGCGGACGAAGGCAAGGCTTCGGCGTCATGCGATGACAGGCCAAGATAGAGGCCGCCGGCGGCCACGACTGTCATGAGAGTAAGAATGCGACGCATCCGAGTCTCCATCTGCGCTTGCTCCTCTTTTATTCAAGTTTGCCCGAAGCGATGCTTGAAACGGCAAAACATCGGCTTAACTCCTAGTGGCATTTCCGCCTTCCGGGCAATGGTGCAACGAACCGGGCGGCGGGGCGTTCTGGTAACGTACTAAACAGGAGGTCAAAATGGCGCAGAATATCTTCGGGTCGGAAAGCGGCCCCGCACTGCCCGGCGGCAACGTCGCAAAGCCCCTGATCATCGCTCTGCTTGCGCTGCTCGCATCGCGCTATTTCGGCGGGAAGAAGCAAGAGACCGCGCCCGAGATGCCCAAGCTGCCCAATGAGACGCCGCAATCGGTGCCGGATCCGTCGCCCGGCAACGTCATCGACGGGCTCGGCGGCCTCATCAAGCAGTTTCAGCAGAAGGGACTGGGCGATGTGGTCGACTCCTGGGTCAGCACCGGCAAGAACAAGAACGTTGCCCCCGACCAGATTTCCGTGGCGCTCGGCGGAGACGTTGTCGATGATTTGTCCCGCCGCACCGGGTTGACGCGCGATCAAGTCGTCGCCGAGCTCGCCCGCATGCTTCCGAATGTGGTGGATAATCTTACCCCTGACGGTCGACTTCCGACGCGGCAGGAGGTAATGCGGCTCATGTCCTGACAGCGTATCGGCTTTCAACCGATTTCAGCCAAGAGAGGTCCTTCATGGGGATCATTGCCTGGATTGTCTTGGGTCTGATCGCGGGCTTCATCGCCAGCAAGATCTATGTCGGCACGGGTCAAGGCCTGCTGCTCGATATCGTGCTCGGCATCGTCGGAGCGGTGGTCGGCGGCTATTTGTTCAGCGCGCTCGGTTCGACCGGCATCACCGGCTTCAACATATGGAGCATGATCGTCGCCACGATCGGCGCCGTCATCGTGCTGTGGCTCTACCACGCCATCGCCGCACGCTAGACCGGTCTTGAGGTGGGCGCGCGCTGCGCTCGAGCAACAAAGCGGTAGCGCACCAAAATGCGCGCGCTCACCTCAATTTCTCTCAGACATCGGGAATGAGTTCATGCGCGGCAAGCAGCCCGACCGCGACGGCGGGCGCGCAAGCCGCCGCCATGTCTTTCGCTTGCGGCGCGCAATCGAAGATCTCGGCGAAATCGCGATAGTCGCGTCCTAGCCGCGTCGCAATCTCGCGGGCGATGAAACGGCCGCAGCCGGCGCCGATAACCGGAGCGTCGGCCGCGAGCCTCTCGCGGGCGATGAGCGCTGTCGCCGCCGCCTCGATTTCGCCGCGCTGACGCTCGGCGACATAGCGCGCGACATCGACATAGGCCAGCAGGTCCGACGCGCCGGCGTCGCGGCCGAGCATGCGGGCGAGCCTCATCGCGCTTTCCTGCGTGCTCTTTCCTTTGAGATCGGGCGTGGGGTAGGGATCGGCGCCGGCGGGAAGCGCGCCTAAGAGACGCCAGACATCGGCCATGGTCGCGAAGCGTTCGGCGGCGACGCCTTGCATGCGCCCTTTGAACGGCGCGTTCCGTGCAACCGCCATGACCGGCGTGCGCACGACCCCGGTATAGACGAGCTCGCCCTCGGCGAGCCTCTCGCCGTCGGTATAGCCTTTCGCCGCGACCGCACCGCCCTTGACCGGGACGAGGTCGGTGGTCGTCGTTCCGGCGTCGATGAGCAACGCCTCGAGATGAGACCGGCCGATCAAGCTCGCGCTCGCATGCCAATTGGCCGACGCCACGTCGTTGACGTGCTCGATGGCGCCGGTGTCGCGGAGAAATCCCGCCCTGCCGCCATAGAAGACCGCTTCGCCGTCCGCGACCCCCCGCATCATCTCGACGAGATAGGCGACGCCGTCGGCGCGATCTCTGAACACATCGGAGAGTTCGCCGGTCATGGTGACGGCATGCACGGCCCCGGCCGGGCAGAGCGGCAGCGCCTCGGCGAGCGCGGCATCGAATTTGCTCGCGTCCTGCCGGAGCGGGCAGGGGATTTGCGCGACCGCGACCGCGCGCCGCCCTTCGATCCGGGCAAGCTTGAGATTGGCGCCGCCGAGGTCCCAGCCGATCACCGAAAACATAGCGCTACTCATAACCCCTCGCGGTACCGTCTGACCCCTAGGAGGAGCCGCTTCCCCGGTCAAGCTGGGCAATGCGCGAGAATTTTTGCTATGGGTAGCGGACCATGAACCCAGCCAACGACTTCACCGTCATTCCGGCCCTCGACCTCATGGACGGCAACGTCGTCCATGCCAAGGCGGGACCGCGCGCCGAATATCGCCCGCTTGCAAGCCCGTTCGGTCACGCCGGCGATCCCGGCGCGGTCGCCCGTGGTCTCCTCGCCGCCACCGGCTCGTCCGTTCTCTATATTGCCGACCTCGACGCCATCACCGGGAGCGGCTCGAATTTCGAGCTGGTGCGCGGTCTCGGCTATGCGCTTCCGGACGTCGCGATCTGGGTCGATGCCGGCTTCTCGGGCGTCGGCGACTGCGCCTTCTGGCTGCCGCTCGGCGCGACGCTCGTGATCGGCAGCGAGGGCGTCAAGACCGCCGGCGATTGGCTGGAGATCAAGGAGGCGTTCGGCGAAAGCGTCGTGCTGTCGCTCGATTTCGACGCTGAAGGACCGAGAGGCCCCGGCGCGCTCTTCGCCGATACTGATTTGTGGCCGGGCCGCGTCATCGCCATGAATCTCGCCCGCGTTGGCGCAAGTCAGGGACCCGACATCGACGGGCTTGCCGCCCTCATCGCTCAGGGTGAAGGCCGCGCGGTGTTCGCCGCGGGCGGCGTCAGGAATGGGAGCGATCTCGCCGCCCTTGCAGCGGCAGGCGCGAGCGGCGCGCTGGTGGCGACGTCGCTGCACTCAGGCGCGCTCACGCAAAAAGAGATCGCCGCCCTCATGAGCACAGGGCTTTCAAAAACCTGACCGTGGTTTCAGAGCCGCAACGATCCCCGGGGCGATGACATGGTTGTCCGTTAGGCTCTTTTCCGCTACCGGATCATCACTAGACAATCGGGGACCCCGCCCAAAGAATTGAACTCAGCGCAAAGTCTGACGGCTAGGTCTTTATTTTTGACCGGCCCGATCCGCAGGATCTGCCATGTTCTGCCTTCACGGTCCTCCGGTTGCACCGACGGCTGGTAATCCGCGAACAGGGAAGCCTGTGCCTGCTTCATTTTCGCGAAGGCGGCGAGCGCCTCGTCGTGGCTCCAAAGACCCGGTAACACGGCGACATATGAAGTATCAGCAATTGATTGAGCAGCCGGCGCTTGAGCCGGCAGGTTAGTCCTGAATGATTGTGAGAGGCAGTCGTTCCATGACTCGCGCTTGAAGAGTTCACAGTTCCAAAGGAACTGCATATGGTTCGTGGTTGAGTTATAGCTGTAGTCAGCAGTTTGGCTGTCCAATTCCGCATCACTTAACAAACCAGGCTTTTTGGGTGCCGCTGTTTCGTCAGCCCAGAACTTAACGTAAGAGTGGGTCATACGAGCGCATAAGACCCTGATAGCGTCATGATAGACCTTCTCGTCGGCCGCCCTGTCCGCATCTATGAGGACGGTACCTCCGCCTACAGTTCCGCTTGACTCCCCTGCTATCTTTCGCCAGCCGACAAAACCAATGGTCGCGGCTGCATCATGATCTCGGTTGGCTGTGATGGCAGCGATGAAAGCAATGAAAGCAAAAAGAATTAGGAGAGCGATAGCAACTGCGGCGCCCCTGGGGGCGTGTTTAATTCGGGGTCGGGTTCTTAACGATTGCGGTGTCTCTAAGGCTGGCGGATCGTCGGGCTTCGGAGATCCAAATAGACCGGGAACCAGGTATCGAAGCCGCGTCGCCAAAGAAGGTCTTCTGGCTGCAATTTTCGCTGCTCGATCAGCTGGAATAATTGCCTGTCACTGATGGGCCCGTATGTTCTACCGGCACGCGCAACATGCCAGGCTGACGCGGATTCGCCCTGTTCTGCTGACATGCCCGCACCCGTCTTGTGTTGCGGAAAGTGTTTATACCCGTAGTGAGAGTAAGAAACACCCCCGCTCACGCAAAAAGAGATCGCCGCCCTCGGCCGAGAGCGGCGATCGCAAGCCTAAAGCGCGAACGCGCTATCCGTTAGAAACCCAGCTTTTGGAGCCACCGCCGTATCGGGCCCGGACCAGCTGATTTGCCGGGTTGCCCCCGACCTGGGGGTTCTCCTTTTCAACCGGCAGCAAACGGATGGTGCGCGGCGTCCTTCTTCGCGGTGACTTCGGAGGCCTTCGGCTCGCCCTTGACGGCGCGGGCGATGGCTTCCTTGGTGGCGCGATAGTTGAAGTCCTGGATCTTCTTGTCGTCCTTGGCTTCCCAGTGAATGAACACGCCGACGGAGACATAGAGATCGTCGGCCTCGTTGGCGGGGATCACGCCTTCGGCGACGGAATCAGCCACGGCCTTGGCGACGGCGTATTGTGCCGGGCCGAACATCTGCACCGCCTGGCGTGCATCCTTGATGGTGACCTTGTTGTAAAGGATCGTCGGGGGTTTGCAGAGAAGGTTCGGCGCAATCACCGCAAGCAGGGTGGTGAAGCCGTCCTTGTTGTTGGTCAACGCATTGCAGAACGCCGTCTCGACGGCGCTGCCGCGCGGACCGAGAAGCAAATCGACATGGGCGACTTCGTTGCCGTCACCGACAAGCGACTCGCCGACACAAACTCCACTGATCTTGGGCATGAACCCCCTCCTAGATGGGCTAATACGAACGAAACCAATCGCGCGGGCGCCGGCGGGAACGCCGCCGTCGAAACGCCTTTGTCCGCAACCCTCAAGAGGAATGCGGCGGCGTGAACATAAGCCGGGGGCGGAACCGTGGGCAAGTCGATTATTGCCGCGCCGCCTTGGATTCCGGCCTTAATTTGCCTGATCGAGGCGCCAAGCGAACAGCGTCGCCACGGTCAGATCGGCCGACGTGCCGGGATTGAGCCCGCGCTCTTTGAGCGCCCGGTCGAAGGCCATCAAGGGCGCGATCATCGTGTCGGGCGCCTGGCTCGCGGTGAAGCTCGCCTCGATCGGCGCGGCCTCCTCGCGCACGAGCGCGGCGCTCGCAGGCCCGAATTTGCGCTCGATCAGCGTGTCGGGGAGGTGGGTGAGAAAGCCGAGATAGACGCGCGTGACGGCCCACGGCACCTCGCCCCAGCGTTCGCTGCCCTGGATCAGCCATTTGCGGCCGAGGTCGAAAATATCGGCAAAGCCGTGGGCATAGTTCCAGGCGATGCGGTCGCGCCCTTCGGCCGCGCGCATTGCCTCGAGCAAGCTCACGCGGGGCTCGTCCGCGACATCGTGTTCGGGAGCATCGCCGAGACCGCCCGGGTTCGTATCGCGGATGGCGCGATAAGCCTCGCGCGCGTCCTCGACAGTGAGCCCATCGAGTACGCGCCGGAGCTTGTCGGCGAGGCTTGCCTGGCCCCGCTCGAGCGCGGCCGCGGCAAGCGGCGCCGCAAGCAGGATGATGCCGAGATTGGTGTTCTGTCCGGCCGCAAGCCGGCTCGCCGCGGCCGCAAGCCGGATGCGCTCGCCAAGGCCGACGCCTTTGCACGCGATCAGCGGTGCTGCGGCTTCCGCACTCGCGACGAAATCGGCGACGGTCATGTCATGGCCGTCGCTGAAGCGATGCACGTTCCCGGGCTTCAGAGCCTCAAGCTCGGTAAGGCAAGCGTCGCGGAAGGCGCCCGCGACCGCGTCGGGCTTGAGGGCCGCGCTCAAGCGCCCTCTTGGCCTTCGCGGCGGCGCGGCGGGAGCGCGGCGTCGAGGAAGGCATCGACCAGGTGGTCGGAGATGCGAAGCCGGCTCACGTTTTGAAGGCCGTTCCAGGCCGGCATCGAGTTGACTTCGAGCACGAGGAAGCGTCGGTCACGGGCCTGAATGATATCGACCCCGGCATAGTCGGCGCCGACGCAAGCCGCGGCTTTCACCGCGAGATCGGCAAGCTCCTGGCTCGCGATCGCGGCCTCGGCGCGCGCGCCCTGCTTGATATTGGTGATCCAGCTCGATCCGTGTCTGATCATGGCGGCGACGACGCGGCCCCGGCACACCAAGAGGCGCCAATCCTGATGATGCGGTTGCGCCGGCGGTATGAACTCCTGAAGATAATAGACCCCATTGACCTCCTCGGGCGAGGCAAGATCGGCTAGCGAGGAAATCAGCCGTAAGCCCTTGCCTTGGGCGCCGAAGAGCGGCTTCTGCACCAATTTGTGGCCCTCGGCGAAGAGGGAGGAAGCGATCGCCTCGGCCTCGGCGCGATTGACCCCGGCAAATGTGCGCGGCGTCGGCAGGCCCGCGCTCTGAAGAAAGAACGTGGTCGTCGATTTGTCCACGCAGCGTTCGATGGCGCGCGCGTCGTTCCACACGGCGACGCCAAGCTCGCGCAAGGCATGCAGCACGCCGAGATAAAGCGTGACCGCCTCGAAGCTGCCGCCGGGAACGAAGCGCACGAAAGCGCCCTCGGGCAAGCGATCGCCGAGACCCGGGATGTGAAGCCCGGTCGCCGTTTCGGTCGAGAAGCCGCAAGCATTGAGCGGGGCGATGAGCGGGGTGATCCCGTGCCGCTTGAAGGCGCGGGCAAGGCTCCGCCCATGCCAGTCGCGGCCATCGCCGAACATGACGATGGCGGCGTCGTTGGCTCTTTGCGCGCTCATGGGGCTTTTAGGCGAAAGATCGCGACAGGATTGCCGTGTCGATGTGGCCGGCCTCGAAGCTCTCGCCGGTCTTGAGCGTGGTCACCGTCACCTTTGCCGGGCTGAACAGCATGCGGTCGATCGCGTAGAAATCGCCTTTGACCGCCGCGAAGATGTCGGCGAAGGGCTTGCCGTAATCCTTGGATTTGATGCTCGGCAGATTGTCGGCCAGCCGCTTTGCTTCATGCGCGCCGCTCGACACGAAGAGCTGCGCGCGGCCGCCATAGATGATGGCGTCGTTGGTGCGTCCCATGGCGGCGATGAAGCCGGGCGCGGGCGGAGGCAGCGGCGCGGTGGCGATGCCGTCGATGATGTCGTCGAGCGGAAAATGCAGTTCATGCGCCTTGTGCAGCGCGACTTCGAGGCAGCGCGCCGCGATCTGCACCGTCCCGGCAAGGCTCGAGGTTGGCGCATAGATGAAAGTGAGGTGCTGCGGCTTGAGCTTGCAGGCCGCCGCGACCTTCTCGACCAGCGCCGGCGGCGGGGGACAATCGGCTTCGAGCACGAGCACGGCGTTTGGGGCGCTGTCGCGATAGCCAAGCTCGTCGAACAGCTTCTCAGAAGAGCCGATGGCTCGGGCAGGACCCGAGCCGAGCACGCTGTATTTCTTGCCCTTGCCGTCCTCGGCCGAGAGGCTCCATCCGGCATATTGCGAGGCGAGACAGGCCAGCACCGGCTGCGCCGTGTGCACCGTCACCACGAACGCCCACGAGCTGTCGGTGTCCGCCGCCGCCAGCGACACGCTGCCGAGACCGCCAAGGCAAATCTCGGCGATCCGCCGTCCGGCTTCGAGCCCGCCCACGACGTTGACGCCGCAATCGATCCGGCACTCGCCGAGCGTCCCCTCGCTCACATCGACGCGAAGCGCGCCGGCATCAGCGATGAGCGCCTTGACGAGCGGCTCCGACTTGGCGTTGACGCTCGTCCAGGCTCTCGCGACGCTTCGCGGCGCTTTTCTTCCTGTGTCGTTCACCCGCATCTCCCGTGCTAGCAGCCTGGAATAATTGCAAAATCTTACGCCTTCGTGACTCGGCCAGGCGTCTCGCCCCCGCGATCGTGCCCGCGCGCGCCGACACAGTGCATATCGGGCGGCTCTTGTCGATCCATTCCGATGGCTGCGGCCGGTCGGCCACCCAGGCGGGCCAAGCGCCGTCGGCGGGCGCCTGCGCGCGACGCGTGGCATAGACGATTGCCGAGGCCATGGCGTCCTGGAGTACGAGCGCGCGCGATGGCAATTTGCCTTGCCGTGCCGCTTCGATATGGAGCGAAAGCAGCGGTCGGCTGCCGCGATCGAATATATCGAGCGTGGCGCCCGGCCGCGGATTGATCTCGAGCAGGAGAGGCACGTCGTCGCAGAGGAGGAAGTCGGCGGAGGCAAGCCCCTTGATCGGGTAGACGCGCGCGAGTTTCTTGACGGTCGCCGTCATCTTTCGCGCGAGCAAAGGCGAGAGGTTTGCTGGACACGCTGCTCCGCCATAGCGCCAAGGGCGCGAGGGAAGAGGCGAAGTCCACTGCTCGCTGAAGCCGAGCACGCGGGCCTCGCCGCCGTTCGCGACGAACAACGCCGATACCGCGCGCCCCACGACGCGTTCCTGGAAATAATTATCGGCTTTGGCCCTGGCGAGGCGGCTCGGCACGATATGGCTGCCGCCGGCGCCGCCGCGCTTCTTCACAAGCCAAGTCTTGGCGAGCCACCTTCCGCCGCGCGCAGGCGGCTCGCTTTGCGTCGGCGGATGAGCGATGCCGAGGCGATCGAGCGTCGCGAAGAAATCTTCCGGCGATTTGAGGCGCGCGACGGCGGCGGCGCTCGTTCCGAGCAGAGGCCAGCGTCTTGCGATCAGCCTCAAGAGCTCGGGGCGGTCCTCGAAGCCCGCTCCATAGACGAGACCGAGGACGGGGGAGGGCGCACGCTCGGCCAGCGCGCTGAGCGCGGGATAGAGGCTCCGCCAACGAAAGCCGCGCGCCAATCCGGTCAATTTCCGGCACGCGTGCGCTGCGTCTTGCGTATCGGCATCGGCAAAGAAGTCGGCGACGAGCGGCGTGAAGCCCGCGCGCCGCGCCGCCTCGGCGAGCGCGCGTCCCGAAACGCTCGCGATCAGGAGCGAGCTTCCCTCACGCGGCGAGTTTCTGGGCAAGGGCGTAAGCGTCCCGGAAATCGAGATAGAGCGGCTTTTCCGATTCGATCATCTGTTTGAACAGACCGGACTCGGTCCGATATTTGATGTTGCCGACCGCGAGCGCGCCGATGCCGACCGCCGTCGTTCCGGGAATTGGGGTCGCATGATCGTTCACCCCGACGCCCTCGACACCGGACGGCGGCACCGCATTCACGTCTGCCGCCACCAGCAGCTGTTTCGCGTTTTTCATCTGGTCGAGCGTGAGCAGCCTGCGCCCCGCGGGGCCGGCCGAAAAAATAATGTCGGCCTCGCGCGCCAGAGCCGATTTCTGTTCCTCGGTGCTGCCGTCGGCATAGCTGACATCGACACCGAACCGCGCACGGGCTTCGTCGGCGAGCCGGCGCACGCGCTCAGGACCGTCGTAACCGACGAGGATCGACGATGCGCCGTCCGTGGCGGCGATCACGGCGGAAGCGAAAGCGACGACGCCGGTTCCGCCGAACACCACCACGCGCTTGCCCTTGAGCGTGGTCGAGAACTTGTCTTTCAGCGCCTCCTTGGCGCAAGCGACCATGGCTGCTGCGGTCGTGAACGATCCCGCCGGGTCGGCGAACACCGAAATCTCGAAGGGCGGCACCATCGCCTTCTTGGCGCGGTCCATCATGTCGAGCGCTTCCATCGCGCGCTTGCCGCCGATGAAGACGCCGGTGCGCTTCACCCCTTCGGGGCCGCGCGAGAAGATCGCATCCTGCACCAGCCCGGCGACGTCCTCGACGGTGACGTTGGTGTAGGGAATGGCCGCATCGAAACCGGCGTCGAGCGCCATGTTCACGTCGAACGGGCTCATATGCTTGAGCGGCGTGATCATGTGCAGAATGCGGGGGTGTGCCATCGTCCACCGTCTCCCTGTCGTGGGCGTGAGCCCGCTTCGGCCGGTTGGCGGCAGCGTCGCGGATCCTTGGGTGGCATCGCTTTAGCACAATCGGCGGCCGCGCCAAGCGCCGATGAAAATGCAAATGTCGAGATTAACCGTGGTTCCGTCTCACCCCTCGCCGGAGATTTCGACAGTGGCGCCCTCATTGCGGCCTCGCGCCAGCGCGAAGCTCAGCGCGGGATGTCCGCAATTATTCCGCAATCGGCCGAGCAGAGCCGCCCCTTGCGCTTCACCCTCGACGAAGGCAAAGCCGGTCGGTCCCCACGAGCTCTGCCCAAGCCCGACGATCCCTTCTTTGCGGAGAAAGCCGAGCGCAGCGGCGACCTGGGGGCTCACATAGGCGCCTCCTTGCCAAGGCGCGAAATAGGCGCCCATGCACGCTTGCAGGTCACCGACATGCCGGCAGAAGGCAGCAAAATCGCCGGCCGCGAGCGCCGGCAGCGCGCCGTGCGTGACCGCGCGCGACAGCGCTTCGATCTCGCGCGCGGGAAGATCGGGCAGCGTGTCGAAGGCTGCCTTCTCGCTTGCGCCGGCAAGCCCTTGCGTCGCCGCATCGAAGATCAGGAGCACGCGCCACGCGGAAGGGAAGGGAACGCGGGCCGCGAGGTGAGGCAACTTGCCCTCGCGCGGTCCCTCGTCGAGCACGGCCCCGCCTTGCGCGAAGGTGGCGATGCCGATGCCCGAGCGCGCGCCCCGTCCGAGCCGCGCCGCGATCTCGCGAGGGTAGAGGCTGAGCCCTTCCAGAGCGGCGAAAGCGGAACCGACGGCGAGCGCGAGCTGCGTGCCGGAGCCGAGCCCCGCGTGTGGCGGGATCGCTTCCTCGATCCGCAGCGCGTAACGCGCTTCAAACCCGCAGCTATCGGCGATCTGCCTGAGATAGCGTTCCGCGCGATCGCCTTCGGGCCCGCTCACCGTGAGCTGCTCAGCGCGGCAGAGCACGAGCCGGGTGCGCGGAACATCGAGCGAGAGCCCGAACGAGCCGAAGGGGCGGGCGCTTCTTCCGCTTGGGTCGAGAAAGCCGAAATGAAGCCGCGCGGTTGCGGTTACGGCCACCTCGCGCGGGGCCCCCGGCGCCCTTGCGTGTCTCGACTGAGGGGGAAAGGGCTCCATTGATCGGCCCGGATCCTCTGGCTATGCTTCGGCTGAAGGGAAGGTCGCGTAACTCTTTCAAAAGAGAACGACAATGGCAACGGCCGAACGAACCTATAGCGATGCCGAAGTCGAGGAGCGGCTCAAGAAAGAGCTGCCCCATTGGTACCTCGAAGGCGGCTGGATCAGGCGGCGCTATCGCACCAATAGCTGGAAGGGCACGCTCATGGTGATCAACGCCGTGGGCCATCTGTCCGAGGCGGCCTGGCATCATCCCGACATCACCGCCTCTTATGCCTGGGTCGAGGTGAGGCTGATGAACCACGCCGCCAAGGGCATCACCGACAAGGACTTCGCCCTCGCCAAGAAGATCGAAGAGGTCGTCCACTGGCAGCCCGGCACCGAAGAGAGTGCGTTGGAAGGGACGCCGGCCGAGGACATGCGCTTCGCCTACATCAAATACGACAAGCCCAAAGCCTGAGGCCTCGCCCCCAAATCCCGGCCTAACCGGCCGCGCTTGCGCCTCGCGGGCCACCTGTTTAATGGTGCGCGGCTGAATTCCCGTGGAGGGGGTCCGCCCCGCGATGTCTCATCTCAACCTCAAGGGCGTTGCCATCGTCGAGACCTTCGCCGAGGCCTTCCCCATGGTCGGCACGCGGATCGTCATCGCCGCGCCCTCGCTCGAATGGGCCCTGATCGCCGCG
>Ga0081455_10003384_pt1 | contig 18370 bp, 18 predicted proteins | sample TabmetS3T2R1_FD_70207 | JGI IMG/M metagenome (GOLD analysis project Ga0081455, IMG submission 70207) | Tabebuia heterophylla rhizosphere microbial communities from the University of Puerto Rico - S3T2R1 | ecosystem: Host-associated > Plants > Roots > Rhizosphere ... | reverse complement strand
AACCCATGGGACACCCGCTTCAATGCAAAGCACCTGGCGAGCCGCCGGGCGCGGGCCCGCGAAAGATCAGCCGAGCACGTCCTGGTTGATCACGTTTTGCCGGATCGGCGTGCCGTCGAGCGCGCTGAGGATGTTGAGCGCGGTCTGCTCGCTCATGCGATCGACGGCCTCCCGGGTCACGCCGGCGACATGCGGCGCCGTGATGACGTTGGGCAGTGCAAGCAACGGATGTCCGGCCGGCGGCGGTTCCTGCTCGAACACGTCGAGGCCGGCTCCGGCAAGCCTTTTCGACACCAGCGCCTCATGCAGTGCCTTTTCGTCGACGATGCCGCCGCGGGCAGTGTTGACGAGATAGGCGGTCGGCTTCATCAGCTTGATCCGCGCCGCATTGAACATGCCGACGGTTTCCGGATTCTTCGGGCAATGAACGCTGACGAAATCGGCGCGCGGCAATGCGGCGTCGAGATCGGCGACCGGCTCGCAGCCGGCGGCCTTGATGTCGGTGGCTGGCTTATAGGGGTCGTAGATCAGCACGTTCATTTCCATGGCAAGGCAGCGCTTGGCGGTGCGGGTACCGATGCGGCCGAAGCCCACGATCAGCACGGTCTTGCCAAAGAGATCGTAGGGCAGCATGCCGAGCCGCGCGGCCCATTTATTGTCCTTGACGATGGAGTCCATTTCGTAGGCCCGCTTCGCCAGCGTCAGCATCATGAACACCGCGTGCTCGGCCACCGAGGGCGAATTCGCCGTGCCGGCGACCATCAGCGGCACCTTGCGCTTGCTCAGCGCCGGCACGTCGACGGCGTCGAAGCCGACGCCGATGCGCGTTACCACCTTCATGTCGCCGGAAGCTTCGAGCTCGATCTCGCCGAAGCGGGTGCCGCCCAGCGCCACGCCGTGCACGGGCGCGTGCTCTCGGAGCTTGGTCTGGAAATCAATGGCCGAGATCATATTGGGAAACTCGACCATCTCGATGTCGTCGCGTTCGCGGAGAAGTATCCGGCCGGCCTGCGAGAACGACTCCGTGATGAAAATCTTCTTCTTGTTGGATGCCATTTCCTGCCCTGGGTGATGCTTTTGCGCCGTCAAAGGACGGCGCCGGTCACCTCGTTTAGCAAATGCATGTTATTGAGGTCCACAGCCAATCGGAGCGGGGCGCCATCCTGCGCGCCGGCGTTGGGATTGACCCGGCCGCATACCTGCGCGCCGTGCAAGTTGAAATAGACAAGGGTCTCCATGCCCATCGGCTCAGTGACGTCGAGCGTCGTATCGAACGTCTCGACGCCGGGCTCCGCATGCGGCGACGCCTCGGTGACGTGCTCGGGCCGGATACCGAACAGCAATTTGTCGGTACGCGGAATTTTCTGATAACGCGCCGCGCGCGCCGCCGGCAGCGGGAAGGCGAGGCGGTCATTGAGGCGAATTTGAAGCTTGCCGCCGGCGTCCTCCAGCTGGCATGGAATGAAATTCATCGCGGGCGAGCCGATGAAGCTCGCAACGAAGCGCGTTGCCGGATTGTGGTAGAGCTCGTTCGGCGTGCCGATCTGTTCGATGCGGCCGTGGTTCATCACCACGACGCGGTCGGCGAGCGTCATCGCCTCGACCTGATCGTGGGTGACATAGACCGTGGTGGTGCGGACCTTCTGGTGCACCTTCTTGATCTCGATGCGCATCTGCACCCGCAGCTTGGCGTCGAGATTTGACAGCGGCTCGTCGAACAGGAATACCTTCGGGTTGCGCACGATGGCACGGCCCATGGCGACGCGCTGACGCTGGCCGCCTGAAAGCTGTTTTGGCTTGCGGTCGATCAGTTCGGCGATGTCGAGCATGCGCGCTGCTTCGTCGATCCGCGCCTTGATCTCGGCCTTGGGATAGCGCTTCAACCGCAGTCCGAACGACATGTTCTCGGCCACGGTCATATGCGGATAGAGCGCGTAGTTCTGGAACACCATCGCGATGTCGCGGTCCTTCGGCGGCACGTCATTGACGACGTCGCCGCCGATCAGGATGTCGCCGCCCGAAATATCCTCCAGGCCAGCGATCATCCGCAGCGTAGTGGACTTGCCGCAGCCGGAGGGACCGACGAGGACCACGAACTCATGGTCGGCGATGTCGAGATCGATGCCGCGCACCGCCTCGACTTCGTCGTAGCGCTTCACAACCTTACGCAGACTTACCTCAGCCATGAGTTCGATCCTCAGCCCTTTGTCGCACCGGCGGTCAGACCGGCAATGTAGTAGTCCATCAGGAATGCGTAGATGATCAGCGGCGGCGCGGCGCCGAGCAGTGCGCCGGTCATGATCTGTCCCCAGTTGAAGACGTCGCCCTTGATCAGGGTGGTGATGATGCCGACCGGCATCACCAGCTGGTCGGTGGATGTGGTGAACACCAGCGGATAGAGGAATTGCGCCCAGGACACGGTGAAGGCGAAGATCGTCGCCGCGATCAGACCCGGCAGCGCGACCGGAATGAAGATGCGGGTCAGGGTCTGAAACCACGACGCGCCATCGATGATGGCGGCCTCATCGAGCTCCTTCGGAATCGAAGCAAAATAGCCGATCATGATCCAGGTGCAGAACGGCACTGTCAGGGTCGGATAGAGAATCAGCAGCACATACCACTTGTTGATGAGCTGGATGCCGGTCAAATCGCCGATCACCGCGAACATCTTGAAAAGCGGAATGAAGAGAAGCGTCTCGGGAATGAGATAGGTCAGGAACACGCCGGTGGCGAGAATCGTAGAACCCCAGAACCGCATCCGCGACAGCGCAAAGGCCGCGGGCACCGAGATCAGCATCGTGAGGGTGACGACGAAGATCGATACGATCGCCGAGTTCCAGAAGAAGCGCAGGAACTGGTTCGAGGTCAGCAGTGCGACATAGTTTTCGGTCGTCGGGTGTAACACCCACCATGGGTTGGTCGCCGCCGAAATCTCCGCGCTGCTCTTCAGCGAGGTGATGATCATGTAGAGCGGCGGCGTCAGGAAGAAGATGGCGAAGATGATCAGGAAGAAATAGGACCATCGCAGCGCCCAGGCGCGGTCGCGGCTCATGCTGCCGTATTTGACCTTGCGGGTCGGTCCGGCCTTGTCGATCGTTACCGTTGTCATCAGGCTTCATTCCCGCGTTTGGAGATGTCGCGCAGGATGAAGATCGCCGCGACCGCCAGAATCGGCACCATGAAGAGAGAGACGCTGGCACCCAGCGGAATGTCACTGCCTTCGATGCCAATCCGGAACGCCCAGGTCGCGAAGATGTGGGTGTGGTCGAGCGGGCCGCCCGCGGTCAGGATGCGTACGATGTCGAAATTGGCGAAGGTCACGATCAGCGAGAACAGCGTGGTGATGGCGATGATGTTTCGCATCATCGGCAGTGTCACGTACCAGATGCGCTGCCACCAGTTGGCGCCGTCGATGGCGGCGGCCTCGTAGAGCTGCTCCGGCACGGATTTCAGCGCTGCCAGGTACATGATCATGAAGAACGGCGCGCCTACCCAGATATTGACGAGGATGACCGAGAAGCGCGCCCAGTAGGCATCACCCGTCCACGGGATCGGGCCGATGCCGAAAAAGGAGAGCGTGTAATTGAACGCGCTGTAGGAGGGATCGAACAGCCACAACCAGGCCAGCGTGCTCATCGCTGGCGGGATCACCCAGGGCACCAGCAGCATGCCGCGCCATTTGCGCTGGCCCTTGGCCGGGATGTTGTGAACGAAATGCGCGACGATGAAGCCGATCAACGCCTTGAAGATGACGGCCGTGATGGCAAAGATGCAGGATTGCTTGACGACGAGCCAGAACGTCTCGCGCCTGAACAGGAACTCGAAATTGCCGAGCCCGACGAAACGCGCCATCGACTTGTTCAACGTCGCCAGGTGCAACGCGTAGAACGCGGGATAGATGACGAGCGTTGCGATCAGCAGGATCAGCGGCAGCGCCATCAGGAACGCGACGGTCGATTTGCGTTTGAGTACATTCTGCAAGCTTGAGCGCTTGCGTGCCCTTTGCGTGGCGGCCGCGCTGTCCGGCTGCAAGGCAACGTAAGCCATAATGCTTTTCCCCGTGCGTTCCCATCTCAAGTAAGGCTAAGGCGAGCTCGCAAGCCTGCCCGAAATCGTGTCCGCCTGATGCGACGCGGCGGCCCGCAATCCGGCGGACCGCCGCGAAGTCAGGAAGCGTCAGCTCCGCATGAAGCCTTCGCACTCGCCTTCGGCCCAGGCGAGGGTCTTTTCCATCGCTTCGCCCTGATAGTAGCGCAGGCACATCTTGGTCAGGGTCGCCTGCGTATAGATCTGCTGCGCGATCTTCGGCGGTGCGGGCGCCGCGGCGATCGAAAGCACCTGATGGTTATGCGGGTTCGGGTAGTGGTAGAGCGTGCCCTTCGGCGGCTCTACTTCCTGCCAGACCTTCAAGGTGGTGAGCTTTTCATAGCAGGGCAGGTCGTAGCCGCCGCTCGCCACGCACATCTTCTCGATCGCATCCGGCTGCGAAAGGGCCCGGAGCACGCTCTTGGCCGCTTCCTTGTTCTTGGAGAACGACCAGGTGCCCCAGAAATAAGCCAAATAAGGTGCGAAGCGTCCCTTCGGTCCGGCTGGGAAACCATGGGTCCAGCACTGTTCGGCGACCTGCGGCGCATCGCGCTTGGCGACCGCCCAGGCGCTCGGCGGGTTCATGATCAGCGCGCCCTGCCCGGAGACCAGCCATTTGTTGTTATTGGAGTCATCCCACGCCGCGACGTTCGGCGGCAGGAAGCCGATCAGCTTCTTGTAATATTCGAGCGCCTGTCGGACCGCATCGGTCTTGACGGTGAGGTTGCCCTTTTCGTCGACGAGGGCCGCGCCGAACGACTGGAAGATCGCGCCCGCCGTGTCGACGTTGTCGCTGGTCTCGCCAAGTCCGATGCCGAACGGAAAGCCGCCTTTCTGGCAGGCCTCCGCGGCTTTCAGGAAGGTATCCAGGGTCCAGTTGTCGGCCTTGGGCGGGCTGCCCGCCGGATACATTTCCTGCACGTCGATGCCGGCGTGCTTCTTCATCAGGTCGATACGCGAGCAGGGGCCCTTGATCTGGCTGCCGACGCTGGCGGGCACCGCGAGCCATTTGCCCTTGGACTGGCCGAGATATTTCACGGTTCCATTGGGTTCGCCGTTTTGCTTGATGAGGCCCTCCATGACGTCGTTCATGGGCTCAAGCAGCTCGGACTGGGCATGCGGCCACCAAGTCGGCATCGCCAGAATGTCATGACCCGCCTTGGCCTGCGCTTCAGCGGCGATGGTCAGCAGATTCTTGTTACCCTGGCTCGGGATGTAGTCGATCTGGACCTCGACCTTTTCCTTCTCAGCCCAGGCATTGACGATGTCCGTCGAAGCCTTGTTGGCGTTGGGAACCCAATGGTCCCAGAAGCCGATCGAGAGCTTGCCGGCGGCATGGGCGCCGCGGACATAGGGCGCCGTGATCATGGCGGCGGACGTCAGCGCAGTAGCAGCAACGAATTGTCGGCGAGACAGCTTCTTCCGGGACATGGCGTTTCCTCTTTGCTGAGCCAAGTTTTTGCTTCTTGTTGTCCCCTTCCGCCTCGCATCCGGTGTCGCAGACGCGGTGTGGCGGCGGAGATTTTGTAGTGAGATCAGAGCAGAATTGTTTGCATCTGTCGAGAAAGTGCTTTGCCGGCATCGTTGAACTAACGTTGTGCTCGGAGCTTTCGATGGACATGTCGCTGTCGTGGCTACCTGCGAAATCGTCAATAATCCTCCGCCGATATATTGCGCTGCACACGATGCGAAATGATCCGCAATCATCGACCGCCACGTTCGCCGCAGCTGCAATGGGGCCGTGGATAACTCGCTCGCGTGGCAAGTGTTTCCCGATGGGAACAAGGCCGCGCCAGCGGTGGACGAATTCAGGGTGGTGACGATAATCTCGGCACTCCAGATTCCCGCCGAAGGCTTCCCGCATTCGACAGATCGCCGTTTCGACCATGGAGACCGAATAATGATCAGTCCTGAACCGATCGCGCGCGCGCAGTCGCGATTGCGTTTCGTTGTCGGCGCCGTTGCGGTGCTCGCCTTGGGCGCATTGGTCGCGGGCGTGCCGGCGACGCTGCACGCGCAGGGGCTTGTCGAGGGCGCACAGAAGGGCGCGCGCGAAGGCAACAAGGCTGCCGGTCCGATCGGCGGCGTGCTTGGTGGCGCGATCGGCGGCGTGGTTGGCGCGGTCGGCGGCGTCGTCGGCGCCGTCACCGGCGGCGGTGGCGGTGGCGGCAATCAGAAGGGCGCGCCTGCGCAGTCCGGGGCCAAACAGGAAGCGGCCAAGGATGCCTCCAAGTCCGACCCGTCCAAGGCCGATCCATCCAAGGCGAAGACCGCCAAGGCGGCCAAGGCCGGCAAGCAGACACCGGCCGTGCTGACCCAGAGCGGCGCGCCGCAACTCACCGCCGAGCAGATCGTCGCCAACAGCGATGCCAATATCGAGCGGATCAAGAAAGAGCTGAACCTGACGGCGGAGCAGGAGAAGCACTGGAACGTCTTCAACAGCGCCATGCACTATCTCGGCCACAATGGCGCCGAACGGCTCAACCTGCGCATCGCGCGCGCCCAGCGCGATCCGCCCGACGACATCATCGAGCAGATGCGCAACGAGGCGCAATTCCTCAACGACCGCGCCGTCGACCAGCGCAATGTGGCAGACGCCGCCGAGCCGCTGTTTGCCAGCCTCGACGACAAGCAGAAGCAGTACTTCATCAATGAGATGGTGCGGCTGAGCCACGAGCGCGGGCTGGATTGACCGCAGCCTTTGCGCCGAAGATTTGGCTGCGCCGCCGCTGCGAATAGCCGGGCACCAATGCCCTGGGGTAGGTTGAGAGGCGCGGCACCCGGCTATCCTGCCGCAGCGGCGCGGCTCCCTCAATCTGCGTCCAATCATGATCAAACGCTGACCGACTCGCGCCCGAGTGATGGCTTACTGGCGGCCTTCTGGGGAACTTGCGTTTCTGTCGACGAGTGTTGCACCCGCGCATCGCTGGTTGCACATTTGGCCGGCACACGGCCGGCCAAACTGATGTCGAACCCAAGGCGAGATGAAGACATTTTTCGAAGGTCTTCGAAGCTCATGGCCTTCCCGCGCCGCTCACGGCTTCGGAAAATTGAGCTCCACGCCGACGCCATCGGGGTCGTAGAGGAAGAACTGGGTGTCGCCGGTGCGCGGCACGATGCTCTCGCGGAACTTGACGTTCTTCGTCTGCAGGCGCTTGCGCATCGTCTCGACATCGGTTGCAGCGAAGGCGATGTGATCGAGCCGGCCGGTGTCCTCGTATTTCTTCTCAGTGCCGCGCACGATAATGCCCTCGCGCGGCCTGCGCGTGCCCATCAGATGCACAGTCGCCTGGCCGCCGGAATAGAGCCAGTAACCGGGGAAATCGAGCGGCGGGCGGTCGCCGATCTCCAGCCCGAGCACGTCGACATAGAAATTCTTGGTGCGCTCGAGATCCTGCGGTTCGATGGTGTAGTGCTGCAATCCGCCGAGTGGCATTGTCGTTTGCTCCTCTCAAGGTGACTTCGGCGCCAGCGCAGGCTCGCCCACCGCCGCCGACCTGTTCAATTCGCGATCGATCTCCTCGATCGACTTGCCCCTGGTTTCGATGCCGAGGAAGTAATAGACGATGCCCGCCATCAGGAACCAGCAGCCGAGATAGAGGAAGGCGGTGGGTATCTGCGTCAGCGGCACGTCAGGTTTCAGGTAGTTGCCGGAGCCGACGATCAGCGCCAGGCCAACCGGACCGATGATCTTGCCGATGCCGCCGAAGCCGTACGCCGACCCCATGCCAGTGGTGCGCAGATGCGAGGGCCAGATTTCGGCGGCGTAGGGCCCGACAATGGCAAAGCCGCCATCGGCGAAGAAGAATGTCGCGATCAGGATCAGCCAGAACGCCGAGACGCCGAACAGCATGGCGTCGTAATTGTAGCCGGCGACGATGGTGAGAACGCCCGCACCGAAGCCGAGCAGGCCGCCGGCGGTCCGGCGGCCAAGCAACTCCGAGAAGTAGGAGAAGGACAACCGGCCGATGAAGCCCGAGACGCTGAGTGCGATCATCATCTTGGCGGCCTCCTGCGGCGTCACCTTGAGCAGCAGCACGAACAGCGACGGCGCCCACAGCGTGATGCCGTACACGCCGGTCTGCGCGCCGGCATTGCCGAGCCAGGAAACGACCAGGCTGCGCGGGTATTTGAACAAATCGAGCCAACTCGTCTTGATGATGGGCCCGGCGTCGGCCGCGGTCGGCAAGGGCAGGGAGGACGGCTCGACCTGCAGCGCCCAGGCCAGCGACTTGCGCGCTTCCTCGTAGCGGCCTTGGCGACAGAGCCAGCGCGGGCTTTCCGGCACCCAGATGCGCACCAGGAGCACGAGCAGCGACGGCAATACGCCGATCGCAAACAACAGCCGCCACTGGTCGCTGCCCATGAAGGCGCCGAGCACGGCGCCGAGGCCGACGCCGAGCGGGATCACGCAGGTGACGAGCCCGCCAACCCAGCCGCGCTTGGAGGACGGCATGAACTCCTGCACCAGCGGCAGGTCCACGCAATAGAGGCCGCCGACGCCGGTGCCGACGAAGAAGCGCAGGATGGTGAGATAGATCCAGCCATTGTCGGGCGTGAAGTAGAGCAGGCCCGTGGCGAGCGAGAAGTTCAGCACCGTGCCGATGAACACCAGCCTCCGCCCGATGCGATCGGCGAGCCAGCCCCAGACGTAGGCGCCAATGATGGCGCCGATGCCGGAACTCATCAGCACGACCGCCGATTGGCCGAAGGTGAGCTTCCAGGGGCCGATCAGGAAGGCGAGCACGAAGCCGATCAGAAAGTAATCGAAGAATTCCAGAGCGTCGCCGATGATCGCTGCGGTGAGGATTTTGATCTGGTTGCCGGTCAGACTGGTCCGGCGATCGAGAATCTCGAACATGGCCGCTCCCCCTGGCGCATGTTCATTGTGCAGCGGCCGTCGCGCCCTTCGTACCGCGATACCGAAAGGCTACGCCCCGCTCGCGGCGCACAACAAGCTGCGCATTGCGCAGGGCACCTGCGCAGAAACACAACGTCAGGCTTCGCCGCGATACGAGGCTGCCGGGCCGGTAGCACGCCTATTTCAGATAGCGCAAACATCACCCCTCACGCTCGAATAGGCAAAATGCATGGAGCTCCGCAATTTTCCGGACTGAGATAGCGCCGCGTCTTGAGCGGATTTTTAATTTTTGTCGCTATGGTCGCGCGGTCGGACCACACAAGGTCAAGCCGGATGGAAGAACGCCGCAAGTTTCCCAGAACCGAGCTCAACGAGCCCGCCTTCGTGTCGTCGGGGGGATCGGTGATGCGTTGCACCGTACTCAACATCTCGGCCGAGGGCTGCGCCATCGAGGTCAACGAACCCGCCTTTGTGCCGCAGCGCTTTCGTCTGGTGATGGCCGACGATCCCTCGATCGTGCGCGATTGCCAGATCGCCTGGATCCAGCACAAGCGGATCGGGCTCACCTTCGTCTGTCCGCCCGTCCGGGCGGAACGGGCGCCCGAGGCCGCCGGTTCGACGTCGCCTGAACCAAGCGAAATCCCGCGCCATCGGACCCGTGCAGTGATAGATTGATCGCGCACCTGCGAGGGAACGCGATGACCCCCGAACCTGCCACGATGTGCCTTGGCTGCTGGCAGAACCTGAGCCTGCCGATGGTCCTGCGCGGCCCACTCAGCCTGCCGTACCGCGCGGTCGGCATCAAGCCGAGCCGCATGAACCCCAACACCTGCACGCTGTGCGAGATGGCGTTTTCCCGCGTCATGAAGGCGCGCGCGGTTACCATCGATGCCACCGTGATGTTTGCGGACCTGCGCGGCTACACCACGCTGACCCAGAATCTCGGGCAGGCAGCGCTCGCTTCCCTGCTTGATGCCTTCTACGACGACTGCGCCGCCGCGATCTGGCGCTATGACGGGCTGCTCAACAAGACGATTGGCGACGCAGTGTTCGCCATCTTCAATTTTCCGGTCAAGCATGCCGACCATCCCGCGCAGGCGCTGCTCGCTGCGCGTGCGATCCAGCAGCGTTTTTCCGAACGGCGCGAGGCGCTGCTCGAGACGATCGGCACGCGCGACGTCGAGCTTGGTATCGGCATCGGGATCGACTCCGGCGAGACCAATTTCGGCGAGTTCGGTCACTCGCATCGCGATCTGACGGCGGTCGGCACGGTGGTGAACCGCGCGGCGCGGGCGCAGGCAGCAGCGAAGTCCGGCGAAATCCTTGTCACGTCTTCGGTCCAGGAGCGCAGCGGCGGCATGGTGAGTGGGCCGGGGCAGGATTTTTCGCTCAAGGGTTTTGCGCAGCCGGTGACGCTGTTTGCGGCGTAAGCGCGCGCGCCCTCTTTTTGTCTGAGCATGATCTGGTCCGAAAACCGGTGCCTACTTTGCGCTAACGCGGCCCTCCGGGTCGGGATTATGCTCTAGCGCTTCAGCATCGGCTTGATGACCGCTTCCAGCTCCTCGAACGACATCGCGCCTTTCAGCCGCTGGCCATTGACGAAAAAGGTCGGCGTGGAATCCACCTTCAGCGTGTCGAACGCGAATTGCTGGTCGGCCTTCAGCTTGTCGAGCAGGGATTGGTCGGTCTCGCACGTCGTCACCTCCTGCTCGCTCATGCCGTTGAGCTTGCCGATCAGGATCAGCGTCTCCTTGGTGCGATTGATCAGCGGATCGAGCTGCTGATACATCGTGGCGATCACGGCGAGATATTTCTCGGCGTCGCCCCTGGCGATGCAGCGCGCCAGCATCGAGGCGCCGGCCGCTTTGATGTCGAGCGGGAATTCGCGGAACACGAAGCGCACCTTGCCGGTATCGATGTAACGCGAGCGCAGCATCGGAAACACGTTCTCGCCCCACGCCGCACAATGCGGGCAGCTCATCGAGGCATATTCGGTGATGGTCACCGCCGCCTTGGGCGAGCCGATCGAAATGTCCGGCAGCGACACCGGCTTGGCCACCTGCGCGGCAAGCGCGCTCTGCGCCCGGGCCGTAGCTATAAGCGTGATGTCAGCGACGGCAAGGAAGGCAAGGCAGAGCAGGGGAAACACGCGGCAGCTGATGGTCAACGAAAACTCCGGAAGGCCAGGCTATTGCAGAGAAACACAGCGATGCGGATTTTACGCCGCAGCGACTGCAAACACCACGGCCAAGGCGGCGTCACCAAGTCGCGGATGAAAAAGCTGGATTCGATTGTCAGACACGCGGTCAAGCACCCGCATTCCCGCGGCGCGAAAGCGCAAACGGTCGCGAAGGTCAGGACGCCTAGTCAGCACTCAGCGCGTAGGTTTCCTGAAGTGCTTTCTGCATCGCCGCAAACCGGCGCAGCGCGCGCGGGGTCATCCGCCGCTGGGCGCGGGCCTCGACCACGGCGCGCCAGCCCTGCCTGGAATCGGGAATGACCGCGACCGACAATCCCTTCTGGAAATTGTCGTCCTCTTTCAACTGCTCAACAATGATCCAGGTAAGCTCGATGCTGGAAACGCGTTTCTTTGCCATGCCGCTCACCACGCTCGTGTGAGAGAAACGCTAACGCGGGTCGGCATATCGTGCCAACCAAGGCAAGGTTGCAAGGAGAGGGGTAACGCACGTAGGTCAGGCGCCGCCATTACGCGGCGAACAGGTGGTCGAGCTCGGCACGATCGAGCTTCTTGCCTTCGCCGTCGGTCACCGAGACGTCCCAGCCTTCCTCGGCCCAGATACGGGCCTTGGCAGCTGCGATCAAAAGACTATTCCGTTCGCTGCGAACGGTAACGTCATCCTTCTGCGCAACGATTTTATAGGCCATGGTCGCCTCCCCAACACAGGGATTGTCGTCGATCGTTGGGACCTCAATTTGCCGAAGAGGTGGCAATTTGGAGATGTCAGGAATTGCGGCCGCGCGATCAGAGCACATATCGAAAATCGGCAAACGATTGTGCTGACGGCATTTTACTACCTCGCCAGTCATTCGATGCGCCAGCTCACCGTCCATGGCGGCAGGTTTTCCGTCAAATCGTGGCCCCAAATCAGTGTGCCGGCACGATCAATCGACGGGACGTCCCGACCGGAGAGATTGGCCGTCAGCTTCAGCGTGGTACCGTCGCCCAGGCGCCAGTGCGCCGTTACCAGTCCGGCCGTGGCCTGCGCCGTCCCGAATTTCGCGCCGGCGAGGCGCGGCACGATTTCACGGCGCCGGACGGCAAGCAGATCGCGCACCAGTTCGCGCCGCTGCTTGCCTGCAGCAATGGCGCAGGCTTCCCAGTCCAGCACTGCCTTGCGCAGCGTGGCTCCATCGACAGGATCGGGAACGTCGTTGCCATGCAAGGCATAGGTTTCCGCGAATTCCCTTCGCCGGCCGGCGCGCACGGCATCGGCAAGGCCGCCGCCAAAATCGCAGAAGAACGGAAACGGCCGCCGCGATCCCCATTCTTCACCCATGAAGAGCATGGGCACGTTCGGCGCCAGCAGCGTGACGGCGAGCGCGGCTTCGAGCGCCTTCGGTTCTGCAATATCAGTCAGGCGATCGCCGAGCGGGCGATTGCCGATCTGGTCGTGGTTCTGCACGAAGTTGATGAAGGCGAGCGGCGACAGCGTACCACTCGGCTCGCCGCGCGGCCTGCCGCCGCGATATTTTGACGACGCGCCCTGATAGACAAAGCCCGAGCCAAGCGCGCGGGCGATGTCGTCAATGGGCGATTGCTCATGATCCTGATAATAGCCCTGCGTCTCACCGGTCAGCAGCACGTGCCAGGCGTGATGATAGTCGTCGTTCCACTGCGCGCGGTACTTGCCGCGCGGCGCCGCTTCGTCGGGATCGAGCAAGCCGGCCGCGTTGGCGTCGTTCTCAAGCACGAGATGGATATGGCGGCCGGTCGCATCGGACAAATCCCCAACGGCAGTGCTGAGATCATGAAGCATCATGAGCTGGGCGGGCTCGGCGATGGCGTGGATGGCGTCCAGCCGCAGCCCGTCGAAACGATAGTCGCGCAGCCAGGCGATCGCACTCTCCACCACAAAGGCGCGCACCTCCGGCAAGCGAAAATCGATTGCGCTGCCCCAGGGCGTCTGCATTCCCGTGAAGAAGTTAGGCGCATAGCGACCGAGGCAATTTCCCTCGGGGCCGAAGTGATTGTAGACGACGTCGAGAAACATCATCAGGCCGCGCTGATGCGCGGCGTCTACCAGCGCCTTGAGGTCTTCAGGCCTGCCATAGGCGCTGTCGGGTGCATACCACAGCACGCCGTCATAGCCCCAGTTGCGGCGGCCGGCGAAGTCGGCGAGCGGCATCAGCTCGATCGCGGTGATGCCGGTCTCTACAAGATGGTCCAGCTTGTCGATCGCAGCACGAAAACTGCCTTCGCGGGTGAAGGCGCCGACATGGGCCTCGAGAATAACGGCTTCGTGCCATGGCCGTCCGCGCCAGTCGGCGGCGCGCCAGCGATAGGCGCCGTGGTCGATCACTTCGCTCGGGCCGAACACGTCCGCTGGCTGAAAGGCAGAGGCGGGGTCGGGCACGTCGGCCTCGTTGTCGATGCGAAATTTGTAGTGGGTGCCTGCTGCAGCCTCCGGCACCTGTAACACGTACCAGCCGCCGTTCTCGCGCGTCATGGCAATCGCGCGATCAAGGATGAGGTGCACGCGCTGCGCTGCCGGCGCCCACAGCCTGAACGTTACGCCCGTCTCCGTGATTAGGGGCCCAAATTTGCGGTTGGATGTAAAGAGAGTGTTCGGGTTCATCGTTGCCCAAATTGCATCGGCCGTTCTTGTTCCCGCCACGGAACTCGACATTTTCATGAAAAAATTTTGAAACGAACCGCCATCAAAGTGATTAGCTCCACGATCGCGCCGTATTGCGGTGCTGAGATTGGGGCACAATGATCACAACAATCAAAAAGTCATCGCAGGAAACCGCCCTTCATTATCGTTCGCTCGGACTCATCTGCCGGCAGCAGGCCGCCCTTCACCCGGAGGCAAGCTGGAACTGGTTGAGCGAAGCCGAACGATGGGAGGATCTCGCAGCCCGGCAGCAGGAGCCGCCGCAGGTTGCGGATCTTGCTCCGATCGCGGCCTAGCTGCGCGCAGCGAAGAGATTGGCGAGAGCAAAGGTCGGCATGCGGACCGTACGCCGCCGAGTACGCTCGCGCGCGGGAAAGCTGCGAGTGCGGGCCGGCACATCGCGATGTGCCATGAGCGCAGACGCTGACGCGGGACGCAACGGTACTGTCTGACAATGTTGGACTTGCCGCTGACCTTGGTGTGATTGCCGGTCACTTGTGACCTGCCGGGACCGCCGGAGCCGTCGTCCATCAGGACGCGGTGGACCCCTCCTTGGTGCCCGCCTTTGCAGGCACGCCGCTGAAGAGCGTTGGCTCGGCAATCAATCACGATCAACGAGAAGCATCGCCGCTGCGTAACGACGGCATCTCGCGATGGCTAAGCAGTCTTTAACCATAGTGCGATACACGACAACGATGCTGACTCATGCGAGGCGGCTCCAGGGGCTTTTGACTTTGCCGGCACGGCCAAGACTCGACTTGAGGCGAATGGCGGAAATGTCGGTATGACCGGCGCTTTTCAGCGCCAATGCACGGGGGTTGGGGAAATGAAGCGGATTGCTCTTGCGGTTGCTCTTTCGGCGCTGGGCGTGGGGACATCGGTTGCAGCCGATATGGCGGTCAAGGCTCGTCCGGCGCCGTTGCCGGTCGCGGTGGCCAACTGGACCGGCTGTTATCTCGGCGCCGGCGGTGGTTACGGCATGTTCAATCAGCGCCGCGAAGTTGTTGCCCCCGTTGGCGACTTCGCAACAGGCGGCGTCAGCGGCGCCAACACCTTTGCGATGGCGCTAACTGCGCCGGCCGGGTCGGTGGTCACACCCAACGAAACGTTCGGCGGCCAGGGGTGGCTGGCCACGGGCCAGGTAGGCTGCGATTACCAGTTTTCCAACAACTGGCTGATCGGCGCGTTCGCCGACGCCGACTGGACCAACCTTAGCGGCGACCACAGCCTGCTCGGAGCTTTCCGGGGCCAGCAATCGATGCAGTGGTCCTGGGCGGTGGGCGGCCGGGTGGGCTGGCTCGTAACCCCCACGCTTCTGACCTACGTCACCGGCGGCTACACCCAAGCTGAGTTTGGCGGCGTCAACTACGCCAACAACTTCGCGACTACGGCACTGGCGGTCACCAACCCGCCGATGGCCCTTGCATTGGCAGCCACCGGTAACCCGGGTTTACAACTGGGGTCGCAGAGGTTTGACGGCTTCTTCATTGGTGGCGGCACCGAGTATGCGATCGGATGGCTGCCTGGATTGTTCTGGAAGAACGAGTACCGCTACGCCGACTATCGCAGCGCTTCGACGAATATCATCTGCACGATCTGCACTGCGGCTGCACCCGGTCCGGTCGGGCAAACGGGCCTTGCCGAGCGGCAGCACCCAACCGTGCAGACGGTCCGCACCGAGCTCGTCTGGCGCTTCAATTGGAGCGGCGCGCCGGTGGCTGCGAAGTACTGATCTCTCGACGGACTTGAGCTTCAAAGCCCCGGCCGAGGCCGGGGCTTTTCGTTGCGCGATCGGTTCGCGCCGCGTTCGCCGGGGAGGGGAGGAAAGTTGCGAATCAATCTGCCGCCTCATTGCACATGGATGCGGGGTAACTCGTCGCTCAAATGGCCTAGTTCAAATGAGATGCGCAACTTAACGGGAAAAAGCCAGATTGCAGGCAACCAATGACTTCTGCCGGCGATTAACTCCCTAGTTGGCGGCATAGCCCGACCCGCAACAGCCCCCAAGCCCAGCGGGTCGGGCCTTTAGCAGGCCAGTATGTCACGAGAGCCAACGATGCGTGGCGATTGGACAATGACGCCGTGGGAAATGGCACTCTTCATCGCAGCAGCGATGCTTATGGCGAGCGGGTTTCTGTTGGCAAGTAGCTGACAACTGCACGCCTATCACCGTTCATCCGGCTTGAAGCCCTTCGGCAAGCGTGGCGGCTCATCCGGCGCCGCCGCACTGGCAGGCGCGTGGGCCTTCCTACGGTTGATCTGGATGATTCTCGCAGACCCAGCCGCAATCCTCACAGCAAAGGCATTTCATTTCCGAAATCTAACCGGCGGCCTTGGTGCCAGCGCCGAGACGGATCGAAGCCCTTACGGCGAGCTTTTCGTAATCTTCCGCGATCTGCCGCATCATCTGCCGCGACAGGTCGTCGTTCATCTGTTCAGCCAGGATGCGCGCTTCCTCGGCTCGATCACGCCAGTGGCGGGGGTCATTGAAGTGAGGAGTGGCGTCGGCCACGGTCGTCTACTCCTGTACTGACTCAATATGGACCCCATCCAGCCAGCCGACTAGCACCAAATTCAAAGCTAGGGCCGCGAAGCATCCGCTCGCGCCGAGATCTCGTCGCGCCTAAGGCCTGCATGTCGCGGACGAAGGCGTGGGCGACCCGGGGCGGCAACTCGATCGGGTTACTCGGCATGATCCGAAGATAGACGGCCTGTCGACAATTGCGAATCCCCAAACAAAAGCCCGGCCTTGAAGGGCCGGGCAGTCTTTGATCCGGATAAATCTGGGCTCGTCATCTTGGAGCCTTCTGATTTCATTTCAGATCAATCCTCCGCGGCCGTCAGTGCAAAAAGATACGCAGGAACTCAATCGGCCTCTCAGAGAAACGCTGCAAATCGGCCTGTAGTAAGGAACGCCGTTTCATCCTGCGCTTTGAGGTAAGTGCGGTGAGGATTGCAGCGGTCGCGTAATGAAAAGAGATACACTTCTGGATGAGCTGAGGCGAATAGAGCTCGAAGTAGTTGAAGGCGAGCAGGAGCTTGCCGAACTGGAGGCGGAGCTCGTTACCCTTACGAACGAGAACCAAGACACTAAAGATATCCAGGCCGCGATGAAATTGATGTTCGAAGAGCATCAGCACCGCGACCAAGAGCGCCAACGGCTCCTGTCATTGTTACAGCCTTAGGAACCGTCGCCTCACTGCGGCGTCAACTCATTGCTCCCGGCATCCCCCCAATAACCCAGCCGGGAGAAAACCCCCAAGGTTGGCGGCCCCAGCGGTGCCCCCGCTGGGGCCTTTTACTGTTAGGAACTTCCGGAATTAGGAACTAGCCGACCAGCCCTCAGTTGGAACCGGGCGTGAGAGTTCGGTGGCCTGCCTCCCACTGACCACCGACATGAGAGCCCGGTCTGATTCCAGACACGTCAGGCCGGGCCACCGCGCAGAAAGTGGCGAATGTTACGGCGTCGCGTAAAGCACTCGCGCTCTCTTGGAGAGCGGTTGGACGAGCAAGCTAAGCAAGCCAGAGCGCAGGCTGGCGAGATGCCGCCGTGTGCTGAACGCGATCTGCTCCTGAAGAAAGCGCAGCAAGCTGAGACCGCATCCAAGATAGATCGCTGGATTTCGTCACCCGGTTTGCAGCCGCCTAAAGAGATTGCCGAATTGAAAAGGTAAGGCGCTTCGGGCCACGGCGTTGACACCTAGCCAAACAGCTGCGGCTAGCCTCAAACCGTCCGCCCGTAAGAGGGAGCCCCTGCCAAAACGGCGGGGGCTTTCGCGTTGGGGCTGCGTCAGTCGGCGGCGCCCATCCGCGCCAGCTCGAAATGCGGTCGCACGTCGGCGCCGCGCTTGCCGCAGGCTTTACCGGCTGAAGCGTTGATCAACATTCCCCTGATAGTAGGCTCCAACGTAAAAGGCGATATTTTCGATTTCTTGCGGCGGAGTGTTCTTGTGAAAATCCGCGATGAGAATCTCGCCGATAGCTAATTGACGATCTCAGATCTTCTGTCGCGTCCTTGATCGAAACCGCGGCAGCGAGCGCTCGGTGTCCGAGCGAGCATTTCTTGAAGACAATTCGTTCCAGCGTGTCGCTCGCAAATCTAACTTCCGGCAGAATCTACATATCCAGATCCAAAGCGAAAGGACCGATGGGATTTGCAGCGTAAGCATCCCACGCTTCGACAGCCGCGGCGTGTCGCTCCCACATCGAGCGCACATGCTGACGTTTGATCTGCAAAGCCTTGTTCGCGATCGTGAAGCAGAGAGCGTAGGCAGAGTGCAGCGCTCTAAGCTCATCGATCACGCGCCGCTTTGCACTGGCTCGGCTAGCTACCCAAGCCCCGAACAGCGTTCCGACCAGGCCTGTGAGGATCGCTTTTACTGAGGCTGGAGTCGCCTGCCATGTCGCGACGAGGAATGACCAAAGCGACATGGCTCTTCTCAAGAGACGCTGGGGCGGTTGATAGGACTGGCCCATCGGCCAATCGAAGAACTCAAGGTTTTACAATATGTTAATTAGAAGTTGTGGCGGAAGGGGTGGGATTCGAACCCACGGTGCCCTTGCAGGC
>Ga0081455_10003383_pt1 | contig 18378 bp, 16 predicted proteins | sample TabmetS3T2R1_FD_70207 | JGI IMG/M metagenome (GOLD analysis project Ga0081455, IMG submission 70207) | Tabebuia heterophylla rhizosphere microbial communities from the University of Puerto Rico - S3T2R1 | ecosystem: Host-associated > Plants > Roots > Rhizosphere ... | reverse complement strand
ATATGACCTTTACAGTCGGCGAAACGGTGGTCTATCCCAATCACGGGGCCGCCGTCATCGAGGACATCGAAACCCGGCAGATCAAGGGCGAAGACAAGCTCTATCTCGTACTGAGAATTGTCGGCCAGAGTGATCTCGTAGTCCGCGTACCTGCATGCAACTTGGACCTTGTTGGAGTCCGTGACGTTGTGGACGCTGACGGTTTGGAAAGAGTTTTTGGCGTCCTTCGCGCACCCCATACCGAGGAGCCGACCAACTGGTCGCGCCGGTACAAAGCCAATCTCGAGAAGCTTCACTCCGGCAATGTGCTAAAGGTTGCTGAGGTTGTTCGCGACCTCTGGCGTCGCGAGCGCGAGCGTGGATTATCTGCCGGCGAGAAGCGCATGCTTGCCAAGGCTCGGCAGATCCTGGTCTCCGAGCTGGCTCTTGCGGAGCGCGTTGAGGAGGTCAAGGCCGAGGTCCTGCTCGACGAGGTCCTTGCTTCCTGACTTCACAGACCCCTCCTCGCACTGGAATCGGAATCGACGTTCATCGGCTTGCGCCAGGCCGGCCGATGAACGTTGCTTGTCTGCTCTTTGATGATGACGTCGGGCCCCAAGGCCACTCGGATGGTGACGTCGTCGCTCACGCTGCCTGTGATGCGTTGCTGAGCGCCGCCGGGCTCGGTGATCTTGGCAGCAACTACGGAACAACCGATCCCAAATGGGTGGATGCTCCAGGCGCAGCCTTTCTCGTCGAAACTGCTGCTCGAGTACGAGCGGCCGGCTTTGACATTGCCAACATCGCCATCCAGCTCATCGGTGACCGTCCCAAGCTCGGATCGCGTCGTGCTGAGGCCGAATTGGCGATGAGCGAAGCTGTTGGCGCTCCAGTCAGTCTCGCGGCGACCACAACAGATGGCCTTGGGTTGACCGGTCGCGGAGAGGGCATCGCGGCAATCGCTACTGCACTCTTGGTGTGATCTATTGCAGCTCCTTCGACAGGCTCAACGCGATGGATCAGCGAAGGCTCGGGGCGCCGAGTCCTCGCCCCATCCCAACGTGTTACAGCTAGCGCACCTGGCTTGACGGAACGACGAATGTGTTGCAGTCCCCAACGTTGCTGGTGCTCAAGCCCATGGTTCCCCAGTATCGGCGTGAGCGGGCCAACCCGTGGTTTCCGACCACGTTGGGGTCACCGGAGAGGGTGTCGTCGCCGATGGCCTGGTAGATGGCCAATATGCCATCAAGATCCTGCTCCTGCACACCGATCGACTGCGAAACAGCCCGTATGAACATGCCCGAGAAACAGTCAGCCTGGGTTTCGAGGCGTCGCGTGAACTGCAGATCAGTCGCCTCGTCATCCGAGTTCTGACCCAAGGCATGTGCGGAGATCAAAATGCCGGTTCGGCCCTGTAGGGCATGTCCGAACTCATGTGCCATCACCACGTCGGCGGTCCACTTGTCCCTACTTACGACCGGCAGGGCCTGTGGTAGCAGGTTGCTGTAGTACACCTGCTGATCAGCCGTGCAATAGAACGCGTTCACTCCGCTCTTGCCACACTTTGTGGTCAGCTCCTCGCCGTAGATGGTCACTGTCGGCCGCACGATGATGAAGCCGGCGTTAGTGACTGGTGGCTCCCATACGCGCACCAAGCACTCCATCAAGCCCTCGAAGTGAGCCTTCAGTTGAGCGTCACTCGCCGTCGTCACATTGATGGGCTGGGAGTTGCAGCGCACCGGCACAGGTGTCGTCTGGTCGTAGAACGGACTCTTGGTGATCCACTGCGCGGCTTGCTCGTACGTCTCCGGTATCGGGATCGGCGGCGGGCTGGTATCCGGGGGCGGGACCCGGTAGTCGTCGTTCTGGTAAGCAACAGTAGAGGATTCCGCGCTCAGGCCGGTGATCACCAGCCCAACGATGGCGGCAAGGCCGAGGATCATGATCACCAGGAGCAGCATCCGCAGCGGATTTCTGCGGCGTGGCGAAGGCATCGGAGGTGTGGGCCCGTACTGCGGCACTCCACCACCGAAGGATTGCCGACCAAAGCCCGGGGCCGGGTATCCCTGGTAATGGCCGCCAGTCGGCTGCCAGCTGCGAGACGGAGCGTAGGTGGCGTACGACGGTGAGCCTGCCGGTGGACCTCCTCGAGGTGGTGCGTACTGAGGGCCGCTCCACTGCTGTTGGCTCACACGCGCAACGATAACCGCGTACAACAGGCCCGGGGCCGCTTTTCAATCAGACTTGTCGGCCGGGCCGCCAGAGTCTCCACAAGATCGCGAATCTTTCTAAGTTGTCCGCCGTTTTTTTGGCATGCACCGTCAACCCTTCATGACTAGTGGGAGGCTGTATCTCGTGCTCGCCAACCTGGAAAGAACGCGGCGTCGGGTCGGGTCGATGATTGCGCTCTGCCTGTTGACGTGCGGTCTTCTCGCCGGCCCGCTGGCCTTGCCGGCACATGCCGAGGGCACGGCCTCGACGTTCATCGCTGAGGGGAATCTCGCGAAGGACGGCACGCTCCAGGTGAAGCAGACGATCACCCTGACCGGCGCCGTACCACCTGAGCTGTCCCAGACGTTCGAGACTCGCGAGGACGTAGTCGGGGACCGGCAATATGTCCAAACGCTGTCCGACATCACGGCTACGGTCAAAGGCGCGGAGGTTCAGCCAACGATCACGACTGATGACCGCTTCACAACGGTGACGGTGCCCACGAATGGGTCGTCCGAGATCATGATGAGCTACACCGTGACTGGTGCGGTGGTCACGATCGATGGCGGCACCGCACTGCGCTGGCAGATGCTGCAGGGGCTGAGCGCACAGGTCGGCGAGTTCAGTGCGACTGTGCAGATCCCTACTTTGTTCAGCTACATCAAATGCACGGCTGGCAGCCCGAACTCTACTGTTCCCTGCAGCTTTGCCGCCGCCGGTACCGAGGGCGCCCAAATACCCACCTTCCGGGACGGTCCGCGCGGTGAAGGCGAGGTCGTGGCAGTCGACATCGGATTTCCTCCTGGGGGCGTCGCAGCGAATGAGGTGATCGAGTATCGGTGGACGCTCGGGAGGGCTTTTTCAGCCAAGCCGCTGCAACTGGCCCTCGCCCTTGGCCTGCTGGCCCTTGGCGGCGTTGTGCTGTACGGGATTCATCGACGCGCGGGTGCCGACAGGAGCCCAGACGGGCAGATCAGCAAGGCAGGCGAGTTTGTGCCGACCGGTGCAGGTCAGTCTGAGTTCCGGGTGGTCGGCGATGTTCGCCCGGGTCATGTCGGGACAGTTGCTGACGAGCGCGTTGATCCGATCGACGTTACCGCGACGCTGGTCGACCTAGCAGTACGCGGCCATCTGGTGATCAACGAGCTGCCCCGGGAGGGTGAGTTTGCCCGGACCGACTGGGAGATCAGGCGGCTGAACGGGGATCACAGCTTGCGACCGTTCGAACAACAGCTGCTTGACGGCATCGCCGCTCCCGGCGGGAGCGTCAAGGTATCTGAACTGGCAGGCAGGGTGCAAGAGTCCATCGGCGGGGTTCAGAATGCGCTCTACGACGAAATGGTCAGCAACGGCTGGTTCGAGCGCCGACCGGACGACACCAGGAACCGCTGGACCCAGCTTGCGCTGGCTGCACTGATCATTTCCGTGGTTCTGACCGGCGTACTGGCAGCGTTCACCACCTTCGGGTTGGTCGGGTTGGCACTCATCGTGGTGTCGCTCGGCTTGGTCTTCGTCGCGCAGGAAATGCCGGCTCGGACGGCCAAGGGAGCCGCGCTACTCGGAGGGCTCGGCGCCTTGCGGTCGGATCTCTTGAGTCACCCGACCAACCAAATGCCTTCGGGCAGCGAGTTGCAGGAGATCTCTGAGGTGCTGCCGTACGCGATTGTGCTCGGCGGCAGCGATCGCTGGCTGGATGCCATGGTCTCCAGTGACGCTGACGAGCACCCAGACTCATACGACCTTAGTTGGTATCACGGCCCGGAGAACTGGCATCTGCGCGACCTACCGGACTCGATGAGGAACTTCGTGACGACCGTCTCAGGGAGTCTGTTTTCGCGTTGATCTCCCAGCCGAGCGTTCACGGCTTGGGTGGTCAGCCAAGATTGTGCAACGGATACCCGTTCTTCGCACAACCGTCAATGATCAACTTCTTGGCGTCAGACGAAGCATCGTTCGGGTCGTCGGACTCCAACAGACTGATTGTCGCGTCCAGCCATCGCTGTGGCTCTGGGTCGAGCTTGCCCGACTCGCTCAGCTTCTTCAGTCCAGCCAGCGTCACCTTGCTGACCATCGAGCCACCCCCAGCTGCGGCATCGACAGCCGGACAGCCGATCTTGTAGAGGTCTGATGCCTGGACGTCAGCGGCACAGGAGGTAAGTCCCAGAAGCGCGGCAACGGCGAGGACAGTGGCGACAACGACACGGCGCATACATTGAGCGTATGTGAACTGATCTCACCGCGTCCCTGGCGAAGGAACGACGGTACTGAGCACCTGGCGCCCCTCGAGGCCACTCCGATCTCGGTGTGATCAGCTCAGAGGTGTCGCTCTCCCCGCTCGTAGTCGTCAATCGCCTGACGCATCTGCCGTACGGCCGCCTGGATCTCGGCCTCCAGCTGCTCTTCAGGAGTCAGGTATCGCCTAACAACAGGCTGCCAATCGCTGAACCAGCAGTAGGCGGCCCAACTCGTGACGCCGATGGCAAACAGAATCATGAAGATCGTCGTGATAGTCGTCGGCTCCATGCCTGAGTCCTTCGGCAGCAGTGTCTATAGAGCTAGCCCTGGGTAGAGCGGGTTGGCGTCCAGCAGTTCGGCTGAAGCCGCCTTGGTGGATTCGGCTACGCCTTCGGCGAGCACGTACTTAGCCTTGCCCGGCTTTCCGCTTGATGCAATCGCAGGCGCGGTCTTCTTCAATACGTTGACGATCAGCTCAGCCACTTTGTCGAACTCATCCGAACCGAATCCGCGAGTAGTGAGCGCTGGCGTACCGATCCTCACACCGGATGTGTACCAGGCGCCGTTGGGGTCGGCTGGAACCGCGTTCCGATTGGTCACGATGCCCGCGTCCAACAGCGCCGCCTCGGCCTGCCGGCCGGTCAGCCCGAAGGACGTCACGTCGATCAGCACCAAGTGGTTGTCAGTACCGCCAGTGACCAGCTTCGCGCCACGCCGCAGCAGACCGTCGGCCAAGGTCTTGGCATTGTCCGCTACCGCCTGGGCGTATTGCCGGAACTCCTGCGTCCGTGCTTCAGCAAGTGCAACGGCCTTGGCGGCCATTATGTGGCCAAGAGGGCCACCGAGAACCAGCGGGCAGCCGCGGTCTACCGAGTCCGCATACTCCCTGGTGGCCAGGACTAGACCGCCGCGCGGTCCGCGCAGGGATTTGTGTGTCGTCGTTGTCACCAGATGCGCGTGGGGAATCGGGTCCTCATCGCCGGTGAAGACCTTGCCGGCTACCAGGCCAGCGAAGTGCGCCATATCGACGATGAAGGTCGCACCGACCTCGTCGGCGATCTCCCGCATCGTGGCGAAATTGATCCGCCGCGGGTAGGCGGAATAGCCAGCGATCAGGATCAACGGCTGGAACTCCCGCGCTGCCGCTCGGACTGCGTCATAGTCCAGCAGCTGGGTATCCGGATCAGTGCCATACGAACGCTGATGGAACATCTTGCCGGAGATGTTGGGCCGGAAGCCGTGGGTAAGGTGGCCGCCGGCATCCAGCGACATGCCGAGCGCTCGCTGGTTGCCGAACTTGTGGCGCAGCCGCTCCCACTGCTCCTCGGTCAAGTCGTTGACACTCTTCACACCCTGTTCGGCAAGCTCAGGCACCTCGATCCGGTTGGCCAGGATCGCCCAGTAGGCAACCAGGTTGGCGTCGATGCCAGAGTGCGGTTGAGCGTACGCATACTCAGCGCCGAAGAGTTCGCGCGCATGCTCAGCGGCAACCGCCTCGACTGTGTCAATGTTCTGGCAGCCGGCGTAGAAGCGGTGCCCGATAGTGCCTTCGGCGTACTTGTCGGACAACCAGCTGCCCATCGTGAGCAGCACTGCGGGCGAGGCGTAGTTCTCGGAGGCGATCAACTTCAATGAGCCACGCTGGTCAACCAGTTCGGATCGGATGGCTCCGGCGATTCGTGGCTCGACTGCTTCAACCACCGAGAGTATGGCGCGGTAGGCCTCGGATGCCGTGGCCGAGGAGTCGCTGCTCGAGCCTTCGGTCGGTTTGGCTGGGGAAAGGATGTCGGTCACGAGAGTGCTCCTGAGGTGAGAACCGGGCCGCCGCCCAGACTAGTCCAGCCCGCCGATACGACGTCGTGACAGTTCATAGAGTGCGATGCCTGCCGCCACTCCGGCATTCAGAGATTCGACGTCCTCGCTGATGGGAATTGAGGCGAGAGAGTCACATGCCTCGCGGACCAGGCGGGATAAGCCGACTCCTTCGCTGCCGACAACGAGCACCACTGGTCCGGACACGTCAGTCAGGTCGGAGATCCTTGTGGCGGCATGACCGTCCAAGCCGATCAAGCTCAGCCCGGCATCGGCGTACGTCCGTAAGCTGCGGTTAAGGTTGGTGGCGCGCGCGATGGGCATGCGAGCCGCCGCTCCGGCTGAGGTCTTCCAGGCTGCCGCGGTCATGCCGGCCGAGCGCCGTTCCGGAATGAGGACGCCGTGGGCGCCGAAAGCTGCAGCAGAGCGGACAATTGCGCCGAGATTGCGTGGGTCGGTGATCGAGTCGAGGGCCACGATGAGTGGCTCACGATCGGAATCGAGCGCGGCCGCCAGCAGGTCGTCAGGATGGGCGTATTCGAAGGCCGGCAGTTGCAGGGCGATGCCTTGGTGGACGGCACCGCCGGTCAGCCGGTCTAGCTCGGGTCGGGTGACCTCGAGCAGGGCTGTGCCTCGGTCTGCCGCGATCTTGAAGATGTCGCGGAGCCTTTCGTCGCGCTCAACGCCCACTGCTACGTATGCGGCGCGGATGGGGATCTCCACGTCCATCGCCTCCAGCACGGCATTGCGCCCGACGACCCATTCCGGGCCTGATCCCGGACGGCCGGCCTTTGCGGCGGATGAGCGCGAGGGCCCGTGCCGGGCTGTCCTTTTGTTGGCACGGTAGGCAGGGTGATGAGGCCGATCTTCGGCCTTGGGCGTTGGACCTTTTCCCTCCAGCCCGCGCCGCACCCGACCACCCGAGCCAGCCGTATTGCCTTTGCCTTTACGCCGCACCGCACCCTTGCGCTGGCTGTTGCCTGGCATCTCCTGCCTACTCCACCTCGTTCGCCGACTTGTCAGAATCCAGACCTGCTATAGCACTTCTGGATTCTGACAAGTCGGCGTGAAGGGACCAGCGGGTACCTGAGGGAGTGTCGGAAACCTCCACTCCAAGGGCCGTCAACGAACTCCGGATCGCATCCGATGTTGCGAAGTCCTTACGATCGCGGGCCGCAGCCCGCTGCTTCAGCAGCTCCTTGACCAACCCCGCGACCACGGCACTCAACTGGTGGTTGTCGGTATGCCAGACTTCGCTGTCAGCGTTCAGGCCCAAGATCTCCAGCATCCCGTTCACTTCGCTGAGATGGCATGCAACCTGATCACGATCATCCGCGTCAAGGGCCTGGTTGCCCTCTTTGACGGCGTTGTAGAGCGCGGCCATGGCCGCTGGCGTGCCAAGATCATCATTCATCGCCTTGATGAACTCCTCAGGCACCTTGGGCGGTTTACTGCCCAGCCGCTCGGTGGCACGCGCTACGAAGTTGTCGATTCGGGCCAGCGCTGCGACCGACTCGGCAATCGCAGCATCGGAATACTCGATCGGCGAGCGGTAATGCGGCTGAATCAGGTACAGCCGCACCGCGCGCGCCGGGAATCTCTTGATCACTTCCGAGACCAGCGCGCTGTTGTCCAGCGACTTGCTCATCTTCTCCCCGGCAGTTGTCACCAGCGCGTTGTGCATCCAATACCGCGCGAATCGCTGTCCCGCGGCGTTGGACTGAGCCAGCTCGTTCTCGTGATGCGGGAAGCGAAGATCAAGACCGCCGCCGTGGATATCGAACTCGTCACCTAAGTACTTGCTCGCCATGGCGGAGCACTCCAGATGCCATCCCGGCCGGCCGCGTCCCCACGGCGTCAGCCAGCTGGCTGTCTCCGGCTCGGTTTCCTTGTGGCCCTTCCAGAGTGCGAAGTCTCGTGGATCCTTCTTGCCACGGGGATCGGAGTCGGCGGCCGGTTCCATGTCCTCGATGTTCTGGTGGGACAGCGAGCCGTACGCCGGCCAGGACTTGACATCGAAGTAGACATCACCAGACGCATCCGGTGCCGGATAGGCATGACCGCGTTCGATCAGCACCTTGATCATTTCGATCATCTCGGGAATGTGACCAGTTGCACGCGGTTCGTAGGTGGGCGGCAGGCAGCCGAGCGCGGCGTACGCATCGTGCAGCTCCCGCTCGAAGCGATACGCGTGCGCAAACCACGGCACACCCGCCGCGGCTGATTTGATCAAGATCTTGTCATCGATGTCAGTGATGTTCGCGATCACCGTGACTTCGTAGCCAGACCATGTCAGCCAGCGCCGGAGCACATCGAAGACCACCTCCTTACGGATGTGTCCCAGATGCGGACCCGACTGCACGGTGAGTCCGCAGTGGTAAATCGACACCCGGGCAGGCACGGCCGGCTCGAAACTGCGTACCGATTGCGTGGCGGTGTCGTAGAGCCGGAATGCGCTTGACGTCGCTTCCGGTTCGGCGTGCTGGGTCACGACCGTCGCGTCTCCATCTCTACCGCCATCAGGCGGTGCATCGCCTCCACGCCATCACGCAGCGCTTTCAGGTCGCGTCGGGACATTGTGGCCAGATAGGGCTCGAGGCTGGTGCCGATCGAGTCGCGCATCATCGCCAGTTGCTGGTTGCCTTTCTTAGTCAGCTTGATCATCCAAGCTCGGGCGTCACGCGGATCGGCGGTGCGGTCGACGAGGTGCGCCGCCTCTAAGCGCTTGACATGGTTGGTGATTGTGGGCTGGGAGCAATTCTCGGCAACCGCCAGTTCGCTGATCCTGGTCGGACCGTTGTCCTCCAGACGTGCCAGCAGCCGGGCGGCCGCGAAGCTGATGCTGAAACCGTTCTCTTTGGGAACCCAGCGCACTACGCGTGCGGCGGTGGTGACGAGGTCTTCACCGAGCGTGTGCAAATCGTCGTCCATTTGGGCAGGATATTCGCTTCTGCTGGTTCAAGTGGCGTCATGTCACCGGCGGATGGCTGCGACCACCAGCTGAGCCAGCTCCGAGTAGGCCTCAGCATCACTGAGGCCAGTGCTCGCGGCAATCTCGCCACTTGTAATGCGACGCATTGTCGCGGTCACCACCTCGCCCACGAAGGCCGCCGGGACTTGTCGAAAAGCACCGGCGTGGGTGCCCTCGTCGATGAGCTCGCGCACGCGCCGGGCCGCAGTCAGGGTGTTCTGTTCGTAGATCTCCGTGGCTGGGCGGAAGTTCGCGATGTCGTCTCTGAAGGCGCGGCTGGCCGGGCGCAATGCCTCGGCAACGGCCTCGAGGTAGCGAGTGACCCGCTTGGCGGGCGCTCGGGTGCGGGCAATCGCCACCTCCACTTGTTCGGTGGCCCGCTTGAAGAAGTGCCGAACGGCCAGTACTGCGAGCTGTTCCTTGCTCGAGGCAAGTGCATAAAGCGTGCGTTTCGAACAGTTCAGCTGCGCTGCGAACTGGTCCATCGTCAGGTGACTGAATCCCTGTTCAAGAACGAGATCGACGAGCGCATCACGCAAGTGCGTCTGCCGGCTGGTAAGTCTGCGCTCCAGCAAAGTGGCTACCATAGCGGTACTAGCGTACTATATCTAGTACCGCCCAGCTGCGAGCGTCGGGAAATCGCGCGCCGCCGTGCTGAGGAGGAGCGAGCGGAGGCGCTTTTCCTCTGCGAGCGACGACGAAGTAGGCGGATTCCACGCGCGATTGCGCGAGCAGCTCCAAATCAAAAGGAGGGAGATGTCCGTCGATCGCCTATTGCCAACCGAAGAGGCCACGGAGCTGGTGGCGTTGGTGCGGGAGATCGCGCAGGCTGAGCTGACGACCCGCGCGGCTGCCGACGAAGCTGCAGGCCGGTTTCCTCGCGATGCCCTTGCGCTGTTAGGCGAAGCAGGCCTGCTAGGCCTGCCTTACCCCGAAGAGTATGGCGGCGCCGGGCAACCGTACGAGGTCTACCTGCAAGCTCTCGAAGAAGTGGCAGCGGCGTGGATGGCTGTCGGCGTCGGCGTCTCGGTGCACGTAATGGCGTCGTACGCCATGGCTGCATTCGGAACGCCAGAACAGCGGGCACGCTACCTGCCGGAGATGATCGGTGGTCGGATGCTCGGCGCGTACGCGTTATCGGAAGCGCAGGCCGGGTCCGACATTTCGGCCATGACTACCCGCGCCAAGCGTGCTGATCATGGATATGAGCTCAACGGTGCGAAGGCGTGGACTACTCACGGCTCGTACGCAGACTTCTACACCACCTTTGCCCGGACCGGCGACGACCCGCGCGGTGGGGTGAGCTGCTTCCATGTGCCTGGGCACGCACCCGGGCTGACCTTCGGCAGCCCCGAGCACAAGATGGGCCTGAACGCATCGCCGACCACTGCGCTGTACTTCGATGCGGTTTCCATTGCTGATCGTCAGCGCATCGGTGACGAAGGTCAGGGTGCCCGCATTGCCTTGTCCTCATTGGATTCGGGCCGCTTGGGTATTGCCGCGTGTGCGACCGGGCTAGCTCAGGCGGCGTTGGACTTGGCAGCCGACTATGCGAAAGAGCGTGAGCAGTTTGGGCGTCCGATTGCTGAGTTTCAAGGGCTTCGCTTCCTGCTGGCGGACATGGCCGCGGCAGTTGATTCTGCCCGGGCGACATACCTGATGGCGGCCCGGAAGCGGGACGCCGGCCGGCCGTTCAGTCGCGATGCCGCGGTGGCGAAGTTGATCGCATCCGATGTGGCTATGAAGGTGACAACCGACGCGGTCCAGGTGCTCGGTGGATACGGCTATACGAAGGACTTCCCGGCCGAACGCTATATGCGCGAGGCCAAGGTGACCCAGATCTTCGAGGGCACAAATCAGATCCAGCGCCTCGTCATCGGTCGCCAACTGCTCAAGTAACCTCCGACTTGTCAGAACTGAGCAGCGCAATAGCACCGCTGAGTTTGTGACAGGTGCAGGAGGGGAGTGGTGCGATGAGGTTGGGCGAGAACGACGTCGTGCTGGTGACCGGGGGTGCATCGGGGCTCGGGGCGGCCACGGTACGCGCAGTGGTTGCTCACGGAGCTTCTGCGCTCATCGTTGATCTACCCAGCTCGCCCGCATCGGAGCTAGCAGGTGAGCTGGGGGAGCGCGTGCGGTTCGCCGCGGCCGACGTGCGCGATGAAGATCAAGTACGGGCGGCCGTAGCGGCAGGGACTCAGCTAGGAACTCTCCGGGTCGTCGTCAATTGCGCGGGGGTCGCGACTCCAGGACGTGTGATCAGTAAGCGCGGAATACTACCGCTGGGGGCGTTTCGCACAGTGATCGACATCAACCTGGTCGGTACCTTCAACGTGCTGCGGCTGGCAGCCGCGGCCATGATCGACAATGAGCCGCTCGACGGCGATCGCGGATTGGTGATCATGACTGCCAGTGTGGCCGCCTTCGATGGTCAGATAGGCCAGGCAGCATACGCGGCGAGCAAGGGCGGCATCGTCAGCCTGACATTGAGCGCGGCAAGAGACCTTGCAGACAAGGCGATCCGGGTCATGACCATCGCACCCGGTGTCATGGAGACCCCCATGATGGCCGGCCTTCCAGGGGAGACAAAGTCCATCTTGGAGGCCCTGGTGCCTCATCCGCCGCGGCTGGGCCGACCGGAGGAATATGCGCTGCTCGTCTCCTCGATCATCGAGAATCCGCTGCTCAACGGAGAGGTCATTCGCCTCGACGGCGCGCTGCGAATGCCGCCGCGTTGATCACGACCTGATGGCCGGGCTCGGCGTAGTGCGCACTCCTACTTCTTGGCCTTGGCGCGCAGGGCGGCAATATCCAGATATGCCGCAGCAGGCTGCTCTTCTTCTGTTGTCGGCAAGGACGCCTCATCTTCCCAGGGATCGTAGGGCGGCGTCTCGTGCTCCTCGTCGACAAAGCCCTGTGATGGGTCGAATGGATTGGCCAGCGGCCCCATCGAATCCATCGCCGAGATGGCGATCGCCTCATCCGGCAAGCCCTCGAGCACCGTGTTCATGTATGAGAGTGCCGCTTCCTCCATGGAGATTTCGCAGCCAGCCCCCTCACTGAGAAACCAGCGATGCTCCAACACCTCGTGGTAGAGCTCGGCGGGCTCCAGTTTGGACCGTAACTCCAGCGGCACTGACTGCACGATCGGCTCGAACTGCTCGGTCAACCACTCGTGTGCCACGATCGCCTCGTCAGCACCCTGCTGATCAGTGCGGGCGCGGTAGTAGTCAAGATCATTAAGCAGCCGGCGAGCCTGGTTTTCCTCGGTATCCATCCCGGTCAGCCGGATCAGCCGGCGCTGGTGATGGCCGGCATCCACCACCTTCGGCTGGATTCGAATGGTTGAGCCCGCGAAATCGGTGGTGATGTCCAGCTCAGCGACATCGAAGCCGAGTGCATTGAGCCGGCGGACCCGGCTCTCGATGCGATGCATCTCACCGGTGTTGAACTCTTCGACGCCGGTCAGCTCGTCCCACAGCTCCCGATAGCGGCTCTCGATGGTCTCCACCAGCACCAGCGGATCCAAAGCCTCGTCCAAGAGACCGCCGGCCTCCAGATCGCTGAACTCCCCGTACAGATTGGTGCGCGCGATAGTCAGGTCATGTTCACGCTGACCCGGCGTCAGGGTGTCGTGCAGCTCGCTGGTCTCGGCATCCACCAGATAGGCCGCGAACGCTCCGGCGTCGCGCCGGAACAAGGTGTTGGACAGCGAGACGTCACCCCACAAGAACCCGATCAGATGCAGGCGCGCCAACAACACCACCATGGCGTCGACTAGCCGGTTGACCGTGTCCTGTCGTACCCCACGGTTGAACAGGGACCGATACGGGAGTGAGAACTGCAGATGCCGGGTGATAAGGATCGGGTCGAGCGTTTCGCCCCGTTTGTCGACACGTGCTGTAACCACTCCCACCGCATCGACCGATGGGGTGTCCAGCCGGGTCAGATCGCGCAGTAGCTCGTACTCATGCAGTGCGAGGTGCTCAATTACCTCTTTGAATGCGTATATCTCAGTGCCAACACGGACGAACCGTACGACGTGCCGCGAGATGCCGCGAGGGAGGGCAACCAGGTTCTCAGCTGGCCAATCGGCGAGGGATGTGTCCCAGGGCAGAGTGATCAACTGGGTGTTGGGCTGTGCCGCGAGGAACCTGGGCATGGGTCCAATCTTGGCATCAGAACAGTTCGGCCTCCGGCATGTGCCGGAGGCCGAACTGTTCTGAATTGTTGCGGTGTGTCTACCCGGAGAGACGGTCTTCGGTCTCCTTGGAGAACACGTGCACGTGTGTGGGATCGATCAGCAGCCGCACGCTCTCGCCGCGGTGAGGCGGCTTGCGACCATGAATCCGCGCGACGATCTGCTGAGCGGTGATCAGCTCGTCCTCGGCGATACCAGACAAGGTGCCGTAGATGAAGGCATCGGCGCCCAGCTCCTCCACGACGCCCACGTCGATTGGGATACCTTCACCGCTCTCAGGGTTATCGGAAAGGTCGAAGTTCTCCGGACGGATTCCTAGTACGAGGTTCTTCTCGTCGGGTGCTTTGGCGAGCGTCTCCCGAGGTACCGGAACGGTGTAGTCACCCAAATGCACGCCGTCTTCTTGAACGTTGCCCTCGATCAGGTTCATGGCAGGGGAGCCAATGAAGCCGGCGACAAACAGGTTGCGTGGCTTGTCGTAAAGGGTCAGCGGTGTGTCGCATTGCTGCAGGATGCCGAGCTTCATAACAGCCACCCGGTCGCCCATCGTCATGGCTTCGACCTGGTCGTGAGTCACATACACGGTGGTGACGCCAAGGCGGGTCTGCAGGGCTGCGATCTGTGTGCGGGTGGAGACGCGGAGCTTGGCGTCGAGGTTCGACAGCGGCTCGTCCATCAGGAAGACCTGCGGCGAGCGGACGATTGCGCGGCCCATGGCGACGCGCTGCCGCTGGCCGCCGGAGAGCGCCTTCGGCTTGCGGTTGAGGAAGTCCTCCAAGCCGAGCAGATGGGCGGCCTCTTGAACGCGCTGCTGACGCTCCGTCTTCGGGACCCCAGCCATCTTGAGAGCGAAGCCCATGTTGTCGCCCACGGTCATATGGGGATACAGAGCGTAGTTCTGGAAGACCATGGCGATGTCGCGGTCCTTGGGAGGGAGGTCGGTGACGTCGCGTTCACCGATCCAGATTGCTCCGGCGTTGATCTCCTCCAGGCCGGCGAGCATCCGGAGCGAGGTGGACTTCCCGCAGCCGGATGGTCCGACCAGAACCATGAACTCGCCGTCGCCGATCTCCAGATTGAGTCTGTCGACGGAGGGTGAGTCGGCACCCGGGTAGACGCGGGTCGCCTCCTTGAATGAAACAGTGGCCACGCCACACTTCCTTTCCACGGGCAGGTACGTGCCCGACGATCCGTAGTGGAAATTCACAGCGCAGGGACAGGGACCCAGTGCTGTGAGAACACTAGCGCAGCAGCGCCCTGATGGGCAGTGGCTGCGCCGGCCAGCCTCCGCGACTGCCGTTGCTACCGCGTATCAAGATCAGCTAACGACCGGGAGTGGGCCCTATCGCTGTGACGGCGCACGCTCTAAAATCCGGTGGGCAAGGTCGCGGTGGCACCTCGGAAAGGGAACGGCCGTGCGAGGCTCAATAAGAAATTTCCGGCTGGCACTGGAAACACTGGTGATCGTCGCGATCATCGTGGCTCTGAGAGCTGTGATATTCGCCCTCGGATTCCCTGGACTGTCGCCGACCGCCCTGCGGTGAGATCTGTGGGGGCACGCTCGGCGTCCTTGTAATCTCCCAGCGTGCCGGCGATCACAAGACCCATCACAAAGATGCCGCCGCCGATAATGCTCGAGACCTGGTCTCTACGCCATACTTCGTGAGACTGAGTCGATGAATCGCGTCTGGGGCAAGCCCGACATGCGCCGCCTGCGGGCACGGCTTATCGAGGTTGTCGATGGCTTGCGACGCGACATCGACGCTGGCAACACTCGTGACTGCCAGACAGCCATCGAGGAGCTCTCCGATTCCTTCATCGAGTTGGAGGAGTCCGACGTCCCCGCCAACTATGTCGTACGGCTACGGCAGGAGCAGGCGGGGCTTCGGAAGGCCGCTCTCCGGATCTATCACATCCAGCGTGAGGAGTTCCTCCCATCGGCTTACGCCATGATCGTCAGCTTTGTGATCTTGATCTTGCTTCTCCTGATGTTCACCACGATCGAAGGTCCGGCCGAGACTCTGGTGACAGTAGGATTCCTCTCATTCTTCTTCGTATATCTGCTGCGCCTGATCAATGTGATCAACAAGCCGTTCAAGGTGGGTCAGGAGCGCAAAGACGATGACGTCAGCCTGTTCCTGCTGTACGAGTTCGCTGTGCACGCGCGACCTGCCGAGGCTGACCTCACCGGTGAGCAGGTCGTCGAGATCGCTGAGCACCTCGAGCGCATCGAGGACCGCGAAGAAGTGACAGCGGAGCAGGGGGAGGTAGCCGGCCAAGTCGGCGACAGTGAACCGCGATTGCCGATCTGGAGGAAGTCGTCGACGCAGCGGTGGCATCCGCCCAGACTGAGGAGTCGGCCGGCGACGGCAAGCGCTGACCTTCGCCGAGGGGCTGTGGGGAATCAGCGTTCGTTGATGTGACTCGAGCCGGTCAGCATCTGCGCTTCGACGGGCCGATGGGACATCAGCACTCGACGATGTTGACCGCCAGGCCACCGCGGGCAGTTTCCTTGTACTTGACCTTCATGTCGGCGCCGGTCTGCATCATCGTCTTGATCACCTTGTCGAGGCTGACCGTGTGAGTGCCGTCGCCGTGGAGCGCGAGCCGTGCCGAGCTGATCGCCTGCACCGAGCCGACGGCATTTCTCTCGATGCAAGGAATCTGGACTAGACCCCCGACCGGATCACAGGTCATGCCCAGATTGTGTTCCATCCCGATCTCAGCCGCGTTCTCCGCCTGCTCCGGCGTACCGCCGAGAATCTCCGCCAGCGCACCGGCGGCCATCGAGCATGCTGTCCCAACCTCGCCCTGACAGCCGACTTCCGCGCCCGAGATCGATGCTGTCTGCTGGTATATCGCGCCGAGAGCTCCGGCGACGAGCAGGAAGTTGACGATGGCGTCGTCGTCGGTTCCGGGTACGAACTTGACCGCGTAGTGCAGGACAGCCGGGATGATGCCCGCAGCCCCGTTGGTGGGCGCTGTGACCACCCGGCCACCGGAGGCGTTCTCTTCGTTGACCGCTAGCGCCCACAATGTCACCCAGTCCATAGCGGCGAGAGGATCGACTTCATCACGTTCCGCGCTCTGGGTGAGTCGCTGATATATCTCCGCCGAGCGGCGCCGTACCTTGAGGCCGCCGGGAAGCACCCCCGGTGTGGCGCAACCGCGCTCGATGCACTCGACCATGACCGACCAGATCTTGAGCAGGCCAGCCCGTACGTCGGCCTCAGGCCGTCGTACACACTCGTTGGCAAGCATCACTTGGCTGATGCTCAAGCTTTCCTGGTTGCAGTAGTCGAGTAGCTCTGTGCCGGTACGGAACGGATACGGCACCTGCGTCGGGTCCGGCAGCAGCTGAGGGTGTCCGGTGTCGTCATCGTCTAAGACAAAGCCGCCGCCGATCGAGTAGTAAGTCCGCTCGGACAGCACCTTGCCGTCGCGATAAGCAGCGAAGGTCATGCCGTTGGGGTGGAAGGGCAGCGACCGGCGCCGGTACAGGATCAGATCATTTTCGGGGTCGAACACAACAGAATGTGTGCCATTGAGGCGCAGCTGACCGGTTCGCCTGATCTCATCGGCTCGTACCGGTCCAGTGTCGATGTCGACTGTTTCGGGATCCTCCCCCTCCAAGCCCCAGAGCACAGCGTTGTAACTGCCGTGCCCATGACCGGTTGCGCCGAGCGAGCCGAAGAGTTCCGCGCAGACCCGCGTTGTATGGGCAAGGAGATCTTCGCGGTCCAATGAATCGACGAAACGACCCGCGGCACGCATCGGCCCGACTGTGTGAGAGCTTGAAGGACCAATGCCGATACTGAACAGATCGAAGACACTGACCGGCACCGTTCCAGTTTGCCTCAGTGGCCGCAGAAGCGAATGAGCCCTGCCGGCTCATACCCGGCAGGGCCCGGGAAGGGCACTCTCAGTTTGCTGCCTGGGTCCTGTGGAACCCTGCATCGACACGCCCCCGGGCCCTCACTTAGGTAGTAATTATCACGACACGCCGTTAATTCCGTGTGACAGGCCAGTGACGAAAAAAAGGCAGCGAAGGCTATTGCCAAGGGGTCGCTGGAGGCATATAACTGATCTACGCCACATCGCGAGCTTCGGTTCGCACAGTGGCACGAAGCTCCGGTCAACTCATACTTGACCGGAGCTTCACCCATCTTGTTTGGAGGTTGCCCTCGCGCACGGGCGCTGAGAGCTGAGTCGTTGGTCGCGCTTCGAGAAGCGCACCCTCAGCCATGGAAATGACGACATTTGTGGAGTGCGTTTCGCGCATCGTTCCTGCACTCGTCGGCGGCGCCCTCCGACGCTCGCGCAACGGCGGTCACGCGCTCGAGCACGGGAGCGGCTGTGTTGGATGCTTGGAGTTCCTCCGGAGCGCGTCACATTCGAGCCGTGTGGCAGGGTGGCGCTGTGGGAGGCAGCTGATGAAAGCCCTCGTGAAGACACAACCCGGGCCAGGGCTGGAGTTGGTCGACGTTCCAGCGCCAACCGTCGGAGCCGGCGATGTGCTGGTCAAGGTCAAGGCGACCGGTATATGCGGCACCGACCTTCACATCGAGTCATGGGACGACTGGGCCGAGAAGACACTCCGGCCGCCGGTGACCATAGGCCACGAGTTCTGTGGCGAGGTGGTCGAGATCGGTTCGGGGGTCAGCGACGTTTCAGTCGGAGATCTGGTGAGCGGCGAATGTCACCTGATCTGTGGCCGTTGTCGCAACTGCCTTGCGGGCAGGCGCCATCTCTGCATTCACACCCGCTCGATCGGTGTCCACCGAGACGGTGCCTTCGCGGAGTACGTCGCGCTGCCATCCAGCAATGCATGGGTGCATCGCGATCCCATCGATCCAGATGTCGCCGCGATCTTCGACCCATTCGGCAATGCTGTGCACACTGCACTGGCATTTCCGATGCTTGGTGAGGACGTCTTGGTCACTGGAGCTGGGCCTATCGGCATCATGGC
>Ga0081455_10003381_pt1 | contig 18385 bp, 13 predicted proteins | sample TabmetS3T2R1_FD_70207 | JGI IMG/M metagenome (GOLD analysis project Ga0081455, IMG submission 70207) | Tabebuia heterophylla rhizosphere microbial communities from the University of Puerto Rico - S3T2R1 | ecosystem: Host-associated > Plants > Roots > Rhizosphere ... | reverse complement strand
TCCTTGCGGCGGAAGGACTCTAGAAACCGGACTCCATCAGATCGGGGGTGGATCAAGGCCTCCGTGAAACCCGGCCTGGCTCACTCGCTCCTGGAGGCCCGAGGTTCGGATTGCCGGGGCTTCGGTCCGCCTTGAAGGAGAGGCCCGTTTTCAGCCGGGCACTCGTCTTCATCTTTATCCTGCTCATCATCGTGATCGGCGTCGCTTCCAACCTCGCCGCACAGGGAGCGGGAGCGAAATGAGGGCCTTTCGTCTTGTTCTTCCCCTCGTCTGCCTTGTGGCTCTTTTGGCGGTCCCCCATTCATCAGATGCTGCCCGACGGGGCGTCCCCCCGAAAACGCTCTCGGGAGGGTGCACGGACCCCGACTTTCGGGAGATCTTCTGCTCGCGCCTAATTCAGCGAGGTTCGTCCGACACAGAAAACGTCTACTTCGAACTCGTCAGCTATCGGGGCGGCGGGTATTACTTCCTCTGTCTCAAACCGCCCCAGCGCCGCGAGCTCTGCCTGGATCGCCATCTTCGGTTGAACCGTGAAAAGGGATTTTGGGTCGTTCGGGTCGCCCTCGACAGATTCCCTCATTCCGTTGACGGCAACTACCGAGCCAGGTGGCTAAACCCGAGGACCGGGGCCCGACGCGGGCCGCGGATGGATTTCACCCTCTACGACCAGGCGCCCGTTCCCGGAGCTACTGCGATGAGACCCGTGGTGAAAGACCTGCGGCAAGCTCCTCCTCACTCGCCAAGCCTCACCCTTGATACCCATATTCATCTTCTTGGTCCGGATCTCGGTGCTCCCCGGGTGCTGCTACCCCTAAGTGCAAAAGCCTTCGAGCCCAAACGGCCTCGCGACATAAGCCATATTTCCCTCGGGGGATGAGGGGATTGCGTCAAATTGGCGCGCTGGTGGCGGTGCTAGGCGCTCTCGCGGGAACAACGACCGCGAATGCTTCAACAGGCCACCTCGATCGCGTTTTCGGATCCGGGGGCATTCGCTACCTGCCGCCCTCCTTCGGTGAAACGTTTGGGGCGGCGCTCTTCCCTGGCGGGCGGATCTTGCTCGGCGGACGTGAACGACTCATCGCTCTTCTGCCTTCTGGACGGGTCGATCGCGACTTTGGCACCGCGGGATCTGCCCCTATCGTGGGTCCAGGCCCAGAACCGGTAGAGACCTCAGACGTCGCGGTTGACCTTCAGGGTCGGCCGGTAGTGATCGCAAGCGACTCCTTCAGAGAACCGACTCCCGAGGAAGCCCTGGCGGATTTTGGGCTGCGGTCAATCGTTGAGCGGTTTACGACGCAGGGTCGTCTCGACCCCGGCTTCGGTGATGGCAACGGCTATGTGGTCAACGATTTCGGGCTGCCGCCCGCCGCGCTCGGCGAGCTGCCCTATGTAATCGCCGATCAATCGGCGTTGGATGCTGACGGTGGAATCTTCCTGTCCGGCACCTACAAGATCGGGACGATCCCAGCCAAATTCGGCTCAAACCTCGTTAACGCGGCCTTTCTCGCCCATCTCGATGCTTCGGGGCAATGGAGCCGCTCCTTCGGAAGCCGGGGTGTCCTTCGATGGACCCGACCTTCCAACATCGGTGTACCGGCCGTCGGCCAGGAGGGCTCGGTTGTCGTCCCGGCGTCTCACGGCAGGAGCTCCGAATTGAACTCAGTGATTCGGCTGGGAGCGAACGGAAAGGCGGACACCCAGTTCGGGACGGGTGGCCACGCCCGCTATCCCGGTGGCACTTCGGGAAGTCCGGTGTTCATCGACGCGAAGGGACGGATTGTCGTGTTCGGTCGTCTCCGAGGCGTCGAACACCGGCTGCCGGTTGGATTCTTGATTCGGCGCCTGCGGGCGGATGGATCGTTGGACCGCAGGTTCGGAGATGGGGGAGCGGTGACGGTTCGGCTGCCGAGGTCCTCCAAGGCGGAACTCGGCCTCGACAAGCGAGGGCGAATCTTGGTCGTGATCTCGCTGAAAGGAAGGGGGCCGGTCGGCGAACCGCAAGACATGGCCCTGCTCCGCCTGCAGACCAACGGGAATGTCGACAAGTCGTTCGGTCACGAAGGGGTTGTCGCTATTCCGTTCGCTGGAACGCGCCCGGTTTATCTGGAGGGTTTCGACGTGAGGGGCGACAAGGCCCTGATAAGCGCCACCTTTTGTGGTCGCGCTCCGTGTCGGCCCGTTCTTGCGCTCGTTGACCTGGGTCGCGGCTGAGCGTTCAGCAGAGCTTGGCGAATATGCGGGTCGGATCGGCGATTGCCAGTCCGCTCGCGCAGATCATCGCCGACACCTCGCTCCGGGGCCGCTTGGTGTCCGAGCCGGAGCTGATTCGCGCGGCAGCGGAGGAGACGCTGCGACTCATACCCCCTGCACCAGTTCCGCCGCACTACGACCTGCCGGTGACGGTCTCCGGCGCGGTGATCCCCGAGGGGTCGTTCGTGATGCTCAACTGGGCAGCCGCCAATCTCGACCCGGCCAAGTTCCCGGATCCCGAGCGCTTAGACGTCAACCGCTCCCCGAACCCGCATGTCTCCTTTGGCCACGGGATCCATGCCTGCGTCGGCGCCCAGCTGGCGCGGATCGAGATGCAGGCCGCCGCCACCGAGCTGCTCTCGCGAGGGCCCCGGACAGGATCGATTTGTGGCGTGAGCTATTACTGCGGCATGGCGAACGAGGCATCGGAGCGGTTCGTCTGGGCGGTGGACAGCCTGGAGGTCCGCCCAGCCGACCACCTGCTCGAGGTCGGCTGCGGCCACGGCGTCGCGGTCTCGCTGGTCTGCGAGAGGCTGACGACGGGGACGATCACCGCGATCGACCGCTCGCCGAAGATGATCGAGATGGCCGGGCGGAGGAATCGCGAGCACGTCGACGCGGGTAGGGCGGTGCTCGAGGCCGTCGCGCTGGAGGACGCGGACCTCGGCGATCGGCGCTTCGACAAGGTGTTCGCCTTCAACGTCGCTCCCTTCTGGCTGCAGCCGGAGGCGGCGCTCGGTGCGGTCCGCGAGCACCTCGCCCGGGATGGGGTGGTCTCGATCTTCTGGGACGCGCGCCACTCGGCGCCGGAGCGAGCGCGGGACCTCGGGGACGAACTGGCCGACCGGCTACGCGAGGGCGGATTCTCCGTCGAGCGAGTCCTGGTCGAGGACCTGCGCCCGGTCCCAGCGGTCTGCGTGATCGGGCGGCCGGAGGGCGGATGAAATTGGATCGCAGCACCGTGTCGCGTTCACTGGCGAGCAGTCGCAGCTGAGAAGACGTGAGCGACGGTTCCGCCGCTGAAGGCGGTGGTGCTCACGGGCTCGATGGTGAGCGGTGCGGTGAAGAGGCGCTCGCCGGCGCCGAGGACGACCGGGTGGACGACGAGGCGATACTCGTCGATCAGGCCGGTCGCGACCAGCGAGCGGGCGAACCGCACGCCGCCCTGGGCGAGCAGGTACCCGTCGGGGCGTTCCTGCTTGAGGCGCGTGACGGCGGCGGCCATGTCGCCGCGGGCGATCGTCGCCGGGCCCCAGTCGGCGGCGGCGAGTGAGTCCGAGAACACGACCTTGGGGATCTCGTTCATCGGCTTGGCGAACGGTTCGGGGCCGCCGGGCCAGAAGTCGGCCCAGCGGGCGTAGGTTGCCGCACCGATGAGGTGCGTCCCGGCGTTCTGCACGGTCTCGAGCGTCCAGCGCGCGCCATCTTCGGAGCGCCCGGCAGCCTCCCAGCCGCTGCTCCCGTCGCTTGAGGCGACGTAGCCGTCGAGCGAAACGGACATCTTCAGGACCAGTGAGGCCATGCGTTGCTTCCTTTCGTCGAGGGGATCGATACCGCTACGACTTCGCCGCCCTCAGAAAATCATCGGCGGACACGCTGTTGACCGGCAGTCTCAGCTGGAGATCCCGGCGATGGTGCGGGCACTGGGGATTCCGAGCGACGTGCGGATCCTCGAGGTTGGGTGCGGGCGGGGGATCGCGCTGCCGGTCCTCGATCGGCTGTGCAGTCCGCGGCGACTGGTGGGCCTCGACGTCGACCCGGAGCTGCTGGTCGAGGCGGCGGCCCACCTGCGTGAGCACGGGACCGCAGCCGAGCTTTGCGCCGCCGACGTGCGCCGGATGCCGTTCGCCGACGGAGCCTTCGACGTGATCGTCGACTTCGGCACGCTCTACCACATCGCCAGACCGCAGGCGGCAACGGCCGAGGTCGCTCGGGTCCTCGCTCCGGGCGGGATGTTCGTCCACGAGACGAGGGCCTCGCAGCTGCTCTCGCATCCGGTCCGCTCCCGCGGCCGGCGTCTGCCGCGGTTGGAGCACGACGGCCTGCGGCGCGAGCGCTGGGCGATGCTGTGGGCCGCTCGGACCAAGGGGTTCTTGCCGGCGTGACATCGCGATCGGCGGCGCGACTACCTCCGCTACCGCATGTTGCGCTAAGTCAGAGCAGTGGCCGCGGCCTCTTCCTCGGCTCCTTCGTTCGCGCGTTCTTTGCCCTTACGACCGGCGGGTCGAAAAGCCAGAACGTGAGCGGCGCATAGACCCCGTCCTCGTCCCGGCACCGGGGGCAGATCAGAGCCGAGGGGACTGCGCCCGCCTCGAAGCGGGTGCTGCATCGCGGGCAAGAGAACATCTTTCCTCCAACGGAAACCCGTCCTGCGGAGTGGCCTTCTCGCCCCCGGTGGCCGTAGCGGGTTCCAACCCGAAACTACCCGAAAGGGCTCTTTAACCAAACAGCGGAAGCGGGCCGCAGCAGGGCTGCAGACTCAGCGCCAGAGCTCGCGGCGCAGCAGTTCGTTGCCGCGTTCGAGCTGCTCGATGGTGGCCTTGGCGACCGAGCGGACCTTGGTGCCGCGGTTGATGCGGGCCTGAATCTCACGGTGCGACTGGTTGGTGCGGCGGGCGACGTCGGCGACCAGACGGGCCCGCTCGCTGCGCAACCACTCCCGGGTCGCGTAGGCCGACTCGCGCTCGGGTTCGGGGCCCTCCGCAGCCGCTGCGGGCCTGGCGAGGGCGATCGCCTTCTTCGCTGCCGGCCCGCGGTCTTCGGTCGGGAAGAGCTGAAGCGTGGTCTCGCTCATGATCGCCTCGTCGAGCTCGGCGTCGCCTGAGCTGAGGACGGCAAAGCCGCCGCCCGGCTCGCGCCGCTCCGGACCGATGTCGTCAAGCTCATCGCCCTCTTCCTCCTCGGCGTCAGGTGAGAGGTCGAGTGCGTGGCGGCGCTCGAGCTCGATCTCGCGGGCAAGCGCCTTGAGCCGCGCGTCGGCCGGCATCAGGAGGTAGCTCATCTGGCGGCGCGGCCCGCCCGGGGTGGTGCGGATGAAGCGGCCGACCACCTGGCGGAAGAAGAGCTCGGTGCGGGCCGCCGTCGCGTAGACGCCGACCCGCAGGCGGGGGATGTCGACGCCCTCCGAGACCATCAGGACCGAGACCATCCAGCGTCGATCGGAGGAAGCGAAATCGGCGATCCGCCGGCTGGCGCCGGGCTCGTCGCTCATCACCAGCTCGGGCGGCTCTCCCGCGACCGACTCGAGCCGCGCCGCGATCGCCCGCGCGTGATCCTGATCGGAGGCGATGACCAGGCCGCCCGCGTCGGGGTGCCCGTCGGCACGCACCTCGCTCAGCCTGGCGTCGCCGTCGCGCAGCACCTCGCCCATCCACTCGCCTTCGGGGATCAGCGCCGTCCGCAGGCGCCGCGCCGCCTCGATCGCCGGCAGGGCGAGGTCGAAGTCGGCGCTGCGCAGCCGACCGTCCGAGACCCACTCCATCTCGCCGTCGTAGGGCAGGAAGGTGATCGGGCGGCAGACCCGGTCGACCAGCGCCTGGGGATAGCCGTAGACGTAGTCGGCCCGGCTGAGGCCGGACTCGTCGTAGGTGACCCAGGGGATCGCCGAGTTGTCGGAGCGAAACGGCGTGCCCGAGAGCAGCAGCCGGAAGCGGGCGCCGTCGAAGGCGCTGCGGGTTTGCAGGCCCCAGGCCGCCTGATCGCCCATGTGGTGCGGCTCGTCGGCGATCAGCAGGGTCGACCGGCGGCCGCTGGCCAGCCGGTGTGCCTCGGTCCCGGCGGCGATCGTCTGGTAGGTGACGGCGACGCCGTGGAAGTCGGCCGACTCCGGCCCGTCGGAGTTCGGCCGGTTCGGCTCGAGGTCGATGCCGTAGCGCCCTGCGTCGGCGGCCCACTGCCGGCAGATGTGGGTGGTCGGGCCGGCGACGACGACCCGCGAGACGAACCCGGCGCTCAGCATCCGGTGGGCGATGTGCAGACCGAAGGTGGTCTTGCCGGCCGCCGGGGTTGCCGAGGCCAAGAAGCTGCTGCCCGAGTGCGCCCGCACGGCTTCGGTCGCTTCCTCCTGCCAGGAGCGCAGCGGTCGCGCATCGGGCCAAGCCGGGAGCGATCGGGCGGGCGCCGCGCCGCCGACTGGGTGCCGAGAGTCGTCGTACAAGGGCGGGCAACAATAGGGTCGCCCGCGGCGGACGGCCGCCACGGCGGATATCGTCTCCGTGCGTGGGTGGGGCGACGAGACTAGTGGTCATCTGTATCGGCATCTGTGCCCTGCTCGGGACGACGGCGGCTGCAGATCAGGCTCCGAGGACGGCGCCAGCGGCCAAGCCCTTGGTGATCCGCGCGGATTCAGCTGGAGTCCAGAGCCTCGGCGGCTTCCATCCGCTGCGCAACGCGACCGTGGGAGCCGCGGTCAGAGCATTCGGGCACCCGTCATCGCGACTGCCTCGCTATGGAGGCCAGGGTTGCGACGTCTCCTGGGAGAAGATCGGTCTCGAGATGACCTTTGCCTACTACGGCAGCGGCGGCAGGTGGGCGGCCTGCCTGGCGGACCGGGGGATCGCCAAAGTGGCCTCGATCGAAGGGCCTCGCGCCGACCGCTGGAGAACGAGTCGAGGCCTCCAAATCGGTGATAGTCGCGAACAGCTGGAGCGCCGCCACCCCGATGCGGTTGAGCGGAACGGTGACTACTGGCTGGCGATCGGCTACTCCCCAATCGGTGAAGGCGGCAGCTTTCCCGTTCTCGCAGCCACCCTCGAGGGCGAAACGGTTCGCGCCTTCGAGGCGCTGATGTCGCCCGGCTACGACTGACCATGGCCCAGATGGATTCGCTCTGGCCCCGGCTGGCGGACCTCCCGCTCGTCGTCGAGTCGTGCGAATACGAGCGCCTGCATGCGGTCCTCGCCAACGAGTTCGACCGTGTCACCACCCACGTGCGCCTGATCGGCGCCGGCGCCGACGGTCTCGGTGAGGACATCTCGCTCGAGGTGGAGGACGGCACCTCACTGCACGAGGCGCCGCCGGGGCTGGGACTCGAGGGCGAATGGACCCTGGCGGGCTTTTCCGACCACCTCGCGACGCTCGACCTGTTCGTCGAGCCGCCGGAGTGGGAGGCGGCGCCGCGCTATCGCCGCTGGGCGTTCGAGTCGGCGGCGCTCGACCTGGCCCTGCGCCAGGCCGGTCGCGCCCTGCACGAGGTCCTGGAGCTGGAGCCGCGACCGGTGCGCTTCGTCAACTCGATGGGCCTCGGTGAGCGGCCGTCGATCGAGCCGCTGAGCCGCCGGCTGGCCCGCGCTCCCGGTGTGCGCTTCAAGCTCGACGCGGAGGTGAGCTGGGCTTCGGAGCTCGTCGCCGAGATCGCGGCGACGGGCGCCGTCGAGACGATCGACTTCAAGGGCCTCTACGGCTTGGAGGTGAAGGATTTGGCGGCGCTGGTCGGGCTCTACGACCAGGTGCTCGCGGCGTTCCCGGACGCGATCCTCGAGGATCCGCACGACCTGCCCGAGATCACGCCGCGGCTCGGCGATCAGGTCGGGCGCGTCTCCTACGACGCGCCGATCCACGGCGCTGCGGACATCGACACGACGCCGTTGCCGGCCCGCATCGTCAACGTCAAGCCGTCGCGGATCGGCAGCCTGCCGGGGCTGTTCGACCTCTACGCGCGCTGCGCCCGCGAGGGGCGGGCGATGTACGGCGGTGGCATGGGTGAGCTCGGCGTCGGCCGCGGCCAGGTCGAGCTGCTCGCCGCCCTGTTCCACCCCGACGCGCCCAACGACGTCGCACCGAGCGCCTACAACGAGGACGACCCGCCGGGGGACCTGCCGGCCAGCCCGCTGCCACCGCGCCCGGCGAGAACCGGCTTTCGCTGGGCGCCTCAGGACCCGCCCACCGGAGCCGCTCAATAGAGACTCTCTTTAAGATTTCTTAAGAGTTCGGCGGCCTATGTAAGTATGCGCCGAGATGCGCAGCTCGCTCTTCTCTTCAGTCGTCGGTCGGCGGGCGAAGTGGATCGTCTTCGGCGTCTGGTTCGTGGCGATATTCATCGCCGCCGGACCCGCCAACCTGCCCGGTAAGTTCGAAGACGCCGAAAGCAACGAGGCGACCTCCTACCTGCCGGGCAGCGCCGAGTCGACCAAGGCGCTGCACGCGACCGAGGAACTCCAGAACGGCGAAATAGCGCCGGCCGTGATCGTCTTCCGCCGCGACTCCGGGCTGACCGCGGCGGACTCGGCAGAAGTCGAAAAAGCCGTCGGCGCGATGACCGAGGAGCGCTTCGAAGGGGTGATCGCCGATGGCGAAACGGCGGCCTCCGGCGGCAAACCGACCGAAACCGCTGGCAGCGCCGGGCCCGACGCCGGCGGGTTTGCCTGCGGCAGCGCGACCTCGACGGTTCCCGGCCAGCCGGCCGACTACGCGCCGTTCGTCGGCCCGGTCTGCTCGCAGGACGGCAAGGAGGCAATCGTCACCGCCTACATCAACGCCGAAGGCGAGGGTGACCGGATCGTCGACCCGGTCAAGGACTGGCGCGACGTGATCGACGAACTCGGCGGCGGCCTGGAAGCGAAGATCACCGGCGGCGCCGGGTTCTCGGCCGATGCGATCGAAGTCTTCGAAGGGATCAACGGCACCCTGCTGCTGGCGGCGCTGGCGCTGGTGATCTTCCTGCTGATCGTCATCTACCGCTCGCCGATCTTCCTCTTCATCCCGCTGATTGCGGTGGTCTTCGCCGAGATCCTCTCGCGCTCGATCGGCTACGGCGTCTCCGAGCTCGGGGTCACGATCAACGGCCAGTCGAGCTCGATCATGTCGGTCCTGGTGCTCGGCGCCGGCACCGACTACGCGCTCCTGCTGGTCGCCCGCTACCGCGAGGAGCTGCACAAATCGACTGACAAGTACGAGGCGATGCGCACCGCGCTCGCATCGGCCGGGCCGGCGATCTTCGCCTCGGCGGCGACCGTGATCGCGGCACTGCTCTGCCTGATGATCGCCAAGGTCAACGGCACCTCCGGGCTCGGGCCGATCGCCGCGATCGGGATCGCCTGCGCCGCCCTCTCGATGCTGACCCTGCTGCCGGCGTTGCTCTTGATCTTCGGTCGCCGTGCCTTCTGGCCGTTCGTTCCTCACACGCCGGAGACCGCGCCGGGGGTAGAGACGGTCTCCGAGAAGGCACGCCGCCGGATCGTCGAGGGCAGCGGCGCCGCAGCGCTGGCCCGCGTCGTCCTCGCCTGTCTCGTGGTCCTGATCCTGCTGCCGCTGGTGCTGATCAATTGGCTGCTGCGGGTGATCAGCGGCCGCCGCATCCCCTCGCTGATCGTCGGGCCGCTCGACCGCGCAGTGTTTACCCCGTACGAGATGCGGCGGCATCGCCTCGAGCACGCCGCCGACGCCACGCACGGCATCTGGGCGCGGGTCGGCAGCCGGATCGCGCTCGAGCCGAAGCGGATCATGGTCGGGACGCTCGCCGTGCTGCTCGTCTTCTGCGCCGGCTTCGCCTTCTTCTCGACCGACCTGACCAGCGAAGACACCTATCGCGAAGAGGTCGAATCGGTCGAAGGCCAGGATCTCGTCAACCTCAGCTTCCCCTCTGGCACCACGGCGCTCACCGACGTCGTCGTCGCGAATCCGGCCGACGTCGACGCGGTCAAAGCCGCGGTCGAAGGGGCCGAAGGGGTGGAGGCGGTTTCGGGACCGGTAGCGAGCGGCCCGTCGGGGACGCTGATCCAGGCGACGCTCGAACCAAACCCGTACTCGACCGAGGCCTTCGACCTGATCGAACCGATCCGCGACGCTGCCGACGAAGCCGCCCCCGGCACCCTGGTCGGCGGTCCCACCGCGGTCGAATTCGACGTCCGCGACGCCGCCGGCTGGGACTCGATCGTGATCCCGCCGCTGATCCTCCTCGTCGTCTTCCTGATCCTCGCCGGTCTGCTGCGAGCACTGGCGGCGCCGCTGGTCCTGATCGGGACCGTGATCCTCAGCTTCCTCGCCGCCCTCGGCGTCGGCTACTTCTTCTTCGACGTCGTCTTCGGCTTCCCCGGCTCGGATCCGTCGCTGCCGCTGTTCGCCTTCGTCTTCCTGGTCGCGCTGGGCGTCGACTACAACATCTTCCTGGTCGCCAGGGCTCGCGAGGAGACCGAAGCGCGCGGCTCCGAACAGGGGATGCTTCGCGCGTTGGCGGTGACCGGAGCGGTGATCACCAGCGCCGGGATCGTTCTCGCGGGCACCTTCTCGGTGCTCGCGGTCCTGCCCCTCACCTTCCTCACCGAGCTCGGCTTCGTGGTCGCCTTCGGTGTCCTCCTCGACACCTTCCTCGTCCGCAGCGTGCTCGTGCCGGCTGCAGCTCTCACTCTCGGCGACCGGTTCTGGTGGCCCTCGGCCCTGTCCCGCCGGGGTGGGGGAGAGCGGCCGCCCGCCGAGGCGGTTACCGCCGCCGAGCGCCCTTAGCTCGACGCGCGTCCGGGTCCCGCATCTCCTCGCGCAGCTCGTCGTCGCGTTCGACGCCGCGGATCAGGACCGAGAGGGCCGATCCGAGGAGGGCGGGGGAGACGCTGCCGGGGTCGGCGACGCGGACGATTCCGAGGCCGATGCTGAGGCCGAGGGTAACGTTGGCGAAATTGCGGGCCGAGGCCGGGGTCGAGGGCGTGCCGGCGTCGATCGCGCTCTTGGCCGCGAACTCGGCGAAGGTCGCTCGCAGCGCCTCGAGTCCGATCAGGAAGCGCTCGCGGAGCTGCTCGTTGCGCCCCGCGGCGAGCCAGAACTCGATCAGCAGGCGAAACGCGTCCGGTGACTCGTCGAGCTCCTCGATCCAGCGGTCGCTGCCGTTCCAAGGTCGCTTCCAGGTGGTTTCGTCGCGGTCGAAGAGGCCGATCTGCTCGGCCAGCTCGGCGGCCAGGTACTCCTCCATGAGGGCGACCAGGAGATTGTCTTTGGAGCCGAAGTGGCCGTAGACGGCGCCCTTCGTCAGGCCCGCCTCCTCGGCGACGTCGTCGAGGGTGGCGCCGGAGAATCCGTGGGCGGCGTAGACGCGGGCGGCGGCGTCGAGCAGGCGGGTGCGCGTCGCGGCTTTGCGCTCGGTGCGGTCGAACGTTCCTCGGGGCATCAGCGGGCGACCTCCGCACGGTTCGAGGTTGAAATATACCTATGAGTACATATACTCATCAGCACGCTCGGATCCTAGCCAGAGGGGGACACCAATGCAGACGAACTGCCGCCCGGATCGCGAATGCCAGCCGCGCTCCAGACGATTGGCTGGTGGAATCGACCGACCGGCTACGCCGAGCACCTGCGAAAGCGCTACGGCAAGCGCTTCACGATGCGGTTGCTGGGTCAGCCGCCGTCGGTGATCCTCTCCGATCCCGAGGACGTGCGGTCGCTGCTGACCGCGCCGCCCGAGGTCCTGCATCCCGGCGAGGGGGCCTTCATCCTCGAGCCGATCGTCGGCCCGAGCTCGGTGATCCTGCTCGACGAGGCTCCTCATATGGAGCAGCGCAAGTTGATGCTGCCGGCCTTCCATGGCGACCGGATGCAGCGCCTGACCGACCTTATGGCCGAGCTGACCGAGCGCGAGCTCGAGCGCTGGCCGGTCGGCGAGCCGGTCGCGCTGCACTCGCGCCTCCAGGGCCTCACCCTCGACATCATCCTCCGCACCGTCTTCGGCCTCGACGAGGGTTCGCGGCTGGAGCGGCTGCGTGAGCGCCTGGGCGCGATCCTCACCTTCGGTGACAGCCCGCTCTCGATGTTGCCCTTCATGCAGAACGCGCTCGAAGGTCGGGGGCGGTTCGGCCGCTTCGAACGCGACCGCGCCGAGGTCGACCGCGAACTGTTCGCGCTGATCGACGAGCGCCGCCGCGACGATCGCGATCGCGACGACGTGCTGGCGATGCTGATCGCTGCCGAACACACCGACGGCACGCCGATGTCGAAAGAGGAGATCCGCGACGAGTTGGTGACCGCCCTCGTCGCCGGCCACGAGACGACCGCCTCCTCGCTCGCCTTCGCCTTCGAACAGCTCGCCCGCGCTCCGCAGGCGCGCGAACGCCTCGCCGCCGACGAGGACGGCTCCTACCTCGAGGCGACCGTCAACGAGGTGCTGCGGCGGCGGCCCGTCTTGCCCCAGCCCGAGCCGCGGCTGGTCAAGCAGGAGATCGAGATCGGCGGCTGGACCTACCAGCCGGGGGTGGTGCTGTTCGCCAGCGCCTACTTGATCCACCACGACCCCGAGATCTACCCCGACCCCTATGCCTTCCGCCCCGAGCGGTTCGTCGGCGTCAAGCCCGGCACCTACACCTGGCTGCCGTTCGGCGGCGGGCGGCGGCGCTGCATCGGTGCCTCCTTCGCGCTGCAGGAGATGCGGATCGTGCTGCGCGCCGCGATCGAGCGCTTCGACTTCGTCCCCGGCGGTCCGCCGCAACCGGTGCGGCGGCGGATGATCACCGTGACTCCGGGCGACGGCGGGCTGGTGCGGCTGACGCGGCGGGCGCCGGCCGAGCGAGCGGCCCCGGTCGTGAGCGAGCCCGAGCCGGCGGCGGCGTAGCGAGCTAGGGACTGGCCGCCAGGCTCTTGCCGTCGGATTTCTTGCGGGAGAACAGCTTCCTCAAGGCGGAGCGCCGCCGCCAGCCGACCCGGGAACGGGCGTCCTGCTGCACCCAGTCGCTCTTGCCCGGGTCGAACGGAAAGGTCGGTTCCCAACGCTCGAGGTCGACGACGCCGATGTTGCTCCAGCGACCGGAGGCGGTGTCGAAACAGAGCTCGACGACGGCGACTTTGGCGGCCATCAGCTCCTGGGTGAAGGCCTCGTTGTAGGCCTCGCGCAGCTGGTCCGGCCAGTCTTCGTCCTGCTGGCGCCACCAGCGCTTGTGGAGAGCGGTCGTCAGGGCGCTGTGCTCGGCTCCGTCGGCGATCGTCACCACCGGGAAGACCTGACCCTGGGAGCGGGCGAGCTCGATTGCCTCGCGCGAGTCATCGCGTGCCATCTGCGCTGCTTCGAGCTCGGAAGGATGCGCCACCCACCGAGCGTAAAGCCTCAGCACTCCGCTAGCGCGGTGGCGTAGAAGCGCAGGTACTGGGACCAGTGAGCGTCCCAGTAGCCGGCGTCGTGGCCGCCGGGCCAGACGCGGGCGGTGAGCTCGCCGCCGCCGCGCCGCAGGTCGTCGACGAAGGCGGCGTTGCCGGTGACGAACCAGTCAACGTCGCCGTAGTCGTTCCAGACCGGGGTCTCGCCGAAGGCGTCGGGATCGGCCTCGACCGCGGCGAGGACGTCGTTTTGCTCGTAATCGGCCCGATCGTCGAACGCCCCCGGGAATTCTTCATCCGGCCGCGGCCAGAGACCGGCCGAGTGGCCGCCGACCGCACAGAAGCGACCGGGATAGGCGAGGCCGAGGTGGTAGGCGCCGAAGCCTCCCATCGAGATGCCGCCGATCGCAACCCGCCGCGGGTCGGCGTCGAAGCGGCGGCTGACGGCGGGGATCACCTCGCCCACGACGTAGCGTTCCCAGTCGCCGCTCGCCCGCTCGTGCCACCAGCTTTCCTCACCATCGGGGAAGGCGACGATCGGCGCTTGGCCGCCGAGGCGGGTGATCCCGTCGCGGACCGCGGGGTCGGCGAGGAAGCTCTCGTTCGTGCCGCCGGCACCGTGCAGGAAGACGAGCAGCGGCCGCTTCGCGGGCGACCGATCGCCGGGCGTGATCACGCTCACCTCGAGTTCCTCGCCGACCGCCCGGCTGTCGATCGTCAGCTCGCCGACGCGGAGCGCTTCGGAGGCGGAATCCGTCGTCGAGTCGCTCGCGCCGCAACCGGCGAGGACGAACAGCGCGGCGAGGAGGAGGACGAGAAACGGCATGCCGACGAGACCCTGCCGGTCAGCATAGTCTCCGCGCCGCTCCGCTCACCAAAGGAGGAAACCATGCCGAGACCGTTGACCACGCGGCTGTCGATCCTGATCGTCGCCCTTTCGATCCTGTTCCTCGGTGCCGTCTCCGCTGCCGCCGGGGCGGCCGGCGGCGGCAAGCTCGCCCTGATGGGGACCTGGACCGGGCACCGCGAGCGAATCTCGAGTACCGAGGGGTACCGCAACGGCACGGCGACGCTGCGGGTCACCGAGCAGCAGGGACTGACGTTCGAAGGGACGATGACCTGGTCAACCCCGGAAGGCCCGATCACCGAGCCGCTGGTCGGCGCCTACACCCCCGGCGGCAACCTGATCACCGGTGCCGACAAGTCCGGCAACTACACCTTCTCGTTGGTCAACGCGAAGACGCTCGACTACTGCTACGTCGAGCACGGCGACGGCTACCGGACGACCTGCGCGCGGCTGAAGAAGCAAGCCTGAGAACGCCACGTTTCCAGCGTTTGCCCCGCTATAGGGGGGTGAACCCTGGAAACGTCGGAGTTCCCAGCGTTCGGGGCCGGAAACCAAATCATCACATCGGGGTCGCAGCGCCGTAACAAGACGTCTCCGAGCCGCCCATAGCGTCGCGGCGACAAGAGCAGAGGTCAGCGAACGAGGGAGACGTGAGTGATGACCGAGTCCGTCCGGAAGCCAACTGGAAGCGGTTCAATTCGACGTCTGGTGGTTCCCGTCTTGGTGGCGCTCGCGATCGCCGCCGCGGTCATCCCGCTGAGCGTCGCCGCTGGGAAGGACGGCGCCCCGAACTACTGGAGCGACGGCCAAGGCCATGGTCACGGTGACGGCCGGGACGACGAGCTCCTCTTCTTCGCCTCCGACGGTTTGCGCCAGGACGCGGTCGAGCGCTACGCGGATCAGGGAGCGGTGCCGGGCTTCCGCGAGCTGCTCCGCTACGGGGCTCGCGCCGCGGACGGCGGTCTGCTGACCCAGGCCCCGCCGAACACCGGCGCCGGCTGGTTCACCCTCAGCACCGGCGCGTGGCCGGGAGTCCACGGCTCGACCAACAACACCTTCCACGTCAACGGCCAGCCGTTCGGCAACTCGACCTCCGCCTTCGGTGCCAACGTGCTGCAGGCGGAGACGCTGGCCCAGGCGGCCGAGCGCGGCGGCAAGAAGGTCGTCCAGATCGAGTGGGCCGGCGGCCGCAGCGGCACGATCGCCGGACCGACCCTCGACTTCCGCAACTTCCGCTCCGGTCGCGGGGTGGCGACGAACTACATCTCCCCGACCGACTCGGCCGCCTTCGTCTCCTCCTTCGGCCTCCAGTTCGACCACCCGGCCGGGTTCGCCGGGCAGGCGCCGTTCGCGGCAGCGGCCCCGCAGCCAGCAAGCGGCTGGACCGACGTGCCGAAATCCTTCAGTCCGGCGCAGGAGATGCGGCTGCGGGTGCTCGACTTCGGCGCCGACAAGTACGGGCTCAACGCCTACCTCTACGACAGCCGCAACGACGGCCGCAAACGCTACGACCGCGTCCTCTTCGCGCCGACCAAGGACGGCGACGACGCCGTCGGCAACCTCCGCGAGGGTCAGTGGGCCGACGTCAAAGTGACGATCCAGGGCAGCGACCTCGACGGCAAGACCGGCGGGATGCTGGTCAAGGTCGAGCGGCTCGCTTCCGACCTCTCACAGGTGCGGCTGTTCCACACCTCGGTCAGCCGGGCGATCGCCTCCTGGCCGAGCTGGCCGGGCGAGCCGGGCTTCAGCGGTAGCTTCGAGGACTTCGTCGCCGAGCGCTTCCCCTCCTCGCAGGGCGCCGACTTCGCCGTGCTCGAGGCCGGGATCGTCAGCGAGGAGACCTACGTCGAGCAGGGCCTCTACTGGTCGACGGCCTACCGGCCGCTGATTCGCTACGTGCTCGACGAGTACCAGCCCGACCTGGCGATGATCGGCTCGCCGACCACCGACGAGTTCCAGCACCAGTTCCTCGGCCTGGTCACCAAGCGGCTCCCGAACGGCGCCCCGAACCCGGCCTACGACGACGTCCAGGTGGACGGGACGCCGGACCACCGCGTCAAGCAGCGTGAGGCGTTCCTGCGCGAGGCCTACGAAGAGGCCGACTCGACGATGCGCCTGGCGCAGAGGCTGATGGACGACCGTGACCTGACCACGTTCGTCTCCTCTGACCATGGCTTCGCGCCGCAGTTCGCGGCGGTCGACGCCAGCAAGGTGCTCGTCGACCTCGGCCTGCTCTCGAAACCGCAGACCGCGAACTGCCGCCCCGCGGCCGGCGAGACGATCGGCAAGGCGAAGGCCTGCTGGGCCGGCGGCGCCGTCCAGATCTACCTCAACCTGGCCGGCCGCGATCCCGCCGGCGGTGGCCTGCAGCAGGTCGCCGCCGCCGACGAAGCCGCGACCGTGGCTCAGATCAAGGCCGCCTTCCTTGCCCTCGCCGACCCCAACGACTGGACCGGCGACGGCAAACCCGAGGGCTGGAAGGTGATCGACCGTGCCTTCACCAAGGCCGAGGCGCGCGGGATCCCCAACGGTCCCGGCAGCAGCGCCGACATGGCCGCCCCTACCCGGACCGGTGACCTGGTCGTCTTCGCGGCACCGCCGTACCAGTTCGACGCGGCGACCCCCGGGACGCTGATCGCCCGCTCGGCCTTCTTCGGCCAGCACGGCTACGTCCCCGATGTCCAGGAACTGCGCAGCAACACCAACATGCGGGCGACCTTCCTCGCCGGTGGCGACGCGATCCGGCGCGGCACGGTGGCCAACGTGCGCAGCATCGACCTCGCCCCGACCGCCGCCTTCCTGCTCGACGTCCCGACCCCGGGCCAGAGCCAGGGCGTCGTGCGGCGCGACCTGCTCGACGACGGCTCCGACTACAAGCCGCTCTCGATCATCGGCCTGAACGACTTCCACGGCCAGCTCGACCAGTCGACGCTCACCCAGGACGGCCTGAACGTGACCGTCGGCGGCGCCTCGAAACTGGCGACGATGTTCGACCAAGAGGCGACGGCATTGCCCGGCCGCACCCTGCTGCTCGCTGCCGGCGACAACGTCGGCGCCTCGCCGCCGAACTCGGCGCTGCTCGAAGACATGCCGACGATCGACGTCGAGAACGCCTGGGGCCTCGACGCGACCAGCTTCGGCAACCACGAGTTCGACTACGGCGTCTCCCGCATCCTCGCCCAGCAGGAACGCGCCGACTTCCCGTTCCTCTCGGCCAACATCGTCGAGGAGGCGAGCGGCGAGGCGCCGGACTGGATCGACGGCTCGGCCGTCTTCTCGGTCAACGGCACCCGGGTCGGGGTGATCGGCGCCACCGTCCACGCGACGCCGGAGCTGGTCAGCAAAGACGCGACCGCGGGCTTGGTCTTCCTCGACGAGGCCGAGCGCATCCGCCGCGAGTCGGTGCTGCTGCGCCAGCAGGGGGTGAAGGTGCAGATCGTCGTCATCCACGAGGGGGCGGTGCTCGGCGCCAACGCGGTCGACGGCAAGCCTGCCGAACCGTGGCAGGGGCCGATCATCGGGATCGTCGAAGCCCTGCAGGACACCACTGTCGACCTCGTGATCGCCGGCCATACGCACCGCGCCGCCAACACCTTCGTCGGCGACATCCCCCTCGTCGAGGGCTTCAACGCCGGCGCCAGCTACTCGGTCGCCCAGCTGATGCTCAAGGGCTCCGACGTGGTCTGGGCCGGGACCGCGACGCGAATCGCCAAGAACCTTGGTGTGCCCGCCCGCGCCGACGTGCAGGCGATCGTCGACAAAGCGAACGCGGAGACGGCGGTGCTGCGCAACCAGGTGATCGGCACCCAGTCGGGCGACGTCAAACGCGACCCGGCCCGCCTCAGCGAGTCGGCGATGGGCAACCTGGTCGCCGACGCGATGCGGGTCAAATACCCCGCCGTCGATGCCGCCCTGACCAACTCCGGCGGCCTGCGCGCCGACATCCTCGTCGCGCCGCCCTCAGCCGGCGAGGCGCCAGGCGAGATCACCTGGGGGGAGGTCTTCGCGGTGCTGCCGTTCGGCAACCGGACGGTGATCGAGACGGTGACCGGCGCGCAGCTGCGCGAAGCGCTGCTGAACGGCTTCAGCCCGGTCTGCAACCCGGCGGTCGCGACCGGCCGCTTCCCGCAGGTCTCCGGCCTCAGGCTCGAGTTCCACTGCGAAGGCACCACGCCGGTGGTCGACGGGGTCTTCCTGGCCCCGGATGGCCCCGCTGGAACGCTGACCCCGATCGGCCCGGCCGACACGGTTCGCATCGTCACCAACGACTTCATGTTCACC
>Ga0081455_10003380_pt1 | contig 18388 bp, 26 predicted proteins | sample TabmetS3T2R1_FD_70207 | JGI IMG/M metagenome (GOLD analysis project Ga0081455, IMG submission 70207) | Tabebuia heterophylla rhizosphere microbial communities from the University of Puerto Rico - S3T2R1 | ecosystem: Host-associated > Plants > Roots > Rhizosphere ... | reverse complement strand
CGGCAATAAAGCTTCCAGCCCCGCACAATGCGAAGCAGAGCAGAACGATGGCAATTTTCAGTGTCAGGGGCATGAATCGGCTTCGGTCTTACCGCACGCGTTCAGTCGAGAGCTTCTCCTAATCTGCGCAAATAAGTAAAGCTATAAATTCCAGTGCTGTGTCCGTCGGCCCAGCGCGGCTGCAATGCGTAACCCCCTACGAGATCGAAACCGGTGAGCCGAAAACTCTCGTCCGTATAGGTCACGTGTGGACGCGAAATGCTACCGAGTACGTCGGGTTCGCCACCACACCCTGCACAAGGACAAGCGCGGCGCAGCGCCTCGAGATGGAAAAAGGATTCCAAGCCGTCATTCCATGAGATTGCAAGCTCCTCTCCTATCTGCTGAATATTTGTTGGTTCCAGCCGCATTAATTCTTTCGCCGTTGCGGTCGCTCGCCGAAAATTGCCGTACCCACTCGTACGAGTGTTGCGCCTTCCTCAACCGCGATCCAAAAATCCTGCGTCATGCCCATGGAAAGATGGGGAAGTTTCACATCGAATTCCTTCTCGAGCGAATCGCGGAGTTCGCGCAGCTGCGCAAAATATTTGCGTGACGATTCCGCTTCGTCTGCCAACGGCGGAATGCACATGAATCCTTCGATCGACAATCGCTGTAGCTCAAGAAGGGGCTCCATTTCGGCACGCAGGGTTTCTGTTGTGAAACCAAATTTACTCCCCTCTCCCGCGACGTTTACTTCCAGTAACACACGCGGATGGCCACCCTCCTCGGCGGCGATCCGGTTCATTTCCTGCGCCAGCGCCAGCGAATCGACTCCGTGAACAAGTTCGAACAATGGCAGTGCGTGCCGAATCTTGTTTTTCTGGAGGTGCCCCACGAAATGCCAGCGCAGGTTTGACGGCAACTCTGGAATTTTCGCACGAGCCTCCTGGACGCGGCTTTCGCCAAAAAGTGTTTGCCCAGCCTGGACCGCGTCGCGAATTCTCTCGGCCGGATGAGTCTTTGTAATTGCAACTAGTTCGATTTCATTTTCAGAACGACCGACTTTTGCAGCTGCTTGGGTGATTATCCGACGAATGCGCTCAAGGTTTTCGGCAATCGAGGCCATGCAAAATTGTAGGGCACGCGCATTGTCGTGTCATTATTTGCTCGCCAACGGGAGCGTAGTCCGGCAGAACCATCCCCTATGAAAACCTATTCACTGCTTCTCGGAATCACTGTTGTGGCGATTGCTTGTTCTAACGTGCTTGCGCAGGAAAAAACGGCCATCCAGCCTAATGCCACTGTCCTTAGCATTCTTCAGGGCAATGCGGGCAAATCCGTCGAATTGCACTTGCAATCCGGAGACAAGATTGCAGGAAAAGTCGGCCAGGTTACCGACAATATCGTGTATCTTTCCCATCTGAGCGGCGCGGAGTTTTACGACGCCTTCGTAGATGTGAAAGCTATTTCGGCGGTAGTAGTTCGCGCGGCTGGACGATAGGCATCGCTGAATCGAGCGCCTATAACCCAGACGAGGCGCTGCAGATATTTTGGGATTGTCATCGGCGATGGCGATTCAAAATACTGCGACATGAAATTCAACAAGAATATCGGCATGGTGCTGCTCGCGGTTTATCTCATTATCGATGGCCTTTTGGGATTCGGTTTAAACCTCGGCCCATTTATCTTTCTTTTGTACCTTTTGGCACTCGCCGCCGGAATCCTTATTCTCATCGGCAAATAGATCAGCCTGTCCAGCGCGCGAGTGCTACGCGTTCCGCGTTGGCTATTCCAGCAATTTCTTCATTTGCGAGGCGAGCTTCGGGCCGATGCCTGCCTCTTCATGCTTGAAATAGACAAACGCTTCAGCCCAGTTTGATCCTTGTTCGCGAACAAAGTTGGTCCACCGCTGGACATCGCTCTCGGTGTAATCTTCACGGCGTAACCGCAGATAACCGTAAGCAGTGGTAACAATCTTTGGCGTCTCCAGCTTTTCGGTGTCAGCGATACACAACGCCACGCCTCGTGTCCGCAACGTGTCAAAGACTTCATCATCAAACCATGATTGGTGACGGAATTCGAACGCAGTGCGCATTCCCGCAGGCAGGCCATTTAAAAAATCGCCCAGAACGAGAGTGTCTTTTTTAAAATTCGGCGGAAGCTGGAACAACACGGGCCCTAATTTTGGGCCCAGCGCGGAGACTACATCGTGGAAATATCGTAGCGTATCTGCGCATTCACGGAGTTTTAACCAATGCGTTATCTTCTGCGGCGCTTTCAACGCAAACCGAAAGTTGTCAGGAGTTAGCGATTTCCAGTTATCGATCGTCTTCGGCGCGGGAATTCGGTGAAATGTATAATTGATTTCCGTAGTCGAAAGGCGTTCGGCGTAAAACGGCAACATTTTTACCGTGGACAAATCCTCCGGGTAAAAGTTTCCCTTCCACTCGGCATACTGAAATCCTGATGTGCCAATCCAATATTTCATAACGGGCGCGAGGATGAAGACTTCTCCAAGTAAACGCAGGCTTCAACAGGCGCGAAAGGCTTTTTAAGCGTCCGCCATGGATGCCGTGTCCGAATTTACTATAGCGGCGTGTTCTTTAGACCTGTTCAATCTAAACGGGAAAAAGAACGCTTATTAGCGCCGCGATTCAACTAAGAAGGGGGAAATCATGAAAAAGATGCTCTTGAGCATTGCCGTGGCAGTCGTAGCCCCGTTTGCGTGGGCACAGGTTTCGGAAACGACCACAACAACGACCACTACGGAAGGAACGGGAACGATCACCGAATATACTCCGGGGAGTGCGATCGTTCTGAGAGAAACCAGCGGACCCGTCCAGTATCGCTTCGGCAAGACGGTCATTTATGTGACCCGCAGTGGCAGGGTCCTAGATGAAGATACGGTAAGAACACGAGTCAGAGTCGGCATTCCTGTTCGCGTCCACTATGTCGGGACAGGCGACGAGAGAATGGTTGATCGTGTAATCGTCGACGAGGATTAATACCTACGTTCGCTTGTCTCCATCGCGCCTTTCTCTTCCGCCTCTGTTAGCGGGAGAAGAAAGGCGCGTCTTATTTTTAGCGCGTCGACTGAAGATTTTCTCCCAGTAGAACAGGCTTCAAAAGCATGCGGAACGTTTTCAAGCGTCCGTTCCTTCGCCGGCATTCGAATTTTAATATGACGGCGTGTTCTTCTGACCGCTGAGTCCAACGGGAAGAAGAGGCACTTACTACCGCAAAAAACTCAACCAGAAGGGGAAGTCATGAAAAAGATGCTGTTGAGCATTGCCCTGTTACAAGTGGCATCGTTTGCGTGGGGGCAGACGACGCGCCAACCGCTCATGAATGAGCGAGCGACAACGCAGCAGATGCTGCGACCGACAACCACCACTCAAACAACGACGACTACGGAAGGCACCGGGACAATTACAGAGTACACTCCGGGAAGCGCGATCGTGCTTAGAGAGAGCTCTGGACCGGTGCGCTATCGCTTCGGCAAGACGGTGACGTATGCGACTCGCAGCGGCAGGGTCTTGGACGAAGCCGCCGTGAAATCAAGAATCAGAGTGGGCGCTCCTGTCCGGGTCCATTATACCGGAACAAGTCCGAATATGGTTGTTGATCGGGTGATCGTCGAAGAGGACTAACATCTAAAGCTGGTTGTCTCCCATCGCGCCTTTCTCTCCCGTCCCTGGCGGAAGAGGAAAGGCGCGTTTTGTTTAAAGCTCGCGATGATAGAGATTTCGACTTGCTCGAGCTCTGTTACTCAATCTCATATAACTTTTGGTAACCGAAGACCGAATGGCTACTGAAGCTCTTGCCGCCCAAGCCTTAAACGTCCTGCACGATTGGGTCCAATCAGAGAGTCTGCGGAAACATTGCTACGCAGTGGCCGATTCAATGAAGCATTTTGCCAAATTACGTGGCGAAGATTTCGATCTTTGGGAAGCCGTGGGTCTGTTGCACGACATGGACTACGAGCGCCATCCAAATCTGGAGCGCAGCGCGACTGAGGGCCACCCGTTCGTCGGAGTTGCCTGGCTTCGGGACCGGGGCTGGAGCGAGGAAGTGTGCCGTGCGATTCTCTCACACGCGGATTACGCCAATGTTTCGCATGAAACGCCCCTGGAAAAAACGCTATATGCTGTGGATGAACTGAGCAGCTTTATTGTCGCCGTCGCACTCGTTCGGCCCACAAAAAGTATTCATGACGTCGATGTTCGAGCCGTGAAAAAGAAGATGAAAGATAAAGCATTCGCCCGGGCCGTGAACCGCGAGGACATCATTCGCGGCGCAGAAGAGCTCGATATGCCGCTCGATACTCTCGTTGCCGAAGTGATTACAGCATTAAAGGCCGATTCAAAGCGTCTCGGCTTGGAGGGAACGCCAGCCCTCTAGAGTCTCTCGGCCACAATTTCCAGGACAAGCGGCGTTATCATTACGGCATTTGGATTCTTTTCTGCAGAAGCAAGGTCGGCACGGACTTTGTCGGCAAATTCGTGATCGATCCGTCCCATTTCAATCAGTCGGGGTAGATACGTTTCAATGAATGTTGCCGGCCATTGCCACATGTATTCGGTCGGACGCACGCAAAACAGATGCGGCCTGGCCGAGCGAATTGCGAAGCCGTTCGCGGGAAGCAGTTTCGCCAGCGCCACGGCCCCGTCAGGCTCACCGCCTGATTCACGCCATGTTGCGATCACATGTTCACGGAACTGCTCCTGATTCGCCAGCCTCGGGAAAAAATGCCAGGTCTCATAATGGCCGTATTCGTGAAAGATCGCCCGGCTGCCTGTGCGCATCACGGCGCCTAGTTTTCTAATCAACAGAGCAGGATCATTTACAAATGACATGACCCATCGGCACCAGGAAAAATCGTACTCTGCGCTGGGTAATTCATCTGTAATTACATCCACTTGGTGAATCTTGACGTTCGCAAGCGATCGCGCACTGCAGGCCTCTTCCATTGCGCGGATGAAGTTTTCGGAACGCTCAAGCGCAACAACCTGGCCGGTCGGTCCGACAATCTCCGCAAGATCGACAGTCGCATATCCGGGGCCTGCACCCACGTCGAGGACGCGTTTGCCGACGGTGATACCGACTCTCTGCCAGCAATCCAAAACTACCGGACGCCACACACGATGTTGCAGTCCGAGCCTGGCTAATTCCTCGTTGTGCGTGCCCAAAACATAATCGCGGTCCACAGAAAGAAATTAAGGGCTCAAAGGGTCCGACGCCATCGTCGAAATTCAGGCACTCAATTCAGCTGAGCAGTCAGAGAGAGAGCATCTCGCTGCCAAGTCAGACTGGCGTTTTTGTCTATTATCCCCGACAATATGAACCGCGTTCACCAATGGATTACGAAATTCGACCTCTTCACGCTAACGACGAGCCAATTGTCCGGGAGATGCTTTATCAAGGTTTGTCCTCCGTTGGTAACCACCAACCTTCACGCGCGATCCTGCAGCGGCCGGAGTTCTCGCATTATGCCGACGGCTGGGGCCGTGCAGGCGATGCCGGCTTTGTGGCACATGACAAAAAAGACGGATCAGTGGTTGGCGCTGTCTGGTTGCGCAAGCCGGTCAATAAACCTGGTGCGCCGCCGGAACTCGCCTTTGCGGTGAGACCGGAACACCGTCGGCACGGGATAGGAACGGCCCTTCTGACACAATTGGTCCGCGCGAACCCTCATGAGGCAACAATTTCCGTCAGTCTCGTTGCAGGTAAACCGGTCTTACGCCTTTACGAGCGATTTGGATTCAAAGTCGCGCAACAAGGGCCGGACTCGATTGTAATGCAGAGACACGTGTAAAGGGTCCAAGTGCACTGCGCTAACATGTTCAAGGCGCAAAAATCAGGAGCACAAATACGGCGAAGAGAAGCAAATGCACGCATCCCTGCAGGATATTTGTCTTTCTGCTCGTAAACGTGACTACACATACCGCCAGCGTTAACAGAAGCAATGGAAGATTACCGCCTTGGACTCCGAGCATCACCGGTCGCTTCGTGACCAGGCTGATAGTTAGCACCGCTGGAATTGTAAGCCCGATGGTCGCGAGCACGGAACCGAGCAGAATGTTTATCGAACGCTGCAATTGATTGCGCAACGTGGCTTGGACGGCGCCAATTCCCTCCGGCGTAAGCACCAGGGCAGCGATCATTGCGCCGCCAAACTCCTGAGGCAAAGCAAACTTCTCCATGCTGTTGTCCAAAGGAATGGCAAACTTTTCTGCCAACAAAATCACGATGACGAGATAAGACATCAGCATCGGCGCATGAAAAGCGGTTGATTGAATGTGCAGTGAGTGATGGAGCGGAACTGTCGCCACCAGTGCCTGGTCTGACTCCATAAAATAGCCGCGATGTCGCATCGTCTGGATGACGAGAAAAATTGCGTAAAGAATTAGCGTCACGAAAATGAGAAAGATCTGCTGCCCAGTAGAAAATGTTGGACCCCCTGTTGTGGTAGTAAAGCTTGGCAGAACCAGCCCCAGTACAGCCAGCGTCATGATCACATTCAGATAGGAGTTAACACCTTGCAGATTGTAGTACTGCTCGCGATGTCGTAACCCACCCAGCAGCAGGACTAGCCCAACGAACCCGTTGAGAGCGATCATAATCACGGAAAAAATCGCGTCCCGTCCAAGTGTGGGATTATTTTCCCCGTGCAACATCGCTGTCGAAATCATAACGACCTCGATAGTGATCGCAGACAGCGTTAGGACTAACGTTCCATAGGGCTCGCCCCATTTGATAGCAAGACAATCGGCATGCCGGGCTACGGACACCGCAGACCAAAGGATAACAACAAAAAGCCAGAGGAATACAACGATTAGCGCGACTGGATGCGCAATGATTTCGACCAGCCTGTCACCCGTGCTCCAAAAAATGGCGACGGTTCCCAGCCCAATAAGCAGCGGCAATTCGCGGCGTAGGTTATCTCCGAAAGACTGACTCCTGGTCGCTTGGTGACTCGGGTTCGCCTTTCGAGACATGGGCGCGAGCATATCGGTTTCGCGTGAGCTGCGCAATTGGCGATGATCTGATACAGATCTCGCAAGCTGGTTTGGATCTGACGCGCGCGGTGTTTGGATCTAGTCCAAAACGGCAGAGCACGGCCGCACTCCAAAAGGCAGGTCGCCCTTGCCAGCGCATTTTACGCGCTTGCGTTTGGGGCGCGGCGCTGCTGCACCGCTTTCAGGCTAACCGCGTACGTTTTTCAAGTTCCGCTGCGATCGGAATCGAACGGAAATCTTGCTTCCTACTCTTTCTTTTGAGCAAGCGGCAGAAACTTCTCGTGCGCGACTTTGCCCTCTTTCGCGGTATAGATTCCCACCTCGGACATCTGCGTTCGTTTCTTCGACGCTTTCTCGGTCACGTCCACGTCAAACTGTACGACAAAGGTATCGCCGGCGACAAACGGCCCGCCGACTTTGCAGCTGTGCACTTCCATATTTTTCTCCCACCACTCGGTTTTACCCCGGACCTGATCAATGCCACGCATTTCTGCCGGCATGTTTTCCATCGCATGCGCTTCTACGCTAACAATGTCTTTTGCGTAGAGATCGTCGACCGCCTTCATCCATTCGCCTTTGCGGCAATAGTCCGCCAGTTTATTCGCCACTTCTTCTGTAGAGTTCATTCTCTCTCCTTATTTTTGATTAGGAATTGTTCAACCGATATTTGTGTAACATTCGTCGTGACACTGTTGCCGTGTCGCAGCACCCGTACCGGCTGGAATCAATGGCGCGCTGCGCAGGCGACACGCTTGGCACTACAGCGCTACGTTATCCGCCCGCAATGGCACCGATGATTACAAACGGCTCGGATCCCTTTGCGATGGCTTCCGGCAGCGGAGCATCAGGCGATTCGTGGGATAGATCTTCTCCGCAGACAAAAAACCGTACAAGCGGCCGGCGAAGTTGGCTCACGTGATCACGCATTGTCCCGCGGAGCATTGGATATCGAATTTCCAACTCGTCGAGTATGGACCGCTGAGTCACCGTAGTATTAACATCGAGTTCTACATCGCCGTCGACGTGTGCCAACGTGCGCAAGTGCGGTGGCAGAACAACGCGGATCACGGCAGCGTTTGCACCTCCACTGAAAGCACCGCTGGAAGATCGCGTACAATTGGCTTCCAGCTGTCACCCGAATCCGCCGACCCGTAAACCTGGCCGCCGGTTGTTCCAAAGTAAACGCCCCCCGGTTCGAGTGAATCTACAGACATGGCGTCACGCAAAACATTCACATAACAATTGCGTTGAGGAAGACCTTTGGTAAGCGCTTCCCACTCGTTTCCTCCGGTCCGACTGCGATAGACTCGCAGTCTGCTGCTGGGCGGATAATGCTCCGAATCGCTTTTGATCGGCACGACGTAGATTGTCTCCGGCTCATGCGCGTGCACATCAATCGGAAAACCAAAATCGCTCGGCAGATTTCCGCTGACTTCGCGCCATGAATCGCCGCCATCATCGCTGCGCATCACATCCCAATGTTTTTGCATGAACAATGTATTGGGACGCGATCGATGCATGGCGATGCGGTGAACGCAATGGCCAACCTCGGCGCTCGGATCGGGGATATACTCTGAATGCAATCCATGATTGATCGGTTTCCACGTTGTTCCGCCGTCATCAGTGCGGAACGTGCCCGCAGCCGAGATGGCCACGTACATTCGTTGTGGGTTTTGCGGATCGATAAGAATTGTATGCAAACACATCCCGCCTGCGCCCGGTTGCCATTTCGGGCCGGTGTCGTGTTGTCGGAGCCCGGACAATTCGTTCCACGATTTGCCGCCGTCCTTCGATTCAAACAGGGCGGCATCTTCCACACCGGCGTAAACATGGTCGGGATCGTGCAGTGACGGTTCCAGATGCCAAACACGCTTGAACTCCCAGGGGTGCTGAGTGCCGTCATACCATTGATGCGTGCCCGGAATTCCGTCGTAAACGAACTTGTTGCTCTCGCCCTTCGGCATGCCATCGGAACTTTTCAGTTCGTCCGGGCTGCTTCCGGGCGTGCTCCATTTTTTTCCGCCGTCATCGGAGCGCTGTATGATTTGGCCGAACCATCCGCTCGTTTGCGATGCGTAAATGCGGTTCGGGTCGACCGGCGAACCCTTCACATGATAAATCTCCCAACCCGCAAAATGCGGGCCGCTAACCTTCCATCGTTTGCGCGCGCCATCCGCTGTCAGAATGAACGCACCTTTTCGTGTACCAACCAGAACTCGAACTTTGTTCATATCTTTCTCCTAGCTTTCATGATGTCGTTTTAAGAGATGCTTTCTGGTGATCGAATGTATCGGGGGGTACGTCCCAACCAAAATACACCTCTACACTGACAATCTTGTTGTTTTCAATTCGCAGAATCTCCGTATTGCGCCCTTTCTTGCCGTTCGGCTTCGTCATTTCATAGGTTACAACAACCTCACCGTCATGTTCGATAAGCCGTAAAAAATTGAACTTTTGCCCTTGTCCGGCTCCGGGCCAACATCTCTCAAAGTATCCAGCACGATCGAGCCTTACATCGAGCGGACTGGAAAAAGTAAAATCCTCAGAAAGGTGTTGCTCAAAAAACTTTCGATCGCCCGCTGCAAAAGCCTCGTACGATCGCTGTGCCAGCCGGCGTGCGCTGAATTTTGGCATAAGATTCTAAGTCCGCTTTTCCGCTATCCGTGCTTTGACCATTTTTTTGACCAACGCAGTCGGTAGCGGGTTATCGCACGAGAAGCGAATGGTCCCCTTAGTAACCTGAAAACCCTTTAGATCGCTCAGAAAATTTTTCAAGGTTTTGGAACTACCCGGATAGAACGAGCAGTGATTCGCCCATGCGCCGAAGAAAACCACCGAGCCGCCGCCCAGGTGAAACGCGGGGATTCCATAACTGATACACTCGTTGGCTTTTGGCGCGACGGCATGGATCGTTTTCCGAAGTTGTTGCAAAACCCGCCGCTGATCCGGATTCACGCCTGCCAGATATTCATCGACAGTCCTCGGTTTTCGCCGCACCAAAGCCATAGTCTTCAGAGAATTATTTCCCCGCGCACGCTTCCTCCAGCGTTTTGATATCGATCTTCTGCATTTGAAGCATTGCTTTGAAAACGCGTCCGGATTTTCCCGGATCTTTATCGTGCAACATCTTAATCAAAACCGTGGGAGTGATCTGCCACGACACGCCAAATTTGTCCTTCAGCCAGCCGCACTGCGATTCCTTTCCGCCGTCCGCGGTCAGTTTGTTCCAATAATAATCGACTTCCTTTTGGGTGTCGCAGTTCACTACAAACGAAATCGACTCATTGAATTTAAAATCCGGACCGCCGTTGAGCGCCGTGAATTTCTGGCCTTCAATTTCGAATTCAATTGTTAGCACCGATCCCACGTCCCCTCCGGCCGCCTTTGCTGCCGCCTCATCATAGCGAAGAATTTTGCCAACCTTGGAATTTTTAAAAACGGACGTGTAAAATTTTGCCGCTTCCTCGGCTTGACCATCGAACCACAAGAATGGAGTAATTTTTTGCATAATCTGTTTTGCTTCCTGTTTTTTGAAAACGAATCGGCGAATCGTCGCGAATTCGCTGTTTGAATTTATTCTAGAGTTTTGATGTCTTCGGCAATTTCAGACAAATCGCCCGACTGATAAAGCCGAGTGAAATTCGTGTCTCTATTCCTTCGTTGCTAACGGCGGGTATTGTTCGAATTTCGGAATTGCCGGATCCATTTGGTCCCACGCTTGAGCATCCGAAGCGAAAATATCCATTTGCGGTTTGAATGCACCAGGGTCGTCCAGGCTGCTCGCGAGAACACCAACAAAAGGCGAATCTCCTTCTGCAAACTCTCCTCCGGTGATGCGGGATCCACATTCCGGACAAAAACCGCGCTTGTGTTTTCCGCGCCTGAGACTTGGCGTGAGATTGTAGCGCAGTTGTCCGTGCGTTACTCGTATCGTGCCAGCCGGGACCAGGAACGCCGGAGCGTATCCACTCCCAGTGACATGCTGACAATCGCGGCAATGGCATTTTAACATCAAGACCGGTTCGGCGTTAATTTCGTACCGAATAGTGCCGCACACGCAGCCGCCGGTGATTGGTAGTTTCATGTTCATATCTCCTCACGTGTTCGCCCTTTTCATCAAAGGTGACGACGTGTTTCACATCTCAATTAACCATTATTCTCTCGGTCCCAGGAATAATCCCTATTTCGTTTCTGTATCCGGTTCAATGATTCCAAAGACGTTCCCTCCGGGATCTTCTGCATAGGCCAGCCAGCCAACTTTAGGAATCGCCATCTTTGGCACGCAGATTTTTCCGCCGGATTGCTCAACTTTCTTTATCGATTCATCGAGCGACGAAACGGCAATTGTATTCAGCGTACCAGGACTTTGGCCTTCGCGCGGACGCGTGAGTCCGCCGTTAATTCCCGGTTGCTTCTCATCTCCCGTCGTGACAAGCCAGTATTCGATTGGGCCACCCTCGAACTTTTGGAACTTCCAGCCGAAAACATTCTGGTAAAACGGTTGCACTGATTTCGGGTCGTCGGTGTAAATCTCAAAATGAACGACGCGATTCATACGTTAATCCTTTCTTGTTCGCTGTTTCAGTACTGGTCGTGCCGACGGACCCACTCCATCGTAAAGTCGAACTCCTCTTCGTCACGGCCCTTTGGGACGAGGTCGAGAAAGTTATAAGCGCCCACTAAGATATCGAGCCCGCGGGCATAGCTGGAATAGGTGTGGAAAACATCTCCGTCTCCGTCTTTGTGAAACACGCTTAGCCCCGGCATTTCTTCATTAACCCATTCCTGGTTCTGGTAGTTGTAATGCATCTTACCTTTTGCCTGTTCCTCGTCCGTAGCTGAGACGTGATAATCAAAGTTGAAATCGTTGCCGTGCGATGACAGCCATTTGAACCGCCAACCCATTCGTTTTTTGTAAGCTTCGAGCTTCCGCAATGGCGCGCGCGAGATGACAACGAAGGAAACGTCACGATGCGGGAGATGCCAGTTTGCGCCATCAAAATGATCCGCCAGATACGAGCAGCTTTTGCAACCCTCTTCCCAATCGGGGCCAAACATGAAGTGATACACGATCAGTTGGCTGCGACTGTCGAAAAGATCGGCAAGCGTTTCCTGTCCATTCGGTCCATCGAAAACGTATTCTTTATCAACTTTGACCCATGGCAGTTCGCGCCGATGCCGGCTGACTTCGTCGCGCAACCGAGTTAATTCCTTCTCGCGCGAGAGAAGATCCTTGCGCGCAATCAGCCATTCAGGTTCTGATGCAACTTTCGCAGGATTGATTTCTTTCTCGACTCTCTTCGGTTCTAATTCTTCGACTTTCATTTTGTTTTGTTTCGTTTGTTTGATGATTTCGGTCGTGTTGAAAAAGGAAATGTTTCACGGCAAACGCGGCCAGACCGCCAGTTGAAGTTGCACCGGCTGCCGTAAGCACCATGTTGGCCAAACAAATAGGGCACATAAGATTTATCCTCGGTTAATTCGGCCAGCTATAGGTTCACTTTATGAATACGACGAACGAATCGGTGCATTTTGGACAGAACAATCTTATTTTTAGTATATTGCATAAAATCATCCTTATGTTGCTCCAATGTAAAAAGTAATCTGCCATCGATGCGAGGCGCACAGCGTCTCAGTCCAACTCTGAGTTTTCTCGAACAAGAGAGTCCTCAACGCATCTAGTTCAATATCCAGTCAGTAACCCTTAATAAGGCCACCTGCTAACCAATGAACCGGCAAAACGAACTCATCCACGTAGTGACCCGGCTTACTAATGCTACCGAGGCGAAAGCAATCGGAGCTTTCGCCTCGGTTCGAGTCAGGCGCGGCGATTAAACCTGTGCGAATTGCGCTTCCGCCCGCAAGTCCGCTGCGATCGGGCATTCGCCCGCGACAGGTCTGACTTCCACGCGAATCCCAAATGGCAGACCCGGGCATTCCTTGGCGATGGCGATTGCTTCGTCAATTGTAGCTACATCGAGAAGGAAATAGCCGCCAATTGCTTCTTTGGATTCGGCAAACGGACCATCAGAAACGACACGGTCCTTTCCCGAGACGATTTTTCCCTCGCGCTCCAGGGGGTTTCCCGCGACGGCTTTGCCTTCTTCGGTCAGGCGCTTGAACCAGGCCATCCAATGGTCTGTGACTTTTTGCAGTTCCTCCGGCGAAAGACCTTTGCGCAGGTCGGTGCCGCGAAATAGCAACATGTATCCGTTTTGATTTTGGTTTTGTGTGTTCATCTTCGTGTGTTGTTGGTTGAGACGCTTGGTTACTTCGATAATACGACGAAAGAGCGTGTGAGCTTGGGACAATTATTTCGCGTTCGCATCGCTCTCCCAGAGCCCGAAGGAGTTGCCCTCGGTATCCTGGCAGACCGCGAAGTAACCCATCTGCGGCACAGCCGTTTTCGACATGGAGATTTTACCACCGAGTTTCTCGATCTTTTTGGAGAAATCGGCGACTGAATCAACGCTGACGTAGTTGACGATCGGCTCGCCCGGCTGCCTGCGCCCTTTCAGTGCCCCGTCAGGCGTATCGTCGCCGCCGCCGGTGTCAATGTGCCAGTAATCGCCTCCCCCTGGGAACAGATTGATATTCCAGCCAAACAAATTGTTATAAAACGCCTTGGCGCGTTCCGGATTGTCGGCCGGGATTTCAAACCAAACGATGCTCGCTGCTTGTTTCTTCTCTGACTTGCTCATGTTTTTCCTTTCTATTGAAGTGTGATTTTGGAGATACGACGAATGACCAGGCCGGCTTGGGACAAGTTTTTCATAAACCAACCCCTGTTGTCGCGTTGAGCGAAGCGAAAAATCTCTGATTGATTCGGCAGAGTATCCGGAAAATCATCCGAGCTTCTTCGCTTCGCTCAGAATGACAGTGCTGTTACGACATGAGTTTGGATCACACGGTCTGCCCGCCAGCGCAGCGTTGCAATCGGTTCAGGAGAAACGCGCGTTCCGATTTCGTTTCCGCCAGTTCAAATGATTTGCGAAATTGCTCGGCAGCGATCTGCAGATTGCCGCATTGCATTTCGAATTCGCCGAGTACCGCGTAGAGCAGGTAATACGAACTCAGTTTACCAAGACCTCGAACGCTTCGCACCGCTTCGAGCCCCGCTTTTGGACCATCAATGTTTGCGATAGCCACGGCACGATTGAGCGCGACGACGGGTGACGGATCGAATTCAATTAACCGATCATAAAGCGATAGGATTTTCTGCCAGTCAGTCGATTCGTAATCTTTCGCGGCGCAGTGACACGCGGTGATTCCCGCCTGCAGATGATATTCGCTGATTTCTTCACCGGTCGCTGACTGCGCGAGGTGAAACATCCCGCGCGAGATCATTGATTTGTTCCAACGCGTTCGATCCTGCTCCTGCAAGCGGAGCAAATTGCCCTCGGTGTCCTGTCGCGTCGGATTGCGAGCGGCGTTTAGAAGCATCAACGCCAGCAACGCGTGCGTCTTCGGTTGATTGCCGGCCGCATGTGCTGCCAATAATTCTGTGAGGCGAATTGCTTCTTCACAGAGCTCTTCGCGAACGAGATTTTCGCCGGTCGACGCTTTGTAGCCTTCGTTGAACAGGAGGTAAAGCGATTGCAGAACGCTGTCCAATCTTTGCCCCAGGTCTCTGCCTGCGGGAATTTCGAACGGGATTCGGCCCTGACTGATTTTCTGTTTTGCTCTGGTCAATCGCTTGGCGATTGCAGCCTCCGTGGTTAGAAATGCGTGCCCTATCTCAGGAACACTGAAACCGCATAGCGTCTTCAATGCGAGCGCGACTTGCGCGTCCGCTGGAATGGCTGGATGACAACAGACGAACATCAACCGCAAACGATCGTCACTAATTTCGTCTTCTGAAAAAATTGCTTCATCCGGAGTGGCGCCATCGCGATCCATCAGGCGAATGATTTCCGCTTGTTTGTTCTGAAATACTTTGCGTCGACGGACTACGTCCAGTGCGAGATTGCGCGACGCGCGCATGATCCAGGCTGAAGGATTTTTCGGGATTCCATAGAACGGCCAGGTCTGCAGCGCCCGCACGAGCGCTTCCTGAACAACGTCTTCTGCAAGATTGAGATGCTCGACGCCAAAGATCCTTGTCAGCGTAGCAACCATCTTGGCGCCCTCGTGACGAAAAAGGTGTTCGACTATCCCGGATACTTCAGCTGGTTGTTGGACAATATCTCTCAAAGCAAGACCACGAACCGAGTTCCGTGAACCTAGTCGTGTTCTGCCAGCGTGTCATTCCGAGCAGAGCGAGGAACCTCACACTCACAACTCGCGTTACGCGAACCAAGCCCCAAACACTCCGCACATCGAGAGTGCGGCGCATTTCCCTCGGGGACGCGTAATCTGTGAGGTTTTGCGAGGTCCCTCGCTTCGCTCGGGATGACCGCGTTATCTCAGAGGCGTTCCTCTTCCAAATCGTAGACGTCGAACCAGTGATGCACCACTCGGTTACGCGGAATAAACTCCTGAATGTAATCTTCCATGTATTCCTGCAGCTCCAGAGGCAGATCGCTCAGGTGCAGATCGCGTTCCTTGTTGTTCCACGCAATGATCTCGGCTCGTGGCCGCTTCTTGGCGCGATCGCCAATCCACGCGGCGATTTCATCATCGGTCGCGCCAGTGGCGACGAATGACCGAAAGTCGTCATAATCAATTTCGGCAAATTTCAACCAACGCTTGTCGAGCGGACAGTTGGAATGGTACTCCCCTTCCCAGCCCGCAAGGACCGCACGACACTTGTCCAGTGCGCGTGCTGCGAGCACATATCCAGCTAAAGTTTGGCGTGGACTGCGCGGGAATTCTTTGCCATCGCGCAGGTCGCGCGCGAGCAACTGCACCTTTTCGAAATTCTTATCCATATAGTTTTGGTTCCTCCTATGTGTTTATGCGTTACGAATGCGCTCGAGCGTGCGGTCTAAGGCGGTAGGGTCGGCGAGCTGCGCCGACCGGACGGCCCGAGCCGAACTGGCGTTGCAGCGCGGCGTCTCTAGCCGCGCGTCCGCGCCCCTGGTACATGGCTACGATTGGACGCGTTAACTTTCGCCAATAGGCCGCTACCAGTTCTTCCGGAGTGAAAAACTTTTTCATACTCTGTCCTTTCCGTTCTCAACCAGCCGTTTGAAATTCCCCAAGTACTCCTCCAGCCTGTGCGAAAGACTTGGGGGATCGAAAATCGAGCGAATCTTCAACGTGACTTCCGTTTCCTCCTGGGAACGCGGCTCGAAGGAGACCACGCCTGACATGAAACCGCTGGACATGGTGCGCCACGCGATCCGCCGACCGGGAATTTGAAGCACGATATGGAAAACCCCTTTTTGATCGCTGCCATCCGGATGCCATCTGTAGGAGAAATGCGTTTCATCAATTTTGTGCACGTCCCGGAGCGGAGTGACGAACTTGGGAAGGTCCTCCAGATGCGACCACTGCTCGTAGACGCGATCAACGGGCGCCTTCACAACGACGAAATGTCTGGCGGCGTTCATTGCGGCTAGAGCTGTTTCCATCGCGTAAATCAGGTTATTAGACGCTGAAGCGCGCGTACTGCTCCCTTGAAAACGCGCGATTCCATCCGTCGGTGTAGTTAAAAAGGGCCATATTCAGAACGAGCATCGGATCATGACGCCGTCGGGAGCGCCGAAGGAGCCTCGGCGTCTTGGATTTTGAATTGGTTTGTAATTGTTTGCGTTTCATTTCTGCGAACTTTTTTGTTCAAAAAAGCTAGACAACCTTGCGTGGCGCTACCATGAAGCGGTCGGAGGATTTTTCGATGCTTCGCAGGGGAGATCGAATAACACCTCTTTCGAGGGAGGAAACAAAAGTGGCGCAACGTTGACGAAGCGTTAGGCTGTTGGCATGCGCACGCAGGCGCAGGCCCAAGTGGAGCCGATCAGCAATCCGCAGTCGACAATCCGTAATTCGCAATCGGCCTGTCCCGAGGCCTACGATAGCGAAAGTGCGGCGAAGTATTTGTTCCAATTATCCCGGGATGTCATCCTTTCCCTGGATCGATTTGGAAACATCCTCTGCATTAATCAGCGCGGCGTTCAATTGAGCGGCTATTCCGAAACGGAATTGCGTGGAGCGAATATTGCAGAACGCCTGCTTCTTCTCGAGGATCGCACGGCGATTGGTCAAATTCTGCATGACCTTACACAAGGGAAGACTCGCGAATATGAGGTTCGCTGGAGAAGAAAAGACGGCGCTGTTGTTCACTTTGATGGTGTATCGGTTCCACGCCTTTCAGAAAGTGGCGAATTCTTGTCTACACTCTGCACTCTGCGGGACGTGACTGAGCGCAAATGTGCCGAGGACAAACTGCGCAAGAGCGAAGAGAAATATCGAGACCTGATCGAGATTTCGCCCGACGCGATCTATGTCGTTGACGCTAATGGCGTTTGTGCTTTGGGAAACCGCGCCGGCGCTGAACTCGCTGGAATTTCGCCCGACGAACTAATCGGAACGCCTGTCACCGACACCTACTTGCCCGAAGAACGTCATTTGTTCCAGGAGCGATTGCAAAAATTGACCGGGAAAAAGGCTCTGCGCTTTGAGAGAAAATTCGTGCGCAAGAATGGCGAGATCGTTCCTGTGGAAGTCTCGGTGTCGGCGATACGCGGTGGATATTTCCAGGCGATTATCCGCGACATCAGCGAACGCAAGCGAGCCGAAGAAGCGCTACGACAGGCCCACCAGAACTATGTGACGCTGGTGAATTCGCTCGACGGGATCGTATGGGAAGCGGACGCACATAGCTTTGCTTTCACCTTTGTCAGCCCCCAGGCCGAACGAATGTTGGGCTATCCGCTGGAACACTGGACAAGCGAAACAACGTTTTGGAAAGACCATATCCATCCAGACGATCGCGAATGGGCGACCAACTTTTGCATCGACGCAACCCGCGCCATGCGTGCGCACGATTTTGAATATCGCATGGTGGCGGCGGATGGGCGCATCGTTTGGCTGCATGATGTAGTGACCGTTGTCGTCGAGAACGACCGGCCGGTCCGGCTACGGGGCGTTATGTTGGACATTACCGAACGCAAGCGAGCGGAAGAAGCATTGAAAGAAAGCGAGGAGCGCTACCGGGTATTAGTCGAATTTTCTCCTAACAGCATTTGTGTCCATCGAGATGCCAAGTTGCTTTACGTGAACCCGGCCGCAGTGCGGCTCTTTGGCGCTGCAAATCGCGACGAGCTTATGGGGCGTTCTATTCTCGATTTCATCCACCCAGATTCGTTGCCGGTAGTCAGGGAACGGATTCGGCAGGTTGGAGCGGGAGAAACCGCACCGATGATCGAGGAGAAATTCGTAACGGTTAGTGGAGAAGTGCGCGACGTAGAGGTGGCTGCCATTCCAATCATCTACGAACGAGCGTC
>Ga0081455_10003379_pt1 | contig 18390 bp, 19 predicted proteins | sample TabmetS3T2R1_FD_70207 | JGI IMG/M metagenome (GOLD analysis project Ga0081455, IMG submission 70207) | Tabebuia heterophylla rhizosphere microbial communities from the University of Puerto Rico - S3T2R1 | ecosystem: Host-associated > Plants > Roots > Rhizosphere ... | reverse complement strand
AGGGAACGTGGCGATCTGGATGGATGAAAGAACGATCGGCGTTGGGACGTAGTCATTGATGTGTGGGCCAATGATCCAGCGGTCGTCGTTCCCATGGCCGAATTGCTCGCTGAACGAACCGGTTATTACTATTTCGTTTCCAGCATCGCCGCTTACGCCGATTACTCAAAGATCGGCATGGATGAAACGGCGCCCACACGCGTCGACCGCCCCGGGTACGGAGGAAACAAAGCCAGATCGGAGAAAGCACTCGCCGATTTGTTAGGCAAACGCGTTGGAATCTGCCGGCCATGCGCGATCATGGGCCCGCGGGACGACAGTCTTTCATATCACTACTGGCTATCTCATCTGGCGAAAGACCAGGAATTCGTTGCGCCAGGCACCGGCGACGACGCCTTTGCACAATACGTGGACGTGCGCGATGTCGCGAATTGGATCATCGACTGCGTCGAGCAAGCGCGGTCCGGAATTTACAACACCATCAGCGAACCACTGCCGTTCAGAGTTTTCTTGAGCGAAAGCGGCGGGGCGATTGGCGGAAAAGGAAAACCGGTCTGGGTGGACGGCGATTATCTCCGCAGTGAGCAACACGTAAAAACCTTCGACAACATGCCCTATTGGAATCCAGATCGTCCCGGGTTTGAGCGAATCTCACCAGCCAAGGCACGCGCTGCGGGTTTTATCAGTCGGCCATTAAGAGAGACGGCAAAGGACGCTTGGGCATCCTATCAAAAAACCGTGCCCGCGAATCTTGTGTATCCGCAAACACAATGGGGTTACGAATGGGGCATCTCGCCCGAACGCGAGCGCGACATTCTTGCAGCTTGGAAAAAGAGGCGAACCGGTTAATCCCCGAGACACGCGACGGCCGTTGTAGCGGCGTCCCCGACTGTAGACCTCTGCTGTCGCCGCTGACGCCCGGGTTGTTAGGCCGGCAGGCCTTTCCTTGCTATCAATTCCATTTGATCGCAGAAGCGATCAAGTTCGCTGAGCGTAGTGTACAAGTTTGGCGTAATGCGAATGCCTTGGAATTCCTCGTGCATGATCGGCACCGCGAAAATGCGGTGTTTGTCGAATAAATATTTCGTTACAGCTTCAGGATTGGTGCCGTCGATGTGAACATTTGCAATTGCGCACGATTGGTTGGAATCGAATGAAGTGTTGAAACGAATTTTCGGGATGTCTTTGAGCCGATTCATCCAGTAGCGCGACAGGTAACGCAACCGCGCTTCCTTACGCCTGCCGCCGATCCCATTGTGAAAAAGGAGCGCTTCGCCGATGGCAAGCTTCGGCGCCGCTGAGTGGGTACCGATCTCTTCGAATTTGCGGATGTCGGATGCCTGCTTGGATTCAGCGGCCATTAGCGGCCAGAGTTTTTCGATCTTATCGCGCTTGACGTAAAGCATGCCGGTCCCTTTCGGTGCGTAGAGCCATTTGTGCAAACTCGTGCCGAAGTAATCGCAACCGAGATCGCTCTGTTTGAAATGGAATTGAGCGAAGGAATGCGCGCCATCGACGATCGTCTCAATACCACGGGCCCGCGCCAGGTCGCACACAGCCCTCACCGGCGTGATCTGACCAGTGATATTGATCATATGCGAGATGAGGATGAGCCGGGTGCGGATAGAAATTCCTTTTTCGAACGCGGCGGTGATCTCGTTGAGGTTCTTCGCCGGAATCGGAATTTGAATGAGCTTGAGCTTGAGGTTTTCGCGTTTCTCACGCTGACGCAACGTGGTGAGCATGCGGGGATAATCCTGATTCGTGGTGAGAATTTCGTCGCCGGATTTGAAGTCCATGCCCATGAGCAGGGTCTCAAGCGACTCCGAAGCGTTGCGCGTAATCGCGATTTCTTCGCGATCGCAACCAAACAACTCGGCGAGGCCGGTGCGAATGGTTTCCGATTGCGGCTCGAGGATTTGCCACATCGTATAAGCAGTGGCGTCTTCCTGCTCCCAAATGTAACGAACGAGGGCCTCAGTCACGATCTTCGGGCTAGGCGACACGCCGCCGTTATTCAGGTTGATGATGCCGCGCGTGACGCTGAACGAGTTTTGGATCGTGGCCCAGTAATCTTCATCACTGGCCGCTTCTTCGGGTGTCAGATGCGATATGTTGTTGGTCGCTGCTTCAGTGTTTCTCAGTAACGCCGCGACAGACGCCGAAGAAAGCGCAGCCAGACCGAGTCCTTTACCGGCGAGAGAAAGAAAATCGCGTCGCGTGCGCACGTGTGCCAGCGTCAATCAAAGCGGTTCCACCGCTGGCATGCAATCATTGTCTTCGGATAAACCGCGCAGGTGTAGCGGCGGCTGTGTCGGCCGGGAAAGCTTGCGTTGCTACTTCAGAAGCTCTCGCAAACGCACAGGTTGTGGGATTGGCGCATCGCGGATGATTCAACTTTCGATTCTTGACTGCTTAAACATTATCCGATTCTTCTTGTGCCAACCCTCAATGAACAAGCAGCATCGGGTCGATATTGATCTTTTTCGACATGTTTTCTCGCTAACTGACTTTGAATTTGCAACTGATTATGAAATTTTGGATGCTAAACGCGAGCGAAACTAAGCCTGGCGTGGTAGATCACCAACAGCTCGCCGAAAAAAAGGCGGCTATTCAAGTAGTCCCGGAACTCTGTAGACGCGAGTAAATCGCATGCAACGATAGGAGATAGATGCTCTGGCAAGGGAGAAGAGAAAGCGAGAACGTTGAAGACGCTCGCGGATCCGGCGGGGGCGGACGCCTCGTGCTGGGCGGCGGAATCGGCACGGTCATTCTCGTAGCTCTTTATCTCCTGCTCGGCGGTGATCTTCAGACGCTGTTCAATTCACAGCAAGCGCAACTACCGGAATCTGCCCAGTTCGACAATCAAGCGCCGCGGGATGAGGCATCGAAATTCATCGCCGTTGTTCTCGCCGAAGCTGAAGACGCGTGGCACGAAATTTTTCGGCAAATAGGCCGCGAGTACGAGGAGCCGAAGCTGGTCCTCTTTACGGATCTGATTCAGTCCGGCTGCGGCTTCGCCAGCGGTGCGACTGGTCCGTTCTATTGTCCGCAAGATCGCCGCGTTTACATCGACCTTGGCTTTTTCCGTCAACTCCAGGAACGCCTAGGTGCAGGAGGCGATTTTGCAGAGGCTTACGTCATCGCCCATGAAGTTGGACATCACGTGCAGAATCTGCTCGGGATTACCGATGGTGTGCAGGCGGCGCGCCGTCGGGTCACTGATTCTGAGTACAACCGGTTGTCTGTCCGGCTTGAGCTGCAGGCAGACTTTCTCGCCGGTGTTTGGGCGCGTTATGCCGACCGGGTCAAGCGTGTCGTCGAAGCAGGCGATATCGAAGAAGCGATGCGGGCGGCCAGCGCCGTTGGCGACGATAGACTTCAGTATCGCTCGCGCGGTTACGTCGTTCCCGATTCGTTTACTCACGGTACGTCCGAACAACGCGTCCGCTGGTTCCGCCGCGGCTACGAGACAGGCGACCTTCGCCAAGGCGATACGTTCAACGCGACGGAGTTGTAACTGGAAGTTAAGACTTCGGAAAGTTAGAGGGCAGAAGGGAAAATTAGGAAGTGGAACACGCTTGCGCGTGCGAGCGAGTTGCAGCCGACAGAGCTGCCGCTACAGATGCTGCAATGCCGAAAACGGGAATTCTGTCACCCAGCCAACGCATCTGCGGTGTGCTCGCGCCGGTCGTGACCCCGTTCAAAGCTGATCTTTCGCCTGATCGGGAACGCTTCATCAGGCATTGCCACTGGTTGCTTTCGCAGGACTGCGGGCTGGCCCCGTTTGGCACTACGAGCGAGGCGAACTCGATGTCGACAGACGAGCGCATCTCGTTACTCGATGCGCTGATGGCGGCCGGCATCGATCCGTCCCGCATAATGCCGGGCACCGGTTGCTGTTCGATCACTGAGACGGTCGAGGTCACGGCGCATGCGGTAAAACACGGTTGCGCCGGTGTGCTGATGTTGCCGCCGTTCTATTACAAAAACGTAAGCGAAGAAGGTCTCTACCGTTATTTTAGCGAAGTGGTGCAGCGCGTCGGCGACGGTCGTCTGCGAATTTATCTCTACCATATTCCATCGGTAACGATGGTGGGTATCACACCAAAATTGGTCGAGCGTCTCCTAAAAGCTTATCCAAACGCAATCACCGGGATGAAAGACAGCTCGGGCGATTGGAACAACACCAAAATTTTCCTGGACGCATTCTCCAGGGACGGGTTCGACGTGTTTGTGGGCAGCGAATCGTTCCTGCTCGCAAATATGCGTAATGGCGGCGCGGGCACGATTTCCGCGACAGCTAACGTGAACCCGACAGCGATCTACGAGCTGTATGCCGTTTGCGTCGGGGAATGGAAATTCAAGAATCGAGAATCGAAGTTGGAACAGCAGCAGGCGCGGTTAAACGTCGTGCGGGAGATTTTCAGCAGCAGGAAATTTCCGTCAATGATCGCGGCGTTGAAACAGGCAATTGCCATTTACGCGAACGACCGGGAGTGGGCCAGGGTGAGGCCGCCGCTGGTCGAACTCACGACAGAGCAGGTGAACTCGCTCGGCACGGAATTGAAACGGGTCGGCTTCGGATTGACCGGAATCAGGAGAGACTAATCAGGAACCAAGGAACGCAGGAACCGGGGAATGGGATTACCGACGTAGTAGGCAAGTGACAATGATAGCAGCGAAAACGAAAAGGAAGAGGACAGAGCAACCGGACCGACGTGAACCGTTGGGAGCGATCGGGGAACTCGCGGCCGCCAAGCAGGTGACGCGTTTCAAAGGTAACAGCGGCGTAACCCATTGCACTTTGCTATTCGCAAATACGCGTCAACGTTGTTGCCCTCATGATAACCCGTCTTCGTTTCGTCAAGTCAGCTATTGCCGCCTTCGTCTTCGCTCGGCGTCAACTTCATTCCCAACTTACCTGCGGACTCACCGCGTTCGCCCTCTCGGCAGGTACCATTGCTGCCCAGACGGGGCCGGTGAGAAGCGTCCCGATCCGTGAAGGCAGCCAGCCGTTCGCGATCACGATGGCCGAAAATGGCAGCTTCTGCTTCACGCTTTCCAACGGTGGCATAGTCGCCCGGATCATTCCTAACGGCAGCATCAGCTATCGCAGGACGCCAAGCCTGAGTAATCCGGCATTTATCACACAGGGGCCCGACGGCAACATTTGGTTCGGCGAAGGCTCAACGGGCAAAATTGCTTCGGTCACGCCGCAGGGAGTCATCACGGAATATCAGTTCTCCTTTTTCGGGGTGAGCGTGGGCATTACTACCGGCTCCGATGGCAACATCTGGTTTACCGACCAGACCGATCATGCCGTCTGGCGTTTCGAGCTTTCGACCGCCACGTTCACCGAATTCCCAACACCGACACCGAGTTCCTTTCCAGGCGACATTACCACCGGTTCTGATGGCAACATGTGGTTCACCGAGCAGGCAGTGGGAAAATTCGGCCGCATCACCCCGGATGGCGTGATCACTGAGTTCACCGGAGTGAACGCTCCGAGCTCGATCGCCGCGGGGCCGGACGGCAATCTCTGGATATCGAGTGCCTTCACGCCAGAAATCGCCCGAGTCACTCCCACGCTTGACATCACGATTTTCTCCGCGCCCGCCACCCCGACGATCATCCGGCCCGGGAACTCGAATAACCTGCTGTTCACAGAATTCAGCGCCAACAAGATCGCCTCGATCACGACCGACGGAGTCGTGACCGAATCACCGGAATTCCCCGGCAGCGCGCCAGTCGGCATCACCGCGGGCGGTGGCTCACGCGTCTTGTTCCTTGGTGTCGGCACAAATCGGGTCTACGAGACCAAAGTCCCACGCTAAGCGGAGCGCACGCGCGCCATAGTCTCGCTCTTTAGGATGTCAGGTGTTTAAAGACACGCTCCCCATTTCCCCGCGGTACAATATTGAGCGATCGGCGGGATCCAAAACTTTTGGAGACATCCCCGAAAAATTGGTTCGCGAAGGCGTTGAGGAAGCTGACCACGATCAGCGTTTAAGCTCGTCGTAGTGGGCGAGAAAATCGGCTGGATCGCGATAAATGGCGATTGCCCCCGCTTCACGCAACACTGATTCCGGTGTTCCGCCGCAGAGAAAGGCAATTGTTTTGAGGCCTGCCTTTTTAGCGGCTTCGATGTCAAATCTTGTATCGCCTACAGTCACAGCGGCGGCAGGTGAAATGCCGCCAACTTTCTTTAGTGAAGCGGCAAAGATATCGGGTGCCGGCTTGGAACTATCGGCATCATCACCCGAGACGTAGCCGTCGATGAGATCGCCGATGTTGAGCAAGTCGATATGATACTCGGTGTCAGCCTTTTTGCCGGAACTCGCGAGCACATTGCGCGAGTTGTCGTCGTGAAGGCGCTGAAAAAGATCGCGCACTCTCGGAAACGGTCGCACCTTTGGAAGATATTCCTTTCTGAACACTTCGGACCGATATTCATCCAATTCTTTGCCGAAACGCTCGATCTCTTCGGATGTAAGAAATGCGGGTAAATATTGGTCGGAGCCTTTGCCAATCTGCGCGCATAACTGTTCCCGCGAAAATTGTTTCCCAAATCGCCGGAACGCGCGATCCCAGGAATCGACGTGCAGTTCATTCGAATCGACGAGGGTGCCGTCGATATCGAACACGAACGCGAGCACGGAGAATAAGCGCATATCCTCAATTCGAATCGGGTTTCGCTCGTAAAATGCGCTGCGTCGCGCGGGAACTCTCCGCCCTTATTAGTCAAGCAGGCAAGCGAATGCTTTGCGGATGGCGGATACGGTTTTCAGGATCGTACCGCTGTTTCAGTTGCTGGAGCCGCGCGTAATTTTCCGTGCCGTAATAGGCCGTTGGCCAATCCTCGAAAGCAAGATCGGGATAATTTGCGTAATGGCTCGTGACCCCGGCTCGCGCAATATGATTGCGCATCCGACTTATCGCTTCTCGAAGAACCGCCGCGTGCGAGTCCGATTCCCAGTATGCCTGAGACTCGCCCAGATAAGGGAAAGCGCGATGCGGATAAGCCCCTTCCACGTCGTTGGAAATGGCGCCGCCCAGCGTATTGATTTGAAAAATCAGTCCCGGAACAGTTAATACCTCTTCGAAGATAGCGGGCAACGCAGACCTAATGTCGTCGATTCCTTTGTAATATCCGGCGCTGGCGTTTTTAAAATAAACTGGACCGTCGTCTCCGTAATACCAGGTCAAAGCTCTGCCTAGAGAAGTAGGGCCTCCGGATGTCTTTTTCGTCGTTAGGCCAGCAAGCCGGCGACGGAAAGCCAGCAGCCCTTTTTCCTCACGCGAACCGATGGTGATGACAACCACCGTGACCTGGCTGCCGTTCATGATCCAGGCCGAAAAACACTCGTTAGGCAATCCAGAAGTAGCGTCGAACCAGGTCTCCAGCAATGCCGTCGCGCGTTTCGGATCGAGTTTGTAGGCCCGAAACTTCCATGACGAAAATTGCGCCGGCGCAGGGCGCGTGTTGAATGTAAGTTCGGTTATTATCCCGAAGTGACCGTTTCCGCCACCGCGCGAGCTCCAGAGCAAATCCGGTTCCTCGTTTGAGTCACGGATTATCCCGTTGCCATCCACCATTTTGACTCTGCGCAGATGGTCGCAGGTCAAACCCCATTTTCTGGCAAACATCCCGTAGCCGCCGCCAAGTGTAAGACCTGCCAGACCAACCGTTCTGCAAGATCCAGCCGGCAGGAAACGCCCTCTCGCCAGGAGGAATTGATTAACTTCTTCCAATCGACAACCCGCGCCCGCAGCCAAAATGCCGGTCTTCGGATCAAGCTGCAGCTCGCGCATCGGCGAAGCGCTGACCACCAATCCATCGTCGTTCAGGCAAAATCCCTCAAATGAATGGCCTCCCGCTTTTACCGCGACTGGCCAATTCTCTGCCGTTGCGCGTTCGAGAGCGCGTTGAACGCCAGTCTCAGAGGTGCAACACGCAATGACTTTTGGCTGAGTTAAGATCCCGGCGTTGTAAACCTCCCGGGCGGTCGCGTAATCAGGCGCGTCCGGCGTGACAAACTTGACGCCATTGACGTACGGATCGGACGGTGATTTCGAGACTGCGAGCTTTTCCTTCGCGACGATGCTCGAGACATCTGCAAGAACTGCGGTCGTAGCCGCGAGAGAGGTGCGAAGAAAGGATCGGCGCGTGTGCATGAGTCGCTCTCGATCCTACCCTGCGCGAGGAAGAGAGAAGGAAAAAGGATGAATTAAGCGCGCGAAACACGCGAAAATAGAACGTAAAGCGACGAGGGCAGATCGAGCGAATGGAGCCGCAGGGACGCGAGCGACATTGATGGCAAAACCGAAAGGTCGAAGGGGCTGGAGCACACGAATCAACAGAGAGGCGAGCGAGTTTCAGTTACGAATCAGGAACTGCTCCATTTGCCGTTTAAAGCAACGTGGATAAGAGCAAAACGATGAACGCGATTCGTGTACATGAATTTGGCGGGCCGGAAGTTCTTCGGCTGGAAGAAGTGCCCACGCCGCAGCCCGGATCGGGCGAAGTGCTTGTGCGCATGCAAGCGATCGGCGTTAATCCGGTGGAGACTTACATTCGCGCCGGAAAATACGCGCGACTGCCGGAGTTGCCATACACGCCAGGGAACGACGGCGCCGGCGTGATTGAGCAGGTCGGCGCGGATGCGAGCGAGTTTAAAGCCGGCGATCGCGTTTACACCGGAGGATCATCGAGCGGAACGTATGCGGAGTTTGCATTGTGCAGGAAGGAACAAGTGCATCGGTTGCCGGCAAGGGTTTCGTTCGCACAAGGCGCGGCGATTGGCACGCCGTACGCCACGGCCTACCGCGGTTTGTTGCAACGCGCGGTCGCCGAGCCGGGCGAAACGGTGCTGGTGCACGGCGCCAGCGGCGGTGTCGGGGCTGCAGCGGTTCAACTGGCGCGCGCGGACGGTCTGCGCGTGTTAGGTACAGCTGGTAGTGACGAGGGGCTCAAACTCGTACTCGAACAAGGCGCGCACGAGGTTTTCGATCATCGCGCGCCTGGTCATTTTGAGCAGATAATGAACGCGACCGGCGGGCGCGGTGTTGACGTGATTATGGAAATGCTCGCGAACGTGAATCTCGGGAAGGATCTGACCATTCTCGCAAAAGGTGGCCGCGTCGTGATCATCGGGAGCCGCGGGCCGGTGGAGATCAATCCGCGCGACACGATGCAGCGCGATGCCGACGTGCGCGGGATGATTTTGCCAAACACGCCGCCATCAGAGATGGCAAGGATTCACGCTGCGCTCGTGGCCGGTCTGGAAAGCGGGACATTGCGTCCGGTAATCAGCAAAAAATTTCCGTTGACCGATGCAGCGCAGGCGCATCGAGCGGTAATGGAACCAGGAGCGGTAGGGAAGATCGTGCTCGTTACGAGCAAGGAGTGAATCAGGAACCCAGGAATACAGGAAAAGACCAAGGATCGGAATTTCTTAATTCTTCCTTCTTACTTTTTGCTTTCCGTGGTCTTCTTCCACACGACATCTTCATTGTTTCTCCTATCGATCAGCGCGTCGACTTTTCCGTTGGCAGCGTAACGAAACAGAATTCTGCCTTCGACACCTCTACGGAAGAAAAGCTCTGATGTTTCCGGCAGCAGTTGTTCCTTTTTGTCATTCCGTTCAACGAATAGCTTATCGCCTTCGACAATAACCGATCTTGTTTGGCCGGGCGCCAGTTCGTACGTGCCGATGAAGTCGGCAAACTTTTTCGGGTCAGTTTTTCCTACCGCAGGATCTTCATAGTAACGATGTGCCTGGCTGGCGATGATCTGCCAATTGCCGTTGCGCTGAAGCCACGTGTCAGTGATGTGATAACGCGCTTTGAGATTTTGGCCGAAGATCGTCTCGGTCTCGCCCGCGTCATAACTGAGTATTGCGGTGTTCCCAATGATCCGGCTCTGAGCATTCTCAACCTTAATCGTTCCGGAATATCCGGCCGGTAGCGGTGTAATATCGGCGATCAGCTTCGGCTTGTCGAAGAGGCGTCCTTTCTCGTCGGCGAAGATGCAGTCGTCGGCGAAATATTTTTTCCACGGCGCCTGATTGCCGGACACCACGGCATCGAAAAGCTCCTGAGTGCGTTGGACCAGTTCGTCCTGCGTAATGGGAACATCCGTGGCGCAAACGATGGTTGCGACGGACAGAAATTTGATGAGCGCTAGCTGTTTCATAAGAATCATAAAGAAATAAAGGCTAAGAATACACGAAATGACGGAAGAGGAACGTTCCCACCTTGAGGCGCTCGACACGGCCTTGCGATCGGACAGCGTGCGCGGACACATTCGCTCTATTGTGGTGCGCGTTCGTGAACAACTGGCTCGCAAAAAAGATGCGCTAATGAGTTGGGAGCCGTTTCCGTTGGATGTGCTCGCGACAACACTACCGCCTGAGATTCGATCTGCGTGGGTGTTTGTTTTGCGCGCAGGCGCGGACACCGGCGCCGAAAGGCATCCGAACAGTCATCAACGCATGATGTCGTTCGAAGGCGACGGTGATTTGCAAACCGGTGAACCGGGAAGGTGGAAATCGAATGTTTTGGTTAGCGATCCTGACGCGCCGTTGGAACGGCGGTGGATCTCAATCCCGAAGAATGTCTGGCACCGTCCGGTCATAAACGCCGCGACCGATTGGGCAGTTGTTTCCTTTCATACCGTTCTCGCTGAGGAATTGATTGAAGAGCGGCCGGATGACAGCCGTGAAACCGGTACGAGGCAAATGAAATACCTGGAAAGTGAGAAGTAGGAAGGATGAATGGAGGGCACGGGACGCGCGACATAGAAGGTAAAGCCGCGAGGGTAGCAGCGAGTGAATGGAGCCGCGGGGACGGAGGCGACATAGATGGGAAAACCGAAAGGTCGAAATGTCCGGGAGGACATGAGTCAATGCGGGCAAAGAGGAAGTTTCAATTAAGAAGCGGAGAGCAGAACAACTAATCAGGAAACCAGGAACGCAGGAAGAAATAGGGGGCTATTAATTCTTGTAGGTTTCTGAGTGCAGGATTGCAAACCATTCATCGATTTGCTACCACAGCAGATCACCATTTATGAAACCAACAACACGCCTCTTTTTCAGCAGTATCGGGGCTGGATGTACAGCACTGTTAATCAGCTGCGCCAGCACGCAGACCACCACGCAAAACAGAGAGAGCATGCTCATGGCCGCTGGATTTAAGGTCATCACTCCTAAAACAGCCGCCCAAAAGCAAAAGCTCCAAAATCTTCCGGCCGGGCAAGTGACGATGATCAAAAAGGGCAAGAAAACGTATTACATCTTCCCTGACCCGGCACACAATCAGGCATACGTCGGTGGGCCAAAGCAGTACGAGGATTACCAACAGCTCCGCACCGAAAAGAAGCTAGCCAAAGAAGATCTGCAGGACGCCGAGATGTATCAGGATGCGACCATGGAGTGGAGTTTGTGGGAAGGTGGCGAAGGAGTGTGGGGACCCATGGGCGGGCCTGTGCCCGGAGGGTTCTAGTCACCCACAAAGTTCTGTCGAAGCCTTCCTGCCGTTGGCCGGATTATTTTTTGTCGTTGTAGTAATCAGCCGTGAAGAGCGCAACGAGTTAAACCGCGCGGTTAAAAAATTCAATGAACCCGGTGCTGGAGCGCCTCAAATTCCGTCGCTTCTCCACCGTGCAACTTCTCGTTGCTCTCGTCCTTCTCCTGATCTCGGCCCCTTTTGTTGAAGAACTCGAAGGCGGCCACATCATTCTATCGGTCTTGTTTTCGTTGGTGCTGCTCGCTGCGGTGGTTGCTGTCGCCAATCGGAAGCGCAGCTTCGTCATTGCACTCGTGCTCGCGATTCCAGCTATCACCGCAAGATGGATCAATCAGCTTCAACCGCACCTGGTTCACCCGACTGTTTTTCTCGTCTGCGCACTCGTGCTTTTGGCGTTTGTGATCGGGCATCTGCTGTACTTCATTCTGCGCGCGCCCGTGGTGACTGTGGAAGTGCTCTGCGCAAGTATCGCGGCTTACCTCATGCTAGGCCTGATGTGGACAGTCGCCTATTGGTTCGTGGATCAGGTGACGCCTGGCGGGGCTTTTTCGTTCAACACGGAGCGTGGCGTGCATTCGATTAACGGGTTTACCGGATTCTATTTTAGCTTCATTACATTGAGCACCGTCGGTTACGGTGACATCACTCCGGTTTCACAAGCTGCGCGTTGGCTTGCGGCAATGGAAGCGATGACTGGTCTGCTGTATGTGGCGGTCTTGATCGCCCGGTTGGTCTCGCTTTATTCAATGACGAAATCCAATGACTCCTGAGCAGGATGTTCGATCAGTTGGGCCGCCGCGAGGCCAGGTGATTTCTCGACGATGCAGATGTAGCCGTAAGGTCGCATTAGGAAAACTTGCTGCGCGTAGATACTTCTTGGTTATCATCGCCAACCGTCTAAACACGCCTGACGTTTATGAGGCTTGAAAACGCAAAGGTAATTGTTCGCTTGGTCGCTTCTGTTACGTGCCTCGCGTTTTTGGCCAGCTGCGCAACGGCGCCGCAGGCACGACGCGGTCCCGAATATGCCCCGACCGCGAGCCTTATGCGCGAGGCGCGCTCCTCGAGCATTCCAATGGAAAAACGAGCAGCCGACTATTTGCAGGCTGCTGCCATGACTGCTCCGCTGCTGGGGAACGGCATTGGGACACCCGCATGTGAAACTTATAATGCAGCGTGCGGTGAAGTTGCCGTTCTGCTCCGCAACAGTGCGGGAGGGCAGCTGTGGAACCATCCGCTAACTCTCGCCGGGAACAGCAGCACTTATCATCTACGGCTTGAACCGGCGGCTAACGCAGTGTGGGCGCCGGACTACTTCACCAGCCTTGAGCTCGAACAGCAGGTCAAAGAAAAACTCATCAAGAAGGAAAACATTCAGCAAGGCGTTGGTGGTGCGCTTGTCGGCGTGCGACAGCTCAATCCCCCCGAAAAATTCGCGCCGCCCAGAGGAATTACTGCAGCGGTTACGGCGACGTTGGGTTTCCACGGAAACGATGCCACGCTTGCGCTTCGTCGCCCTGCCAAGCAACCGACGGCAAGTGTTGAAGGGAAAGTTCGTCCTCTGGAAGCCAATTTCTCCGCCCCGATCAGCTACTACCAGCCGCTGGGCAATCCGCTGTTTATAGGATTAATGGGGGCATTACGGGCCGCTCATTACGAAAAGAAAACGGGGCTATATTTTCTTCAGCCTTATGATCCCGACCGGATTCCTGTGGTTTTTGTCCATGGACTTATTTCAACTCCTTTTGATTGGGTGAAGACGATTAACGGTCTCCAGGCAGATCCTGAGATACGCAAGCATTACCAATTTTGGGTCTTCGCCTATCCCACTGGTAATCCGGTCCTCTATTCGGCGTTACGTCTGCGCGAAGAACTGGCCCGGGTAGATAAAGTTTATCCGAATCACAAAGACTATGTCCTGGTTGGCCACAGTATGGGGGGATTGCTTTCGCAGGCGCAAGTCACGAGCGTGACCCGCGCCGACTGGGAGAAAACGCTGGGCGAACTAGGCATGCAGCTCTTCGCCACACTGAAACCGGCGGACCTTGTTGCGAAAGCCACGACTTTCAAGGCGAACTCACGGATCAAGCGTGTAGTGTTCGTTTGTACTCCCCATCGCGGCAGCAAAATGGCGTCAGGCGGGATCGGCGAACTTGGTATCAAGTTGATATCGCTTCCGGTCGACCTTGCCACGACGTTGAAAAGCGAGATTCCTGAAGAAACCCTGAGGAAGATAAACAATGGCCGGCTCCCGAACAGCGTCAGCAACCTTAAGCCGAACGCGCCGTATCTCGCGGTTCTCAACAAGCAGTCAATCCACGCGCCTTACCACTCGATCATTGGTAATCGCGGTAAGCCGGGACCACTCGCGGACAGTAGTGACGGCGTCGTGCCCTACTGGAGCTCTCATCTCGACGGCGCAAAATCCGAATGCATTGTGCCCGGTCCGCATGGATCGTGCGAGCTGCCGCAAACCATCGCGGAGCTGGATCGGATCCTGCGTCTACATCTTGGAATCAGGAGCCGTTCAAAACCGACATCAACTGTTGCTCAAGCGTCTCGGTGACCCAGCCTGCCAGTGACGCGAATTTCCATCGTAGTGTCTCCCGCACGTTTGCCCGATGGGCTGGTGAAATGATTCGTCGCGCACTGCGGGCTGTTGTGTGGACGTTGGTCTGGCTCATCGCACTGGGCTGCGCAGCCTGGGCGTTCGGAGCGCTGCACTACGACTTCCCCATAGCGAAACCAGCGATCAAATGGGTATTCGCTGCCGTAATTATCGCGGCGATCGTTTTTCTGCGCCGTCCAGCGAGAAAGCTGGCTGCCGTCTTCCTCGCCTTTGCCCTGGTGCTCGTCTGGTGGCTTACACTGAAGCCGAGTAACGATGGTAACTGGCAACCCGACGTGGCGCAGTTGACATGGGCGGACATCAACGGCGATGAAATTACTTTTCACAACGTCCGCAACTGCGACTACCGAACTGACACCGATTACACGCCGCACTGGGAGACGCGCACCGTGCGGCTCTCGCAGATCATCGGCATCGATCTTGCAATTGATTACTGGGGTTCGCCATGGATTGCGCATCCAATCGTCAGCTTCCAATTCACTGACACGCCGCCGCTCTGCTTTTCCATCGAGATCAGGAAGACTGTCGGCCAGAGTTATTCTACCATCGGCGGACTCTATCGACAGTATACACTCATCTACATTGTCGCTGACGAGCGCGACGTGATCCGCCTGCGCACCAACTACCGCCACGAGGACATCTACCTTTACCACACCACAGCCCCGCCAGACCGCGCGCGGGGGCGCTTCCTCGAATACGTGCATTCCCTCAATACGCTGCGCACCGAGCCGCGTTGGTACAATGCAGTGACCGCGAATTGCACCACGAGCATTCGCACCCAGCATCCTAGCAAAGAACGCGTGCCGTGGGACTGGCGAATCCTGCTCAACGGCAAAGCTGACGAAATGTTGTACGCACACGGCGCCTTCGTCACCGGCGGCCTGTCTTTCACCGAACTCAAGGCGCAAAGTCTAATCAATGCTCGCGCCAAAGCAGCCGACGCTTCACCAGATTTCTCAGAGCTCATCCGTGTCGGGCTGCCTGTACCTGACCGAAGAGTCGCACAATGAGCAAAACTTGGCTTCAAGCCAGAACCTGGCTGCGAATTGGCAGCGCAGGCTTAAAATTCTCTACGGTTCTCCGAGCCGTATGCTACTCGCCGGGTAAATTCACAAGCTACAACGTCACTGGTTGTAAAAGCTGGAACTGCATCAAGGTTCCGGGATTGATCACCAACGTGCCGGCCGTATGTCCATAGCGTGCCTGGCGCCCAGTGACCGTCGGGCTTCCCGGCTGGAACGCGTTCGTCTTCACCGAGACGTTGCGGCCGTTCACCGAAACAGACGTCAGTTCCACTGTAAGCGGATCGTTCCTGCGCGGATTGGAACGAGACGACGCGACCTTTCCGAACGCTTTGCTTCCAGCTTTCAATACAGTTTTTCCATTGATCGCGACATCCTGGGCTAGCTTGGCTTCGAAGGTTTTGCCCACCGCAGCCCGCGAGGAGAATTGACTAACCGCAGTTACTGTCAGCGTTGTTCCTGCTGGGAGCGTAGCGGCGTTCAAAGCTGAAGCGGCAACGCACGCGCAGATGACAGAGATAACAGCAATGATTTTAGTTTGTTTCATATATCCAATAGTTTTGGGTTGAGTTTTCAATCAGGTGTTTCGTAAGGTGGCTCGTCTGTTGCGATCGGAGTGACTTGCATCGGCGGATTGACCATCTGGAAGATCACTGCTGCGACCACGCCCGCCGCGAAGTTCGCCAGGAGATAAATCCAAATATTGCCCCAATCGGAAATCCCGAGAATGGAAATGCCAAGCGCGACTGCGGGATTGAACGCGCCACCCGAAATATCACCGACGGCAAATGCCCCGGTCATCACGGTCATGCCGATCGCCAGACCGTAGAACGAGTTTCCTGACGTGCCTTCAGCCGTGGCTGCATTTAATACCACGTACACGAGCGCAAACGTGAAAAGAAACTCAGCGAGTAGTGCGGGACCAACGTGCGGCACAATCGGAGTAACAGCTACACCGGATCGAAAGACTTTACTCACGATCAGCGCTGCGACAGCGGCACCGGCAAACTGTGCCACCATATAAGGCACCACGTCGGCTGGTTGTACTTTGCCCCGGATCAAAATACCCAGTGTGACCGCGGGATTGTAATGTCCACCAGAGATGTGGCCGCCGGCGAAGACCATCACCATGAGCGCCGCTCCGATCGCGAGAGGCGCGATGACCCCCGTACCAGCGCCGACTACCGTGCAGCCAATCGTCAGCACAAGAAAGAACGTTCCGATGAATTCGGCGATATACTTGTTCATAAGTTAATCATTACCCGACACAGCTTGTAAAAAGCAAGACGCATCAGCAATGAGACTTTGGTCCTATCGGCCATGTGGGCAACGCCGCCGCACGCCAGACGACCAACTGACAGTGGATAGGCACGTTTGCCTCTCGTTTCAGAGGAACTCGAGGAATGCGAATGCCTCGTCAGACCACCAATTTTATCCAAATAAAAAGCAGAATGATCGCGCCGATGATCGACATGATGAAACCGGCCGGATGAAATGTTGAACCAGGTTCCGGTTTGGAAAACAACCGGCCGATAAACCCGCCGACGATCGAGCCGGCGATCCCAAGCAGAGTGGTCATTATGAAACCAAGATGCTGGGCGCCGGGCATAATCGCGCGTGCGATCAAACCAACAATGAAACCGACGATGATGTACCAGATGATATGCAGCATGGATTTCTCCTCCTTAGACCGCAAAGGCTAACATGTCGGTCAAGGCGATGGTGACTCTTTTCATGCTGCACACAACGAATCCGACGAAATCGGTGTCCTACCTTCCTGCAACGCCGGCTCGCTCAGCCGCCGATGCAAGTTCCGCACGATCCGCTCGACCAAGGCTGCATGTGGTCACGGGAAAATAGATAAATTACTTCGGCCTTTGCCGGCAGCCGCAAAATGACGGGATTTTCGGACAGAAATTTTGACTCGTACGTCGCGAGCGAGCCTTCCAGATCGTAGCAAGCTCGCGATAGCGAGGTGATTTTCGCAGCGACCCATCACCACATTCGTTTATGTGGTTTGAGGTGATTCCATGCCGTGTCCGCATTTTCTACAGGAATGGTTCGGTAATTCGGATTTGACATACGCTGTGAATCACTGATGCGAATGTGTTCAGCGTGATCAGTGTCGATTCGGTCCCAGTATTGAGATCCAGCAGCTCGGGCTATGATGAATGGCTTACGCCAACCAATCTCATCTATGATAATAACGCCGTTGTCATATGGCACTACGAAAGCGAATTGACTGGGATCACCCATTCGTTTCAAACGATACCCATGCGCAATCTCCTTTGAATCGGAATCAAAAAGATCCCCCTCGCACGACCAAAGACAAACAAACAGCGCCAGAAATACCACCCGGCAGAAGCCTAGAAAAGGTTATTACGCTGCATTTTCCGTCCGAATGATTTGAGACTCCCGTGTCTGACGAGTCCTTCGCGAGCGCAAGGAGTGATCCGGTGGCGAGCCGAATGACCGCCGCGTACCGCCTAAAACTGCCATCGCTGCAACAAACGAAACCTAGCTCAATAATTCCGGAGGAACTTTCCCGCCGTTCTCCGCGAGCTTTACCAGCACTTGCTTGTGCAGCCATACGTTCATTGAAGCGGAATCATTCATATCACCGGTGTAATGCAGTTCCGTGGCAAGCTGCTTTCGCGCCCCAAGGCTGCTGTCCATGCCGACAAGTTTCATCAAGTCGACGATCGACTTTCGCCAATCCAGTTTCTCCGGATTTTTCGTGGCCATGTCGTTGAGCACAGCGGCGACATCCACGACTGGAGGCGCGGGAGCCGCAGCTGGTTGCGCCACCGGGGCTCCAGCTACGACTGCAGGCGCAGGAGCCGCGGTTGGTTGCGCCGTGGCTCCAGCAGCTTGTATACCACCAGTGGGTGGGGCGGCTGCTGCTGTTTGTGGCCCTTTGGCTGCGGCGGGTGCCGTATGACCAAAGATTTTCGACATCAGGTTGTTAAATAATCCCATAATCCTATTCCTTTCGGTTCCTGGTTTGATGAACTGACGTTTGCGAATCAGCGGGTGACCAATCTCACCGTGCTTTCTCTTAAGATAATCTTCTGCACCTAAAAGGACTTATAGGACTTTGGTCGTACGGTGGTCAGCATTTAGTAGGCAATTTCAGCGTCGCGACACCGTAATTCTCGCTCACAATGCCGGCAGCGGCGTTGGTCCGAAAAATAATCGCAACATCTTTTC